>Ga0114979_10003400_pt1 | contig 10691 bp, 5 predicted proteins | sample S_140625_EF_Meta_FD_87315 | JGI IMG/M metagenome (GOLD analysis project Ga0114979, IMG submission 87315) | Freshwater microbial communities from Lake Simoncouche, Canada to study carbon cycling - S_140625_EF_MetaG | ecosystem: Environmental > Aquatic > Freshwater > Lake | place: Lake... | reverse complement strand
TTTCATGATACCCTCGTTGATGCGATCCCCCTTGGACGGCTCTTGCATCACGGCAAGTCGGGTGCCCTTGAGCATCACCAATTCCGGCGCCAGACCCCCAATCTTGGTCCTTTGCTGAGTCAAGAGGGTGAGGGGTACGTCACCCTTGTAGTCGCCTAAAACCTGTTCCATCAGCGTAATAAGCACCGATTTGCCGTTTTGTCCCACCCCGATGAACATGTTAAAGGTCTGATTTAGGTTGTTGCCGATGAGGGTAGAGGCCAGGAAATCCCACATGTACGTGTGCAGTTCCTTGTCGGGAAACAGCTTGTGCATGAAATCCGATACTTCGCTGATGATGACCTGGTCTCTCACCGGGTCCAACGGAACATACGGAATGTTGGTGCATTTAGACAAATAGTCCTCTGGTTTCCCCGACCGAAACTCCTTGGTCGTAAAGTCCACCACGCCGTTACTGAAACAGAGCAAATAGGGGTTGTTGTCCAGTTTCTGAAGGAAGATGGGATTGAAGAAGAGCTCCTTGGCCTCCACCATGATGTTTTTCTTGTCGTTGGTCTTTGCCAGGCGCTGGATGATGTCTCTCAGGGTATCCATGCGAATCTGCAAGGATTTGACTTTAGGCGCATTGTCCTCGGATTCTTGGCTTTTGAGCTGGTTCAGCTGCCGCATCAATTTCTGCATTTTACTCGTATAGATTCCACGCAACTCTTCCGAAATGGCTTTACGTAATGTGGTCCCGGAGTCAATTTCTTCCCAGCGCGTTCCGTTGAACTTGTACCAAATATTGGCTTTGACGCTGACACACACGTAAAAGTCGCGAAACAGTTGGTAGAGCACAGTGGCAATGTCGTAATCGCCGCTGCCTTTACCCCCTCCACGCCGGTCGCTGCTGTTGGCAAAGACGGCGCAATTTTCCAGGGTTTGATCAATGAAATATTCCAGACTCTGCTCCTTCACTGCCCGGTAACTGTCTGGATTTTCCTGCTGAACCCAGTACATGATGGAGCGCTTGGTGAGCCCCGCCTCTTCCTTGTTGTGGAAGCCGGACCAGCGCTCCCACAAGTCGCCACGAATGTTGCTGAACGAAAACGTCTCGGACTGGGCACTGAATGCTACCCAGACCAAGAAGAGCGAAGGATGAATGTTGCGTAGGGCCCAGCCGACCCGAATCCATTTGGGAAAGGACCCAGGTCCGTAATAGGATTTAGGCAATGCCATGGTGTATTCGTAAGCCTCGCGCAACTCAAATTGGGTGGGGGACAACGACTCCAGGAAATATTCCACGGCTAGGTCCAGTTCTTCTTGGTTACGAATCTTGAGGACGTCACTGGACGCGGTGGGTCCGTTTTCCAAGGAACGCACCATCCGTCCTAGAGTGGCCAGTTCGGCCGATGCTTCCGCCGACGCCGCCCCACCTCCTGCACTTCCGCGCGGCCCGGTCTTGCCCTTCTTGGCTTGGTACTCTTGAATGAAGGTATTGGACATGAACAATACGGGATGATTGCGGTATCTTGCCGACAATTGCTGAAATTTGACGGGATCCGACAGGTACTCCGCCGGGCGTATTTCGGGCATGTTGGTCTCACCGTTGACTAGGTCTATGAAAGTGTCAAATACGTAGACTAGTTCGTACGGTTCATGTCCAGGTTTGCGCGATCCGACCAGTTGCCAGTTGGTATGACCCTTGCTGATACTGGCGTCAAAGACGTCTTCCCAACCGTTTTTGAGGGGAAGGTCGGACCAAACGTCGGCAATTTTGGCGAGGAGTCGTTCGCGCAGGATGGTCTGTACCGTAGGGTCGGACTGGAGGCCAATGATCATGTGGATCCCATCCTTGGTGACCGAATTTGTTCCATCACCTTGGATACGGTTGACCTGGGCCTTTTCAAACACAAAGAACGGTATATGAGCACTGTCGTCAGGTTGGTACATGGTTTTGAGTTCGTCTAAAATGAGGCAAATAAGATCAATGACGTGTTCTTTTGTATGTTGACGTTGTGTGATGGAAATATCGTAACGAAAATCCAGATCAATGAGAATTGGACCACCGGATTCCAACTGCTTCTCGGTCAGGAACTCGTGTTTTTTGGTGAGGAAAATTTCGTGATAGTAGAGACTGAGGAACTCGGAGTACGCTTCCACGGGAATATGGTACGTTCCTCCGGTGATCCCCATGGTTTTGTCCGCTATGCGCGTGTTGGTTTTCTCTTTCGGTTCATGGTCGTTGTCGTTTTTATAATAGAAGGATTGAAGGTATTGGGTAAATTTACGGCTGTTGCTGTTAGGCGCGGGTTTTAATATCTCATTTCTCGGGTGAGGATTGCCGGCGGCATCCGCCATGTTATTGTACATTATAGGGATATTTTTAGGTTGATCTCATAGGATCTCGCAAATCAATTTTGTCCTCTCTACTTGGGTACGCGAACAAAATTGATTTGTATGAACATAAAAACAAGTGATGAATATATACTATTCATCATGAAGTTTTGCAAAACGTGTGACAACATGTACTATATCACGTTGGACCCGCAGGATTCCAACAAATTGACGTACTATTGTCGCAATTGCGGGGACGTGGACAATGAGGAAACCACACAGGAGATTCATTGTGTATTGAATACCACGATGAAACGCGATGACCAGAAGTTTCACCATATTGTGAACAAGTACATCAAATTGGATCCCACGTTGCCACGTATTTATACCATCCCTTGTCCCAACGAATCGTGTTCCAGCAATGCGACGGACGAAAAATCGGCGTCGGCTCGCGAGATACTGTACTTGCGTTACGATGAACAGAACCTCAAATACCTGTATATGTGTGCTGTGTGCAATTATACCTGGCATTCGTAGAACCCGTACAAGTTTAGTTGCGGGGGAATTTGGCGGTAGCTATTTTATGGACGACGATGTTCTTGAGAGTCGTCCATGGAATTCGGCGGTAGCTATTTTATGGACGACGATGTTCTTGAGAGTCGCCCATAAAATTAGGCGGTGGCAATTTTTCGGCAAGTTTAGTTGCCGAAAAATTGATTTAGAAACATGCCCTTTTTTTACTGTTAGTAATACAAAGAGCTCTCAGCCATCATGTCCAAGATGATAGACGACGATGACCCCAAGTTGACGGAGATGGACGACGAAGAGGAGGAAGAAGACGAGGAAGAAGAGGACGAATTGCCAAGAACGACGCATCGGAATAGCAAAGCGACCCGACGGGTCATGTTGAGTGGCGCCGAAGACGATGAAGGCGCCGGGTCAGAAGACGAAGACGAAGATGACGACGAAGGGGGAGAATCTGACGAAGAGAACGATGGTGAAGGTGAAGATGAACCTCGTTATTCCGAATTAGCCACCTCGGCGGCTCAGGCGTCTGCCACCGGAATGAATTTTGCATTTGACGAATTGGCTGACGACGATGACGTCGCCGACGACGACGAAGAAGACGAACGCTACCTGCAGAAATTTGACGAAAACATGAAGAAAAACGTCATACAAGATTATCACCCAGTGATGATTGTGCAAAACAGCGACGAGATTGAGGTGCTTTCCAAGGTGATTCGTGACCAGGACGGCCGGATCATTGACCCCTTGCATCAGTCGTTGCCCTTTATCACCAAATACGAACGTACCCGTATTTTAGGAGAGCGCGCGCGACAAATCAATGCTGGTTCGCCCCCCTTCGTGGCCGTGGAACCCGGCATCATTGACGGGTATTTGATCGCCCTGCAAGAGTTCAAGGAGAAAAAAATCCCCTTTATTCTGAAGCGCCCCATTTCTGGCAACCATGTGGAGTACTGGAAGCTGTCGGATCTGGAAATTTTGTAACACCGGACCAGGACCCCCGGCCCCGGCCCCGGCTTCGCCTTGGCCAATGACATATATAGGATCCTATACATGTCATTGTTAGCATTTTTTATTTTATATGGCCGCGGTGTCGGGTGAGAAATCGGCATAGAAAATTGATTTTATCGTATATGTAATTAGCGTTCCCGTTATATACGCTACCATGTCTCAATCCACCAAGCCGACTGTCAAACGCGTGCGTAAACCGGCGGCGGGGTCCAAGAAGGCGATGGCAGCTGCTGCCGCTGCTGCCGCTGCTACCGAAACGGTGGTAGAAGGTACGGAGCCCATGAAAGTAAGCGAGGAGATTCCTTCCGACATAAAGAAAGTATTGGACACGGTGACGGAGAATCTGACAGACGACGAAGTTTTGGCGCATTTGGGAAATTACATTGAGGAGCCGTTTACGGTGCTGGAGTCGTATTTCCACGGCCAGCATTTGGAGCGTCTGGTGCGTCATCAAATTGAGTCCTACAACCACTTCATCAATTACCAGATGCAAAAGACGATTCAGATGTTCAACCCGGTCATGATTCGCTCCGAGAACGATTATGTGGAAAAATACGACAAGTACCTGCTGGAAATTTCCATTTCGTTTCAGAACTTCAAATTGTTTTCGCCGCAGATTTACGAGAACAACGGGGCGACCAAGGTCATGTTTCCCCAGGAGGCCAAGTTGCGCAATTTCACGTATGCGTCCACGATGACGGTGGACGTGAAGATTGACTACATCATCCGCAATACCGAGTGCATGGACAATCCGCGCATCGTGACCAAGGTGTTGCCCAAAATCAACATCGGCAAGATGCCCATCATGTTGAAGTCGTCCATCTGCGTCTTGACCCAAAACAAGGCCATTGATCCCGTCTACATGGGCGAGTGCCCCATGGACTGCGGCGGCTACTTCATCATCAAAGGGTCGGAGAAGACAGTGCTCGGGCAGGAACGGGCCGCGGAGAATCGGGTCTACTGCTTTGACGGCAAGAACACCACGAAATGGAGCTGGTACGCCGAAATCAAATCCATCCCCGACTTCAAATGCATCTCACCGAAACAGATTGAGATGATGATTGCCAGCAAAAACAACGGCTTTGGACACGGCATTTTCATGAATATTCCGCGTATCAAGCAGCCCATTGAACTGTTTGTGGTGTTCCGCGCTCTGGGTATCACAACCGACCGCGCCATTTGCGAGTATGTGACGCTCGGACTCCCGCCCGCTTCCAGCGAGCAGCGCAAGATTCTGGAGTTTCTCCAGGCGTCGGTCATTGACGCCAACAAGTACATGACCCAAGAGGATGCCCTCCGCCATATTGCGGCGTCGGTGGCCTATACCCCCATGAACATGGACAAGGAAAAGGGCGCCAAGAAGAAGCTGGATTTTACCAATGACGTCCTTCACAACGACATGTTTCCCCACTGCAAGACCCCCGTCCAGAAATTGTATATGATCGGATACATGTGTCAGAAACTGATTCAGACCTGCCTGGGGTGGCGCGCTCCCGACGACCGCGATTCGTACGTGAACAAGCGCATTGAATTGACCGGGACCCTGCTCAACAACCTGTTTCGCAACTACTTTAACAAATTGGTCAAGGAGATGCAGAAACAGGTGGTCCGCGAAATCAATAACGGGTCCTGGCGGTCCACGGACAATTTTGAAAACATCATCAACATGACCAACATCTATAAGATCATGAAATCCACCACGATTGAAAACGGCATCAACCGTGCCCTCGCCACGGGCGACTTCAGTATCAAGCAGTCCAACAGCAGCAAGGTGGGGGTGGCGCAGGTGCTCAACCGCCTGACCTATTTGGCCAGTTTGAGCCATTCGCGTCGCATCAATACACCCTTGGAGAAGAGCGGCGAACTCATTGCGCCCCGTAAGTTGCACAATACGACGTGGGGATTCTTGTGTTGCTTGACGGGCGACACCGAGGTACTCCTGTCCAATCGCATCGGTATGAAAAAAATCAAAGATATATGCGACGGCGATTGGGTCAATACAGTGAACCGAACCACTTTATGCGACGAACCATCGTTCATGTATAACTTCTTCAGCAAAATGCCGGATAAACTCTATAAGATCACTACCATCAGTGGTCGCACTGTCAAGGCTACTGATGACCATCCATTCTTGGTCAACCAGGGCAATCAAAACTATACGATGGTCAAATTGAGTGATTTACAACCCGGAGACAAACTTGTGATTCGTCACATGGTGAACATGATTGCTGATGAAAATACTACACAAGTGGTCATATATGAAAAAGACGTATCGGAGCAATATCGTATGGAGCTGTTGGAATTAAACTTCTTGAATCATCCAATCCCATTGTATAAGCTTAAGATCATTGCTAGGTTGATTGGTGCGTTGAATACTGATGGCAATATCGGTATGTCCAAAGATGTTCACGGTGATATGAAATATTATCGTTCGTCCTTTTGTGTCGGAGAAGAATATGATGCGTTTCAATTGGTTGATGATATACGGACACTCGGTTTTGGTATGGCTAGAGTTAAAAGAGAAACGTCATCATTTGAAGATAAGGTTTCAGGTAGAATGACCCACACAAAAACATGGAAGGTCTGCAAAGATGGTTCATTCTCATACTTAATGTGTTTACTGGGTGGATTCTGTGGTAAGAAAACTACTATGAAACGCCAATTACCGGAATGGTTAATCAATGCAGAATTATCTATCAAACGTGAGTTCTTATCGGGGTTTCAAGGCGGCGATGGTTGTCGCATTTCTTGTCAAAAAAATCAAAATATGGGTAACTGGAAAATTCATATGGGATATACAAGCCAAACAACTCATGATGACTATTTGAATGAAACCACACAGTATATGCAACAAATTGTCAACATGTTTCATGAATTCAATATCAAATGCTGTGTTAAAACAAACAAAATAAAAGATGAACCGAAATCTAAAGTGTCTATCGTGTTTGATACTGGCGCCGAAAACTTGACTCGTTATACAGAAATTATCAATTACACATATTGTGAAGATAAGCGGAGAGCATCTGCACTAGCGATTGAACATTTGAAAATACGTGCATTCAACAAGGAACAGCGCAACCAGCAATACGCGTATATTTTGAAAAATTATGGTAAGCAACCGATGGAACAATTAGTCGCAAATACCGGTATCTCATCAAATCAAATACAAAAAATTGTATCAAAAAATAAGAAAGGTCATTGCCCGAAACCAAGATATACTAGTGAGGTTAGCTATGAACAAATTGTGCGAGACAATGTATGTGATAATGGCTGTGTCAGTGTACCCATTCTGTCCATTGAAGAAATAGAACCAGAACTCGTGTACGATTTCACCGTCTCTAGCGACAACCATTCGTTTGTGGCGTCATCCTTTGTAGTGAGTAATTGTGCAGAGACACCCGAGGGCCAGTCTATCGGGGTGGTCAAAAACATCAGCTACATGGCCCATATCACGATTCCCACCAACAGTGTCCCCCTCTACGACTACATTTTGCCTAAAATCCAGCGGTTGGAAGACCTGGCCCATCCGAGCGAGGCCGCCGGCAAGGTCCGGGTCTTCATCAACGGGGCCTGGGTTGGCGTGACCGAACAACCTCAGGAACTGTACGAGGAAATCAAAGACAAGAAGTTCAAGGGCATCATCAATATTTATACGTCGGTCGTCTTTGACTGCAAGAACCTGGAAATCCGCGTCTGTAATGACGGGGGGCGATTGACCCGACCCCTACTTAAGGTGCGAAATCAACGGGCCTTGTTGACCGCGGACATTGTCCAGAAACTGCGCAAACACGAGTTGACGTGGAACGACCTCTTGGTCTCATGCCGAGTGCCCGAGTCGGTCATTGAGTATATTGACCCGGAAGAGCAGAATTTCGCCATGATTGCGATGAAGACCCGCCAAGGGTACATCATGTCTAAAGGCAGTCAAGGTGAGAATACGATGGTGCCTAAATGCTCCTACAAGTATACTCACTGTGAGATTCATCCGAGTACCGTGTTTGGCGTGCTGGCGTCGTGCATTCCCTTTCCCGATCATAACCAGTCGCCCCGCAATACGTACCAATGTTGCATGGGTAAACAAGCACTCGGAGTGTACGCGCTCAATTACGACCAACGCATGGACAAGACGGCGTATGTCCTGGCCTATCCGTCGCGCCCCCTGGTGGACACGCGGGTCATGAATTTCCTAAAGATCAACCGCATCCCGTCGGGGCACCAGATCACAGTGGCCATCATGGCCTATACGGCGTACAATCAGGAGGATTCCCTGCTCATCAACAAGGGGTCCATTGACCGCGGTCTCTTCATGACCACCGTCTACCATACGGAAAAGGACGAGGACAAGAACATCATTCGCGACGAGATTATTCGTTGCAAACCGGACCCGAACAAGACGCGGGGGATCAAATACGGCAATTATGACAAGTTGAATACCCAGGGCTTCATTGCCGAAAACACGCTGGTAGAGAACCGCGACGTCATCATTGCAAAGACGGTCCCCATCAAGGAGAACCGCAACGACCCCACGAAGACTATCAAATACGAGGACCAGAGCAAGACTTTTCGCACGACGGAAGAGTGCTATGTGGACAAGAATTACACGGGACGCAACGGCGACGGCTACAATTTCGCCAAAGTGCGCATTCGCACGCTGCGGAAACCCGTGCTGGGCGACAAGTTTTCCAGTCGCGCTGGACAAAAGGGGACGTGCGGTCTCATCATCCCGGAGCAAGACATGCCCTATACGAAAAACGGTCTGCGTCCCGACATTATCCTGAACCCGCACGCCATCCCGTCGCGGATGACCATCGGGCAACTAAAAGAGACCGTGTTGGGCAAGGTCCTCCTGGAACTGGGCATGTTCGGCGACGGCACCAGTTTCGGCGAATTGGACGTGCCGACCATCTGCCGGGAACTCCAAAAATTGGGGTATGAGAGCTACGGCAACGAGGTGATGTATAACGGCTATACCGGCGAGCAGTTGGAGACCAGTATCTTCATCGGTCCGGTCTATTACCAGCGCTTGAAACACATGGTCAACGACAAACAGCACAGTCGGTCCATCGGGCCGATGGTCAATTTGACGCGGCAACCGGCCGAGGGCAGGTCGCGCGACGGCGGGTTCCGCATTGGTGAAATGGAGCGCGACGTCATGATTGCCCACGGCATTTCCCGATTCTGCCGCGAACGTCTCTACGATGTTTCGGACAAGTACACGACGCACGTGTGCGGCAAATGTGGGATGATTGCCTGTTACAATGAACCTTCAATGAAACAGACTCAGTTTGCCAAGAGTGATATGAGCATCCATCTGTGCCGGACGTGCAACAACACCACCGACTTTGCCAAGGTGGAAATTCCCTACGCCTACAAGCTGTTAGCTCAAGAGCTACAAACCATCAACATTGTCCCCCGTATTCTCACCGAGTAAGCCAATCCATGGTCATAATAGACTCGTGGCATATCAGACAGGTATGCACCCCGTTTTCACGGCGGGTTCCCACCCTTTTTTTTACCCGGTCGCGACAGGTCGGGCACACGGTCCGAACACAACGTTCACACCCGATGTCAGTATAGGATCCCGACGTAATGGTATTACCGCATATACTGCAGGTGGGTGTTCCGTCCCCAAACCACAATATCATGGTGCGTTCCGCGACAAATTCTGGCAGATTTGTCGTCGTCGCCTTTGCAGAAGCAACACCGCGCATTCCGGTCCAGCGCCTTGACGCGGTCGCGCGCATTATTACACCTTCGCACATTTTCAATGCGCGTGGTAACGTTACTTTGCCACTGGAATCGCCCACTAATGTGGGCGATTTAAATCGGCAAAGGTGTAAAGAGGATACACGCCACATCTTACCATCTACATGTGACGTGTATTTAGGCCTTTTATATTTGGGGCAACATGCCGCCACTCACTCCACCTTCGGGCCACCGGTAGTCCATCCCGGCATTACCAAATTGCCGACTCTCGGCCATTTTACGGATAAAAAGCGGTATCACCGGGGTCCATTTCGGGTGCGCCGCCTCCCCACCTTCTCTACCGTCGTAAATCACCTCTTCGTGGTAATCCCGACTGCCATTGAAATGCACAAAGCATGGGTACGATTTTACTACATGATTGTACACGCGACCCTGCAAAAACACCAAGCTACTCAGATGGACCTTGTACAGGCTCTGGAAAAGGGTCTGGGCGACATCCAGGCGTACCAAGGGCTGTCGGGTCTGTCCATCCATGCGAGCACGCGCCAGAGTCAAATAGTACTGGCTCACATAGTTTTGATCCCCTCCTAAAGCACTGATGGCCTCCATCTCCCACGCCGGTTTCCAACACAACATATGACGCACGGCCCAGGCGTACCCAATGTATCCCCCTGAATTGACGTATCTGTAGCGGGTGGGCAGGGCCATGTCCCGCTGGACCCGGTCGTATTCGGCAGCGTTTTCGGCCGGGTAACAGTTGAGTTCGCTGCTGAGCACCAAGTCGCATCCGTACCCCCGGAATTTATCCAGAATTTCCTCCGACCCCGCCATGCACAAGACGTCGTAGGCGTCTACGAAGAGCACCACATCGTCGTCGGGGATAAAATCCAGGACGCTCGCCATGGCGTAGATTTTGTCGGTATACCCTCGCCAAACGGGCACGTGCGCGACCTGGACGTCCACCCCACACTGGGCGGCAGTCTCTGTCAAATACCGACAACGCTCTACCGAATCCGCCACCGTCAGCACATGCAACATGATGTATAGGATCTTTGTGTCGGGTATTTCTATGCGGATTACGTGCCTCCGTTCCTCCGGGGTCCCCGTTCCTCCGGAGTCCCCGTGATCCTATA
>Ga0114979_10003398_pt1 | contig 10692 bp, 5 predicted proteins | sample S_140625_EF_Meta_FD_87315 | JGI IMG/M metagenome (GOLD analysis project Ga0114979, IMG submission 87315) | Freshwater microbial communities from Lake Simoncouche, Canada to study carbon cycling - S_140625_EF_MetaG | ecosystem: Environmental > Aquatic > Freshwater > Lake | place: Lake... | reverse complement strand
TTCGAGCGTGTAAGACTCTGTAGCGATGTTACCACAAACATCCGTCAATGTGCATGTGCGAACAGAGGTATACGCGTTTGGACAATCACCTTGAATGATATCTTCCACCCACTCGACAGTGACTTCAGAACAATTATCGGCAAAAGCAACTTCGACTTGCTCAACCGGTACAACATCGCTGCAAGAAATACTTCCGCTGGCAGGGAATCCGATAAACACCGGAGCTACATTATCCACAACAGAGATTATTTGCGTTGCTTGAGCAATGTTTCCGCAAGCATCTACCGCGGTATAAGTGCGGGTGCGCAATCCACAGTTGCCCGGAATGAATTCATCCTCAAAAGAAACGGTAACTGTTCCGCAATTATCGGTAGCGGTTGCATAAGACTCATCAACCTCACCACAACCCACAACCAGCTCGGCTTCAAATGCATTGAAGATTGGGGATACATTGTCATTGAAGAAGATGGTTTGCGTAACGGTGCTCGTATTTCCACAGTTATCATTTGCAGTAAACACGCGCGAAATAGAGTAAGAGCCGGCGCAGAATCCTGACTCAACAACATCAGCATAAGTAACTACTGCTTCGCCGGAACAGGCATCCGAAGCAGAAGGAAGCTGAACAGCAGGAGTTTGGTCACCACATGATAAGAATGCATCAGCCGGAACGTTTTCGAACACCGGTCCAGTGACATCAACAAACTCAATCACCTGCGCGAATTCTGCGATATTACCACAACCATCCGTAGCAGTGTAAGTGCGAACTACCTGGCTGCCACAAACAACGTCTTGGACATCATCGGAGTGTGTCATTGTCACTGTTCCGCAGGCATCCACGGCAACTACGTCCGCTGCAGGAAGTTCATCACCGCAGTTGAGCGTAATGGATTGAACAACACCGGCGAAACTTGGCGCATCCACATCCAGCACAGTAACTTCTTGTTGAGCGGTAACGGAATTACCGCAACCATCTGTGGCTGTGAAAATGCGTGTGAAGCTGTTTCCGCAGTCACCTAAGGATATGCGCTCTTCTGTAATCGTAACCTCAGAGCAACCGTCAACGGCAACAGCATCGAATAAACCTGACTCATCACCGCAGATGATTTCTACTGCTGCAGGAACAGAGATAAATACAGGCGCCACATCATCAATAAGCGAAATTTCCTGTACAATGTTGGTTGTATTTCCACATGCATCCGAAGCAGAATAGATGCGCAAAATGACGCTTCCACAAGATGAAGAAACCAACTCATCTTCCACCGTAAAAGTGATATCTTCCGATGACGTGCAGTTGTCAGTAGCACTTACTTGCGATTGAGCCAATGCTGTTCCGCAAACGATAGAAGTATCAGCTGGAACACCAACAATTACAGGTGCTTCCTCATCTACTACATATACAAATTGTGTTACACTTGTGCTATTTCCGCATGCGTCCGTGACCGTCCATACACGCTCGATATTGAAGCCACCCGGACAGAATCCCTCGATAAGATTTTCGGTCACACTCACTGTTGCGTTACTGCAATTATCTTCAAATACAATTGCATTCAAATCCACTTCAGGAACATTGCTGCAGCTTGTTGTAAGATCCTCAGGTGCCGAAATGATGACCGGTGCGCTGTCATCCGTATAGGCTATTGTTTGCTCAACCGTTGCGACGTTTCCGCAGGCATCGGTTGCAATCCATTGACGCAAGAGTGTACCCGTGCAACCTTCGCTCGTAATTACCTCATCGTTGTATGTTAGTGTTACCTCCGAACAATTATCCGTCACAACGGGAAGTTCTGTGTTTTGCTCAGCATTACCGCAGGTTGCAATAAGATTCTGTGGCGTCGAAAGGAACACAGGAGGGACGTTGTCGGTCAATACGATTATTTGATCCGCCGAAGCTGTATTGCCACAGCCATCCGTAGCCGTGTATGTTCTAACGATCACGTTTCCACAATCAGCTGCAATCTCCGTATCCGTGAATGTCAATGCCGTTACTTCAGAGCAGGCATCCGTAGGCTCCAGAGCCGGAACATTCAACAAGGACGCTGCGTCACCGCAAATCGCGTATGCTGTATCTGCGGCTGCGCCGAAATCAGGACCGATATCGTCGGTGAGTGTATACGTGCGGGTCTGTGTTGAAGTGTTACCACACACATCAGTTGCAGTCCAAGTATATGTTGCAATACTGCCGCAATTTCCGGGCACAGAAACTACATCAATAGTTACAAGAGGAGCCTCGTCGCAATTATCGATTGCCGTAACATTCGCGTCAAAATCCGGACTTCCGCAAGATCCTGTAGAAGACTCCGGTATACCAACCAACGTTGGAGCTTCAGTATCCACAAATGTCACAACTGTCGACTCAAGAGCCTGATTTCCGCAACCATCGAAGGCGCGCCAAATGCGGATATAACTTCCTGCACAATCAAAGAGCGGCTCATCCGTCCAAGCCAGTGTCACCTCAGAACATCCATCGACAACTTCCGCTGTATCCAAAACAAACGGTTCACCACAGTTCAGGGTTACCGATTCAGGAATGAATGAAAACTCAGGGTCAACATCGTCTGTATAGGTTGTTGTTTGCTGTGCAGTTGCACTGTTACCGCATGCATCTGTAGCGGTCCAGATGGTTACCACTGCATAGGCGCAATTCAACGGTTGATTTACTTGAGTTGAGCTCACACTCACCTCACTGCAATTGTCAAAAACCGTTGGCTCAGCCAAAACAGCCTCTTCGCCACAAGTCAATTCCAAATCCTCAGCCACAGTCGTGAATTGCGGTGCGGTCGTATCGGATACGTTAACCGTCCATACCTGCGACGCTGTATTTCCACACGCATCACTCAGCGAGTAAGTGCGAATAAGGGTATAGTTTGAAGGACATGTACCTAAAACGATAGAGTCCGATTGAGAAAGCTGTGTATTGAAACACACCTGACTGTATTCAACAACGGGATTCAAAGACAAGGCGTTGACGCAGTCGATGGTCGTGTCGGCAGGGAAAACGGTAAACTCAAGTGTACCCTCTTCAACAAAATAGATTTGCTGGCTCGCCTCTGAGGTGTTACCGCAAGCATCTGTAACGGTATAATTACGCGTAATCAATCCAGGACAACCGGCTTGTTCTACGACATCAACAAAAGTGATTTCCACATTGGAACATGCATCAGTTGCTGTAATGAAAACATTCGTCTGCTGACTGCAGCTGATAAAAATCGGACTTTCAACAGTATCAATAACCGGAGCCGTTACATCAACAACCGTAATTACACGCTCCTCAAACGCCACGTTTCCGCAGGCGTCCTCAGCTCGGTAAACCGCAGTAAAAGCAGTACTACCGCAGTCCTGTTCATTGTTTTCACACGAACGATCAACGTTGACGTCACCATTTCCATTGACGGCCTCTCCGTTGTACGTTCCGGTGTAGGCAAACCATCCACTCATACCGTCATTGCCATTTTTGTTGTTTGAAGCAACACCAACCTGAAAACCAAAATAATAATTGGATGGAAGATGCGTCAGACTAAGTTCACTGCCAGCCAAGGCTCCGATACCGGTAATGTGCGAGAAAGAAGGGCTAAGCTCGTAGTACATCCAATCGAAGTAATTCGTTCCGGCAAGACCAAGATCATTTTTGTAGCCGCGACCGAGGGTAGACCAATCGGTCCAGTTGCGACCATTTTCAAACCACATCTCAACTGTCATTTGTAGTGTAGCATCCACCGAGTTTTGGATGGTACCGGTAAGACGGCCTGTGCCATTGGCATAAAACGTCAACTGTTGGTCACCAATGAAGTTCCATGCCACCGATGGCGCATCGAGCAAGGGCAACCAGACTGCCCAATCGATACCCGGACCAAATGCCGTGGATACAGCGCAGTCCTGCAGTTCATTGCCGGATTCATAGACGAGTGTGCTAACCTGCACAGGGCCTTCACAATCACTTGAAGCTGTAACACCATCGAAATCAGGCAGTGCTTCACCACAAGCAATGGTTTGATCAGGACCTACGTTTTGCAACACAGGTTGAGCGAAAAGTACAGTGGTTAGGGAGCAAAAAAGAAAAACAAGAGCACTACTCCATCCAATAGAGTAATGCTTTAAAGCATGGTTAATTGATAACATGTAGAAAAAAATTAGGGTTGGTAAATTGGTCTCGGCATGTTTTCAAAAACACACTTCGACATTCAAATCAACTTCGAATTGATAGGCAGAAAAATGACCTTGGTCCAATCTTATCAACCAACTGACAGGCATCATGAAAAGCGCGCCGAATAAGGAATAGCGAGCGACGATGTTCAATACTTGAGCAAATACTTCTCACATCATGTGATGATGACCGATGTCAAGACAACGCTTCACGACAAAAAAAATGGCGCCCGTCGAGGGGCGCCACTTAATCGTTCTAAGCAATTGCTTTATGCCTTTTTCTTATCGAGTACTTCATCGATCATGCCGTACTCCTTAGCTTCCGAAGCAATCATCCAATAATCGCGGTCGCTGTCAGCCCATACCTGATCGTATGGCTTTCCGCTGTGTGTAGCGATGATATCATACAGTTCCTTCTTCAACTTCTGGATTTCACGAGCAGTGATTTCGATGTCGCTCGCCTGACCACGCGCACCACCCAGGGGTTGGTGAATCATAACGCGGGAGTGTTTCAGACCGGTGCGTTTACCGGCTTCTCCGGCGCAGAGCAATACAGCACCCATACTTGCAGCCATACCTGTGCAGATCGTAGCTACATGCGGATTGATATACTGCATAGTATCGTAAATACCAAGACCGGCATATACACTTCCACCGGGAGAGTTGATATAAATCTGGATGTCCTTTTTTGAATCTGCACTTTCCAAAAAGAGCAGTTGCGCCTGAATGATATTAGCGATATAATCATCAATCTCTGTTCCCAGAAAGATAATGCGATCCGCCATCAAACGCGAAAACACATCTACCTCGCGGAAGGGCATATTGCGTTCTTCGATTACGGTGCGGGTCATATTTTCTGCTCCATAGACGTGACTAATCACGTCGTCTACGACAGTACCACTGATACCGTGATTGCTAGTGGCATATTTCCTAAACTCTTTTCTATTAATCATGATACATATAGATTTGAGCGCAAATTAGCATTGGAGACAACCAATGAGATAGTTAAAATATGAAGATGTTGACAACCACATGAGGAATTGCAAAACAGCCTATTCTTGAATCTCATAATTGCTGTTTTAGTCATTTTGAAGTATCTTTGAATCATTCCCTCTTTTAAGAGAGGGCAACTGATGGCCACGACTTATTTTGTTTCTCCACCCCGTTAAACAAACATCCGGCGCCTAACCCGGAGGCTATACACTAAGAAATTCTGATGGTTTAACGACCTTCAGTCTATAATTGCGTATTGCCCAGAACGACCACAGCTGATGACGATTGAAAATGCATTCGGAAATGTTCAATCTGCTCCAAAAGGGCAGAAAAAGGACGTGGGGTATACCCGCACGTTGTTGGACAGTTTGCCGCCTGCCGCGCCGTATTGCATCGAACTGGGCGAACCCGTGAATCGTATTCCGCACCTGAATCGGGTTCTGCTGGCCAAACACAAGCAACTCCCGGAAACCGGGACATTGGTCATTCATTGCGTAACGCTTGACAATCGCAGGCAATCGATGAAAAAACGTTTGCCCGGCCTTTGGGTTATTGGATGGCTCTATTTATTTCTCTTTCACAGAATCGCTGCTAAAATCAAACCGACGCGTTCCATTTATGAGTTCGCAACCGGTCATCGCAGACTTGTCCTGTCAAAAGCGGAAATTCTAGGTCGCTTGGTGTATTGCGGTTTCGAAATTGAGTCCATTGTCAACAACGGTAAAGAACACACCATAACAGCAAAGAAATCATCAAAGAATTATTTGCACACCAAACCGAGCTACGGCGTAATTTATCGTATGCCCCGTGTTGGGTGTCACGGGAAAACCATCATGGTCTACAAAATTCGCACGATGCATCCTTATTCGGAGTATTTGCAAGACTACATGATCCGAAATCACGGTTATGATAGCAAGGGCAAGGGGAAAATTGCCAATGACTTCCGTGTTCTCTCCTACGGGGCGTATATGCGCAAAATCTGGCTGGATGAATTGCCTCAACTTTTTAACGTACTGAAAGGCGAAATGAGTCTAGTTGGAGCGCGTCCACTCAGTCAAGCGAGATTCAACCAATTTCCCGAAGACCTTCAACAACTTAGAACCCAGTACAAGCCGGGTTGCTTCCCTCCTTATGTGGCGTTGCTCATGGGCGATGAAAAAAGCAATATCAAGGCCGAGCGTATTTACTTCAATGAGAAGCAAAAAAGTCCTTTTTACACGGATATCAAATATCTATTTTTGGCTGTTAGAAACATTGCGTTCAATAAAATACGCAGTGCTTGATTATCAAACATGCCTCACCACACCTCTATACTTGTAACTTACTCTCGCATCCATCTCGCTGCCTTAGTCGGCGTTAGTCTAATCGTGTTGCTCGGCGGTTGCAAAACACGCGAAAAGTTGGTTTATTTCAATGAATCGAAGACTTCAGTGGATCTCGCATATGCCTCACCAACAATGGAGGCAGGCGATTTCATCTCCGTATTCGTTACTTGCAATGATCCGCTGTTGGCTATTCCGTTCAACCTTCCCGCCAACGCTGCACCGCAAACGATTAACAACGGATACGAGAATGGAATTCCGGCACCACTGGGCTATCTCATAGACGACAAAGGGCAAGTTATTTTGCCGGTCATCGGAGGTGTGACCATCGCCGGAATGACGCGCAACGAAGCCTGCTCACACATGCGCGACTTACTCACTGCCTATTTGGAAAATCCCGTAGTGCATATTCGTATACTCAATTTCAAGGTGACTGTTTTGGGCGATGTGAAAAAACCCGGCACTTTCAACGTGCCTAATGAACGCATAACACTGCTTGAGGCGCTGGGAGTTGCCGGCGACCTGAATATTACAGGTGTTCGTGACAATGTGCTTGTTATCCGAAACGAAAATGGCAAATCCGTGCAGTATCGGGTTGATTTAACGCAAGCCTCACTGCTGGAGTCACCGGTTTACTTCTTGAAGCAAAACGACGTGATATACGTTGAACCCAACGCCGCAGCTCGATTCTCTTCCACGCTACTGAAAAACAGCAGTTCGGTTGCTATACCGCTTATTTCCGTCATCCTGACGGCTTTCCTACTCTTCAAATAATCCCATGGAGCAGAAACCAACCACCGGCGACAAGCAAATCGATTATTTCGACAGCCTGAAGATTCTGCTCAAGGCATACCTGAGACATTGGATTTGGCTCTCCCTTATTTTCATTGCATTCCTTGCCATCTCAATGGCCTATTCACGCTACTCGAAACTCAGCTATACGTCGAGAGGATTATTGATGATTCAGGACGAGCAACAAAGTTCGGGATCTTCCGAAATGTCTGTGCTCAAAGATCTCGGAATCTTGAAGGGTGAAAGCAATGTGAGCAATGAAATAGAGCTTTTACGTTCGCGCACACTCCTTCGTAAGGTGGTGGAAGAACTTCACTTGCATACCGAACTCTTTGTTCTCAGTAAAACAACTGGGCTGCTCAAACAAGACCTTTACCTGCGATCACCCTTAAGCATATCGTTGAGCGGAGTCGATTCCTTGCCGGAGTTAATTCACTTCGATATGAAGTTGAACAATCCGACACAGTATCAAATCACCTCCACTGAGCTTCAATTCACTACCACGGGAACTATTGGTGACACGATTTCAACACCGGTCGGTATGCTTTCGGTAGCAGCCACCTCACTAATGAGTGAAGAGTTTGTGGGTAAGGACTTTCTCATTCGGGTGGTACCGGTTTCAACCGTAATCGATCAACTGCAAAGGAGCCTTGCGGTGAAGCAACACTCCAAAGAATCGACCGTGATTGAAGTTGCACTGACCGGACCGAACATTGACCGCAACAATGACATCATCAACACGCTCTTTAAACAGCGCGAGATAGATGCCATAGAAGACAACAATCAGATCGCTCGTAAAACCTCTGAATTCATCCAAGCGCGGATGGGTGAAATTGCCGGAGATCTGAACGAGGTCGAGAACCAGGAGTCATCTTTCAAAGTGGAGCGCGACATAACAGACATCCCGACAAATGCCTATCTCTACCTCAACCAGCAAGGCGCGCGGGATACCGAAATTCAGTCAGCTGCCGTTCAACTCAAGTTATGCGGCTTCGTTTATGAGCACTTGAAAAGCATCACGAACCAGGATGAATTACTACCCTCCAATATCGGGCTAAACGATCCGACGATCAATGCAGGTATTAATCAGTACAATCAGTTGGTCATTGAAAAGCAACAACTACAGAACAATGTCGGAGAAAAGAACCCTCAGCTGATTACACTGATATCCAAGCTGGAAAACATCCGCCAATTTTTACTTGAAAGTTTGCGCAACAAGCTTTCCGTATTGGAACTGGAGATAAAACAACTCGAGGTGCAAAGCAGCTCAATTGATTCAAAGCTTCGCAACTTATCGGGTACAGACCGTGATTTCCGGACCATTCAGCGCCAGCAAAAGATTATGGAAACACTCTACCTCTTTTTGCTGCAGAAAAAAGAGGAGAATGAAATTACGCTTGCAGCGACGATAAGCAATAACAAGGTCATCGACTTTGCCTACAGCGATTTCAAGCCGAATGGACTTTCGAAAAAAGCCATTGTTGTGTCAGGAGCACTGGCCGGGCTTTTCCTTCCATTCATGCTCTTTTTATTGTACGCATTCTTTGATGATATTATTCGCTCGGCTAAAGAGATTGACCCTTGGAGCAGCAGTGTGCTCGGCAGCATTCCGCTTCAACGCAATGCCCAAACAGATTCGATTGACCACACCAAACGCAGTTTGATTTCCGAGTCGTTTCGTATGCTTCGCACCAGCATCAACTTTATGTTGGGCGTTAAAAAAGAGAAAGGTTCGGTTGTACTGGTCTCATCTGCCATCAGCGGTGAGGGTAAATCGTTTACGGCGCTCAATCTTGCCAAGTCATTTGCCATTGCAAACCAACGCACAGCGCTTCTCGAGCTTGATCTGCGTAAGCCCAATCTCTTCAATTATTTCCACGATAAAAAGAAACAAGGCATCAGCAGCTACCTCGCCACGGGAACCGGGTCCATCATGGATTTCGCCACTGACAATTCAACTATCCCACACCTTACCTTTTTCGCCTGTGGCATTGTTCCTCCGAACCCGGCTGAGCTCCTCATGACGCCGCATACAGCCTCCATGTTTGAGACGCTTCGCAATAACTTCGATGTCATTATCGTGGACACAGCACCATTAGGACTTGTTGCAGACACTTCGCTGCTAGCCGATCACAGCGACACATCTTTGCTGGTAATTAGGCTGAACTACTCGAAACGCAGTACGCTAAAACAACTGGAAACATTAAGCCGCACCATGCACAACAGGCAGCAACACATTGTCATCAACGGTGCAGAGATTCAACGCGGCAAATACTATTCTTCCAATTATTACAACGAAAAGAATCCGTAATAAACAATTACTTTTATGCCATGAAATACCTAACCGGCTTATTCTTCATCGTGTGTTTTATAGGAATGCGTGCACAATTCATTCCTGCCAACTTGAAAATGGACATTTCTTCCGGCAATCATTTCAAGCACTCACAACTTACGGAAGGTTACTCCGTCAAAACCTCTGCTCTGCACAACATGGTTGCGGGAATTTCCTATCTGGCAAAACCGAACCTAAGCTTTCGTTCAGAGTTTTCTTTAGACATGAATCGCCCCGGTGAAGAATCTTCGTACCTGAAAAACGATTACTTCAGAGCAACATTCGGTGTTTCGGCTGATTTACTCCAAATCCGTTTCAAGCAATCCGGCGAATTCAAAAATGCTGCGCGTCTTTGGCAAGACAAATTCAAGGTGCATGGCTTCGTTGGTATTGGCGCAGGGGCAATGGTCAACAAAGTAAAATTCGATCGTGAGTACGATAAATCGATTTTCCTCTACGACTACATGTTCAATGTGGTTGGATCCATTATGCCGACCTATTATTTCAATCGATACACCGCCGTATTCGCTCGTGTAGCCATGATTGGTCACATCAAACAAGCATACAATTTCGACATGATGGATTATAATCCCAACCCATTCTTCGATGGTGGGTTTATGAACATCGGTCTCGGACTTTCATTCACACCATTCAAGTCAAACGTGGGTGCTCGTGCGATCAATTAAGGTGACCGCCTCGCACACTGAACATACTCCGCGGTAACTGTATGAGGAACCTTACCATCAACATTGCAGGTTCATTCCTCATAAAAATCCTCAGCTTATTGCTCAACCTGGCGCTCATTCCATTGGGCATGGAACTTCTCAGTGAGGCTATGTTTAGTGTATGGGTGGTTCTGTTCAGCCTGCTTACTTGGTTTACCTTTTTAGACATGGGAATGGGCAACAGCCTGCGCAATCTGCTGCTCGAGGCTCTGCACAAAGGAAGGAAAGACGAAGCCCGGGCACTGGTTTCTACCAGCTACAGCGCAATTGCCCTTTTCAGTGCTGCCGCCGCAGGGGTTTTACTCATAGCAGTTTCGTTTATCCCTTGGTACCGCGTATTCAACGTGGACATTGCATTCAATCCACTGCTTGAAAAAACAATGTACCT
>Ga0114979_10003397_pt1 | contig 10693 bp, 4 predicted proteins | sample S_140625_EF_Meta_FD_87315 | JGI IMG/M metagenome (GOLD analysis project Ga0114979, IMG submission 87315) | Freshwater microbial communities from Lake Simoncouche, Canada to study carbon cycling - S_140625_EF_MetaG | ecosystem: Environmental > Aquatic > Freshwater > Lake | place: Lake... | reverse complement strand
GCCCATCAAGGCCCGCCCGAGCCCGATCATGACAGCTACCATGGCTGGGATTCAAGCGGAGCCTACTTGCTGGCCTACGCCTTGCCATTGAAGAAAATTGCTCTTACCGGTAAATCGGTCAAAGTTGTACAACATTTGGAGAAAGATACCGCACATAGCCTGATCGTCGACGGTCGTGGTTGGGATAACAAGGATCGTAACAGCGCCTACGATCAATGGACGGACGAGGAGCTGCTTGCGAGACTCGGCTCTTGGTCCCCTATTGTTCGAGAGCGCGCGGCCGCTGCGATCTCCCGTCGCAAGGATCCACCGCTAGCCGCAATCATCGCATTGCTTGATTCTTCCAATCAGGAGGCACGCATTGGTGCTTGCCATGCCTTGGAGGAACTACGCGGTGCGGCCGCTCCTGCAGTTCCACAACTGAGTCGTGCGCTGCAAGACGAAGACCTGTGGCTGCGAGTACGGGCCGCCACCGCGTTGGCCGTGATTGGCAAACCTGCCCTGCCCGCACTACCTGAGATGTTAGCGTTGATCGCTCGTGGACCGTCCGCCCAGGATCCACGCGCCATGGAGCAACGCTTTGTTTCGTCGGCCATCTTCAGCAAAATGCTCACAAGCACCAAGTCGCTGGAAGGCGTCGACCGTGAAAAGCTTCGCAACGCCATCGCAATCGGACTTCAGAATCAAGATGGTCGAGCTCGCAGCGAGATCAGCGAAATCTACGGCCGCCTTAGCTATGATGAACTGCAGCCGCTGTTGCCTGCAATTTTCGAAGCCATTGTCCAACCGGCTCCTAGTGGCGAAATGTTCGCCGACGGGGTACGAATCAACGGCCTAAAGGTTCTCGCATCGCATCGTATCGAGGAAGGGATGCAAGCCTGTGCCGACTATCTCCGCACCCAGAACCCATGGGCCAGCGAGCACCGCACCCCAGAAATCTTAACCGTTCTGGTCTCCTATGGCGTCCAAGCGCAGCCCATCATCCCGCAACTGAACGAAACCGCTGCCTTGTTCGAGAAAGGGGAAAAAGACTTTCCAAACCATCTCAGCAAACAGAAGGCGAAAGCGGTGCGGAAAGCCATCAAGCAGATCGAAGCTTCAAAAGATCGTCCTGAATTGAAGCGACTGAAGTAGCAGTGATTACGTTGTTACCCTTCGATGATCAATTTGCCGATCAATCCTTTGACACGATCACCTTGCGCGATTTGGATCCGACGACTTAGGCGATTGATGACTAAAGCTCGCGTTGACGTCCTCCAACGTTAGCTTTCTTCGACTCCAGCGAAGTATATTTCCAAAACGCAGAGTTACTGAGATCGCAGAGAAACCCATTTTTCGACAGCCTGTTCTAGGCTAACAGTTCAGGAACGATCTTAGGACTTTCAACTCCAGTCAACTTTTGGTCCAGTCCCTGGAACTTGAATGAAAGGCGATTGTGATCGATTCCCATGCAGTGCAGGATGGTGGCATTCAGATCATTCACACTGACGGGATCTTTGACCACGTTGTAGCTGAATTCGTCGGTCTCGCCATGCACATACCCTTTCTTCACTCCTCCGCCCGCTAGCCACATGCAGAAGTTGCGAGGGTGATGATCGCGACCGTAATCATCTTTAGTCAGGTTGCCTTGCGAATAGACGGTTCGTCCAAATTCGCCGCCGCAAACCACTAAGGTATCTTCCAACATCCCGCGTTGTTTCAGGTCCAATACCAGAGCTGCGGTGCCTTGATCGGTGTCCTTGCATTGATTGCCCAATTGGCGTGGCAAGCCACCATGAGTATCCCAGCCGCGATGCAAAATTTGAACGGTGCGAACACCGCGTTCCACCAATCGCCTGGCAAGCAATGCACTGTGCGCAAAAGAACCAGGGACCTTGGCATCCGGACCATACAATTCGAGCGTTGACGCAGTCTCCTGACTGATATCCACCAATTCCGGAACGCTGCGTTGCATCCGGAAAGCCATTTCGTATTGAGCGATACGTGTCTCCGTCTCGGGATCGCGGTATCGGTCCAACCCTTGGGTGTTCAATTCATTCAAGGCATCCAACATGACGCGTCGGTCCTCGCGCGAAACCCCATCAGGATTCGGCAAGTACAAAACAGGATCCCCCGACCCACGTAGCGCAACCCCATTGAATCGTGTCGGCAAATAGCCACTGCCCCACATTCGATTGTAAAGCGCTTGGCCGTTGCTATCGGAAGGGAATCGAGGGGTGAAAACAACGAACGCTGGTAGATCATTGCTCTCGCTCCCTAAGCCGTAAGCGAGCCAGGAGCCGATGCTCGCTTTGCCTGGTACTTCGGAGCCCGTCATCACAAAGGTGCATGCTGGGTCGTGATTGATGGCGTTGGTATGTACCGATCGGATCAAAGTGATTTCGTCCACGATCTTCGCCGTGTGCGGCATCAGTTCAGAATTGATCCACATTCCCGATTGCCCTTTTTGCTCAAACTTGAACTTGGTGGGGGCTACTGGAAATCGAGTTTGACCACTAGTCATGGTCGATAAACGTTGGTTGTTCCTAATCGATTCGGGTAGGTCTTTGTCGAAGTAGTCGGCCAAGGTGGGCTTGTAATCCCATGTGTCGTGCTGCGGAGGTCCACCATTGAAATGCACATAGATGATCGCCTTGGCTTTGGGTGCAAAGTGTGGCAATCCTGGCAAAGGGGGGTGCACCCGTTGAAGCGTGGCTGGATTGGATTCGGCTTCTGCAGCGTCGGCATAACGAGCCAACGGATTAGCCGCCATGGCGGCCAGCGACAAGCTGCCTAGTCGTAACCCTTGCTGACCAAAGAAATGACGACGGGTCTGACGCACCAAGTGTTCATGGAGTGGATCCATCATTAATTCCTTGTCACTGTTTCATCGAGATTAAGTATCATGTTGGCGACCATCGTTGCGGTTGCCAATTCGCTTGGATCAAGCTTTTCGTTAGGCTTGCTTTCACCGCTTGCGATCAGCTTCTTTGCCGCTTCCAGATCTTGCAGGTAGCGTGCGTGATGCAAATTCCACTGACGTTCCACGATGTGCAATTCCGAAAGTCTTGGGCTGCGAGCCAAGACGACTTGGTAGGCAAAATCGATCTTTTGACTCAGTGCAAGCCCCCCTTGAAGAAGCATTCGTTCGGCTAAGGCGCGGGCGGCTTCCACGTGCTGCACATCGTTCATCAGCTGCAAGGCTTGCAAAGGCGTATTGCTTTTCTCCCGCATCGAACAGGTTTGTTCGCGATTCGGTGCGTCGAAATTGATCATAAACGGTGGCGGGGCGGTTCGCTTATAAAACGTGTAGATGCTGCGGCGATAAAGAGCTGAACCGGAATCGCGTTTGTAGTTTTGCGTATTGGAGCCTGCAAAACCAACTGGTTCCCATATATTGTCTGGCTGATAAGGGCGAACACCTTTGCCTCCCATTTCCAATTGCATCAGCCCACTTACGAACAAAGCGTTGTCCCGAAGCTGTTCTGCATCCAACCGAAATCTTGGACCGCGAGCCAGCATGCGATTCTCTGGATCGACCCGCCACAGTTCCTCCGAAAGACGTGGGCTTTGTTTGAAGGTCTTGGAGCAAACCATCAATCGGACCAGTTCCTTAACGTTCCAATTCGACTGCTGAAAATGCTGTGCTAACCAATCCAGTAAAGCTGGGTGGCTGGGCATTTCACCTTGCGAGCCGAAATCGTAACTGGTCTTGACGATACCGACCCCAAAGAATTGCTGCCAAAAGCGATTCACGGTAACTCGGGCCGTCAATGGGTTCTCAGGAGCCACTAACCATTTCGCCAGATCGAGCCTAGTGGCACGACCTTCTGGATTGGCTTTTTTCAATGCTGGGAAAACTGCCGGAACGGCGGGCTCTACTTTGTCCCCAGGCTTGTCATAGTTTCCACGAAGCATGACAAAGCTTTCTCGTGGCGAAGCCATATCGCGAAATACAAATGTACTTGGGATAGCATCATCCAGTTGCTTGCGTTGCCCTTGCAAGGCTGCTCGTTCCGCCAACAACGGGGCAAAGGTTGGCTTGGTACTGTTGCAAACATTTTGAAGGTAGTGCAATCGCAGCCGTTCTTTGATGTCTGCTGAGACTTCTTTTTCGGGACCGTCTTTTGCGATCTGATTCAGATCGCCAGGCAGGCCAGCGGTGTCCTTGCCTGTTGCTTGTTTCCACCAAGCCAAGAACGAAAGCGATGGGTCGCGAGCTGGGTCACTGGTTCCCGCGACTCCGACCTTGTCCCAGAAAACAGTGCCGCCAAACTGAGTCAGCGCGAAGCCGGTCACGGAATCCCCCGTTGCCAAGCCAACTTTTTCCAAAGGTACTTCCAAACGAACCCATTGGCCGCTGGCGGGTAAATCACCCATATGCACACGTTCGGTGGTATTCGCAGTGCCCCAAGCGATAGCCTCGTAATCACCCCAAAGAGCCCGATGCATCCAGCCGTTCTTAAAATACTGCAACATGATCGACTTGGGTAAGTTCGCTGGATCCAGCCATATATGTGCGAACAACTTTCCATCCGCAGGCAAAATCAGCCCGGTCGTGGCTTGGTCCCAGACATCCTGAGCCAAACCGGCATCGGTACGTTTGAGCGACTTGGTACCACTCAATACGGGAACACTTAGGTCGGGGTTGCTCGCATCTTGGCTTACAAACATGGTCGCAGCCCCCGGTGAAGCCTGGAGCTTTCCGTTGCTTGGGAATTCGTCATCCATCCAAACGATCTCGACCGCCGATACAGACGATCCCGAAGCCGCATCGGCTGGATCGATGTAAATCAATTGCTTGGCAACGGTGTCGATGGCGGATTGTTTTTCTGTGATCTGAGTATCCAGTTGTGCCAGTTGTTTTTTGTCTTCTTCCGAATCCATTTTCAAAACGGGTTGTGTTAGAAGAGCGTTGCCGTCAAAACCGGGATCCGCTGCGGAATTGAAGAAGGCATAGAACGAATAGAATTCATTGGCGCTGATGGGGTCGAATTTGTGATCGTGGCAAACGGCACATCCACCCGTCAAGCCAAGCCATGCTTGAAACGTAGTGCTTGTTCGATCCACGGCGTAGCGGTACAGCAATTCGTCGTTGATGGATCCACCTTCGCTGGTGGTTACATTGCAACGGTTGAATCCCGTTGCGATCAGTTGATCCCTGGATGGTTCGGGCAACAGGTCGCCGGCGAGCTGATCGATCGTGAATTGATCGAAGGGCAAATTACGATTGAAGGCTTTAATCACCCAATCGCGATAAGCCCAAGTTTGGCGTTCGTTATCCAAGTGCATACCATGAGTGTCGCCGTAGCGAGCCACATCCAGCCAGTGCCTTGCCATCTCCTCACCGAAGCGTTGGCTATTCAGGTAGCGATCAACCATTTGTTCGTAGGCATCGCTTTGCGTATCGTTCAAGTAAGCCGCACGCTCCTCTAAGGTAGGTGGCAGGCCAGTCAACGCAAAGGCAACGCGCCGCAGCAGAGTTTCGCGATCGGCTTCTGGGGATAGGTTGAACCCAGAATCATGGAGACGTTGTGCGATGAATTGGTCGATGGCATTTTTGGATGCGTCGAGAGAACTTGGGGGCGTTACTGGGACAGGCGTTTCAAATGCCCAATGCTTTTGGTATTTGGCACCTTGTTCAATCCAGCGTCGCAGGATTTCTTTTTCGTCGTCAGAGAGGGACTTATGGCTGTCGGCCGGTGGCATCACTTCGGCCGATTCGGTAGACGTAATCCGCCGCCACAGTTCGCTCTTTTCAGGATGGTGCGGCACTATGGAGGCATGGCCATTTTGGTCCGACGTGGCACCCTCGTAGGTATCGAGTCGCAGGTCGGCTTGTCGATTTTTCGCATCAAAGCCGTGGCAAGCGAAGCATTTGTCGGACAGAATCGGCCGAACATGCGTGTTGAATTGCAGCATTTCGGGTGTTTCGCCGGACGACGATCGGCACAGCGCTAAGCAAGCAATTCCTGCAAGGGCAGCCGAGAGTGACAGGAAACGAACACGAGATAGTTCCATGCTGAACTCCTACGGGATCAACGAGGACGGAAGGTGGGGGGCACCGCAGGCGGGATGAAACGGTGAGGCTGTTAATTCTACACTCGCGATTCGAGGACTCAAGCCAGGAAACACCTAAGAAAGACAATTGCAATGGGTAGGCCGTAACTCTTGTAGGCCGTAACAAGCGCTAGCGCAGTTACGGCATCCCCCCCCCGCGACGTTCCTATGGCTGCACGGACGAATCTAGAATCTCTGGCACTCCATGCCGTAACAGCGCTAGCGCTTGTTACGGCCTACGGGGCGACTTGTTACGGCCCACGTGCACTGATAAAATTTCAGATCTATCTATTTATTCATTGATGATCCACATCTTGGCACGAGGTAGGTCATGTCAGACTACCGGCGTTATTTTGTTCCTGGGGGAACCTATTTTCTCACCGTCGTGACTTATAACCGGCGGCCTATTCTGACAACCGACATAGGGCGGTTGTTGCTTCGAAGATCTATTGAGGAGATTCGAACAACCAGACCTTTCTCGATGGTGGCGACGGTTTTGTTGCCCGATCATTGGCATGTGGTCCTTGCATTGCCTAGTGGCGACAGCAATTACTCAACAAGAATCAAACGCATCAAAGAAGAGTTTTCAAAGAATTGGATCGAGCATGGCTTACCTGAAGCCGAGGTTACAGATGCACAGCGGAAGCGTGGAGAGCGAGGCATTTGGCAACCACGGTTCTGGGAACACACCATTATGGATGAACAGGATCTAGAGGGATGTGTCGACTACGTTCACTGGAACCCGAGAAAGCATGGACTAGTGTCTCGTGTGAGAGATTGGCCTTGGTCATCATTCCATCGTTATGTCGCAGCCGGATACTATTCCATCGATTGGGGTGGAACCGCACCCACATCCTACCCCGCCACCCGCGATTGGGGCGAGTAGGCCGTAACAGCGTAGGCCGTAACAGCGTAGGCCGTAACAGCGTAGGCCGTAACAAGCGCTAGCGCAGTTACGGCATCCCCCCGCGACGTTCCATGGCTGTATGAACTAGTCAATTATCTCTGGCGTGCCATGCCGTAACTGCGCTAGCGCTTGTTACGGCCTACTACGCTCGGAATAAACTTAAGGCTGGAATTCCGTTGCCGTCTTCGGTCGGGTAAAACGGTCGACCTTCAATCTCAAAGGTTGTTTTTGGACTGATACCCATCGCTCGATAGATGGTTGCGTGCAAATCCATCACCGATATGGGGTCTTCAATCGCAACAAAAGGACGCTCCACGGCGGAAGCCCCGTACAATCGCCCTCGCTGTATCCCACCGCCAAACATCAACACACACGAAGCCCCGGTGAAGTGCCGATGCTGACCATAATGCTTCATTTCTTTCAATTCTTCGACAGGTTCTGTCGTTTGGTCCGCAGCCGCTGAACCCGGCTTGCCTTCCATAATCATGTCGCGGCTAAATTCACTTGCCAGAACCACAAGCGTTCGGTCCAACAATTTGCTTTTCTCCAGATCCAGAATCAGCTGTGCAATCGGCTGATCGATCTCCTTCTTCATTCGAACTAAGGTCTCATGTCCATTCGCATGAGTATCCCAGTTTAGAAACGGAACATACTCCGTCGTGACTTCAACAAATCGAGCACCAGATTCGACCAACCGCTTGGCCAACAAGCACCCTTGGCCGAACTGCCCCACGTTGTAGCGATCGTAACTCTCCTTGGATTCTTGCGTGATATCGAATGCGGCTCGATCAGGCGAATTCATAAGCCGATGAGCGTTCTCCATCGATTGCAGCAAAGACTGCTGCTGAAAATCGCTCATGGAATCCCGTTGAGGATGCTGGTCGATCAATTTTTTGTACAACGCATAGCGATTTTGAAATCGGCCACCTTCCATGCCTTTGGGGGGACGAACCGCTTGAGCTGCCTCGGCAGGATACGGCAGCACCATTGGCCCAAACTCGCTTCCAAAGAATCCAGCGGTGGTAAAGGCCTTCAGCTCTTCCGACTCACCAACCCCTTCCAAACGTTGGCCGATGGTGATGAATGGTGGAATGACTGGATTCAATGGCCCTAAGACTTTTGCCATCCATGCGCCCATGTGCGGGCAAGCCACCGTTTGCGGTGGCACATAACCCGTGTGCCAATGGTATTGATGGCGTGAATGCAGGATGCTCCCAAGGTCGGGCAGGACGTGCGATCGAATCAAGGTTCCGCGATCCATGACCCGAGCCATATTCTCCAGCCCAGCAGTCATCTTGATCGGGTCCACGACGGTATCGATCGAAGGGAAGGTACTTTCGATTTTCTTGACAGGGGTTCCCACTTCGAACGGAACATAGCGTTTGGGATCGAAAGTGTCGGGAGCCGCCATACCGCCTCCCATCCAAAGCAAGATGCAAGAGTCCGCAGTTGGCTTGGGCTGATCCAGGCCTGACGCACCAGGCCCCTGTGCGCGTCCCCACTGAGGCTCTTGCATCATCAGCGCGGCAGCGGTTGCCGCAGAAAGCGACTGCAAAAACTTGCGCCTCACTTCACGAGCAGGCATCTTCGGATCTTCAAGGAAATCGGGTAGGGAAGGCATAGTCATTCTGCTTGCACTCATTAACGAACGATTTGAAACTCGGGAAGCATTACAATAGACCAAAGGAAATCTTGGATTCGATCTGTGGATGGAATACCATCGCCAAGCACTTCCAAGGCGAACGATTTCTCCAGGTCGGAAGGACTTCGGGCCAACGCACGCATAAAGACTTGGTCGACAATCTGGGTCGAATTGAATCCTGTCTCTGCAAAGTGCTCTGCACCCTTCGCTAGGTATTGATTGAGAATGGGCGCGTTGCATAGCTCTAGAGCTTCCAGCGTGCTCCAAGAGACTGGCCGGCTGGTCACAATTTGATCTCGATTTGGGCGTCCAAGCGTACGTTGCAAAGCATCGCTTTTACGCAGGGCTGCCCGCACCATCCAGCCTTGCGATCGCAAAGCCAATTCAAGTTTCGATCGAAGTTCCGCCCCAATGCTATTCATCCATATGTTTGGTTTGCTGGTAACAACGGCAGGCTTCCAATTCGCTTCTTCAACTTGCAGCTTACCATTTTGGGCTGGCAATGTTTGTGTCCCTTGCCAATCTGCATTGGTGCCGAAAGATTTCTCGACACCTTGATTGTCGATCCAGCGAGCTTCTAGAAATACGCCTGCCGGGTTCGGGCCCTCCCCTCCATTCTTGCAAGCTAGCACAAACTCGTTCTTTCCGACTTGAAGATATCGAGTGATCGGCACAGCCTGAATGGAATTCCAGTTGTCGCTGGCGAACACTTTCTTATGGTTGATGAATAGCTCGATGGAATTGTCGCAGGTAGTCACTACGACGGCTCGTTCTGGCACATGCGTCAATTGTAAATCTTGCATGAATGTTGCTTGTTCTTTTGCGGGTGCGTGTTCCGCATTGGCATGACTCCAAATCCAAAGACTTTGTAGTTCGATAGGTTTTGCGGTTGGATCTGCTGTTGTTCCGCCTCGCGTCACCGGTGCATCGAATTCACTTGGGGCGGCATTGCAAAGCTGCCAAACGCAGTCAATGAATTGTTCTGCGGTCATGCGTTTGCTGCGTGGGCCCCGGTAACGATACTCGGCATCCTTTTGGGAATCTTGAACCACTTCTGTTTGCGACTGATAGGCACGCGATGTGGCAATCAACGTCAGGGTATGTTTGAGATCGTAGCCGTGCTCGACAAAGTCGGCAGCTAACCAATCGAGCAAGTCTTCGTTCCAGGGTCGGCTTTGCATCGCGTCCACGGGCTCGACGATTCCTCTTCCCATCATTCGGTGCCATAGACGATTCACAATCGTGCGAGCGAAGCGACCATTTTGTGGGTGGGTCATCAAGCCGGCTAATTGCCGAAGTCGTTCGGGTTGTTCCAAGTCTGGGTTGACGGTGCCGAGTTCGGGAAACAACCAAGCGGCCTTGGCGACTTTGCCGGTCGGTTTGTCGCATCGATGCATATCAAGAGGCTTCTTCGAAAAGATCGATGCCAGTCCATAGGCATCGTCCAGTTTCCAGCGGTCGATAAAGCTGTCGTGACAAGACGCGCATTTCAGATTGATTCCCAAGAACGATTGCCCCACGGATTGCGCAAATTGAATCTCGACCGTTTGGCCAGCACTGACCGTTCCACGCCATTGGATCCCCCCGGAAAAACCAGCGGATTCGGGCGAGGGTGCAATCAGTTCGCGGGCCATTTGATCGTACGGTTTGTTATCGATGAGCGCTTGGTATAGCCACTGGCTGATTTGTTTTCGCCCCCCGGTGATGAAACCGGTGCCGCCGTAATCGTTGCGCAGAAGATCGTTCCAGAATGTCAGCCAATGCTCTGCGTATTCTCGTTTTTCATTTAAAAGTGACTCGATCAAACGCAATCTTTTGTCGGGTCGATTATCTTTTAAGAAGGTAGCCAAACGTTCTTCCGTAGGTAGCAGCCCGTGCAGATCCAAGAATGCTCTTCGTGCGAATTGGGCGTTGTCGTTCAGCAGGGGAATGCTACTGATGCCCTGTGGGTCCTGGTGTTGTAATAGTCGATCAATCGGATGTTCATTGCTCGGTGTGGCAGCAGGCAGTTCGGGACGGCGAGGCAGAAGAGGTGGTTCATAGGTGTTTTTCGCTAACGTCAGGCCGTCGTCCCATGCTGCACCTTGAGTGATCCACTGCGAGAT
>Ga0114979_10003396_pt1 | contig 10694 bp, 9 predicted proteins | sample S_140625_EF_Meta_FD_87315 | JGI IMG/M metagenome (GOLD analysis project Ga0114979, IMG submission 87315) | Freshwater microbial communities from Lake Simoncouche, Canada to study carbon cycling - S_140625_EF_MetaG | ecosystem: Environmental > Aquatic > Freshwater > Lake | place: Lake... | reverse complement strand
TGTGTTTATAACTTTTAATATTTGACCCGATAAACATTTCTTCATATGGTATGATATTTTCAATAAGTTTAAAATCGCATAAAGCATATCCTGTTTCTTCTGTAAACTCTCGGAGACCACAGTCAATATCCTTTTCTTGATAATTTCTTCGCCCTTTAGGAAAACCCCATTCCGGTTCATCCCAGCTTGTAGTAGAAGAATCGATTAATGATTTTAAATTATATTCAATATCTTTAATTTTAATTCCCTTTTTCAAAGATTCGAATTTATCTTTAGAAGATGTTTCTTCACCCCTATATTGAAGACCTGAATACTCTCCCCATAGTAGTTTCCACATTTCTTCGAATTTCATATTTAACAGTTTGTTTTTTTCTTCAAGTGTCATTTCATTAATCAATGTTTGTATATATTGTAAGTTAAATAAAGGATACTTACCACGTATAAATTCTACAAATCCGAAACTATCATTTCTTTGTATTAAAAGATATTCGAGGCAGTTATTAATTGTGTTATACCTAAATGAAATGATTCCAATACTTGTTATAGGGTTTTTACAGTCGGCTAATAAATGTCCTGTTTTCCCACAATTATTGCAAAAATTATTATATGTTAATTTTAATGATTTTGAATTCATAGTTATATGTATTCTTTGTTATCTTTTTATATTGTTTCTAATTAGAAATGGTATTAGATTCAAATGTTTGGGGTCCGCATTATTGGTTCGTTCTTTTGTCTATAGCTATTTGTTATCCGATTCACCCTAATGATGTAACAAAGAAAAAGTACTATGAACTAATTCATAATTTTCCATTATTTATGCCTGATTCAAGGATAGGTAATAAATTTAGCGATTTAATTGATAAATACCCAATAACCCCTTACTTGGATAGTCGTGACTCATTTATTAAATGGGTTCATTTTATACATAACCGTGTGAATAAAATGACTGGTAAAGCTGAAATATCTCTTACTCAAGCATTAAAGGAATATTACTATAATTACAAACCTAAAGCAATAAAGATACAAGAAGAGCTTAAATATAGGCAAAAATTAGTATTCTTTTTAATTTTAGTTGGAGGTATTGTAGGCGTATATTATTTGTACAAGAAATAAAATAAAATAAATAAAATATGTTAATATTATATGAATGAAAAATAAAAAAAATATAAATATAGTCACAAACAGTAAAATAAGAAGAAGAAGAAGAAGAACAATAACAAGAACAAAAAAAATAAAAATAAGAAAGAATAATAAAAAGGTAAATAGTATATATGATGGAGGTGCAGCTTTTGTGAAAGGTGGTTTTGGATGCGTATTTAAGCCTGCGTTAAATTGTAAAGATTCAGAATTAAACACACCTCCAAATTATGTGAGTAAACTTATTGACGCTAAACATGGTAAAAGGGAATATATGTACATACATAATATCAAAAAAAGATTAGAACATTTGCCTGCAAATATAAAGAAATATTTTTTGCTAGATAATGTTAATATGTGTGAACCGAAACCACTAACAGAACAAGATAAAGTAAAAATAGAAGAAGTATGTGACTATATTTTGACAGACAATAAAGATAAGACGACACAAGAACCGATAAATTCGCAAAATATAAATGATAATTTAGATAAGTTTAAAATAATAAATATGCCTGAGTTGAGTATATCTTTAAGTGCCTATATAAAAAAAAAAGATCTTACTCCTATAGATTTGGTTAACCTTAACAATAATATTATTGAATACTTGACAATTGTAATACCGACTTTATATAAAAATGGTGTAGTTCATGGTGATATTAAGCCTGATAACCTTATGTTTAACGTGTCAGATAACAACACACTTGTTGTAATAGACTGGGGATTATCATATGTGTTAGACAGTGATAGTAAAAATGTGCCGGAGGCTTTATATACTTTAGGTACTCAATGGCATCATCCGTTTTCTTCTTTTTTATTTAAAAAACATGTAACAGAAAAATATGACATTTTACTTCAAAAGTTAAAAAAGGAAGGAGTTAAAGTAACAAGAGATAGCTTGCGAGAATTTGCTATGTCAGCATATAAAACTTTTATGAGTAAACATGAGAAACAATTTTTATTTTTAAATGAGACATTCATGCATGTTTATGGCGAAGAGTTAGCGAAAAAATTAAAACAGGTTGGGCGCAATGACATTGAGAACTATATGTACAATCTGATTATTACTTATATCGTTGAATATATTATTGATGTATTGCTAACATATACGGTTGATTATAAACTAGAAATGGGAAGATATTTTTATGAAGTATATTTACTGAATGCTGATACATGGGGTATAATGTCTATATATAGTGAGTTAATTGATAATATACCTTTAATGACTAAAATGACAAGTGTTGCACGAAAGACAATTACTGGTATGTTGATGAAAATATTAACTCATAACTTGTATAAAAACGGCGGCAAAGTAATAAATATACATAAATTAGTAGATGATATTAAACAGTTAAATAAATATTTGATGAGTATAAGTATTAAAACAAGCCACAAAGAAAGTGTTGGTAAAGTTAGAAGTTCCGCTGTCGCGGCGATGGATTTAAAAAAGTCTATGGTTGACAAAAAGTTAATGGGAAATGATATTATTTATGATAAATTAGAGAACTATTCTAATAAATCAAGGGGGCGACTTCCAAACGTTCAAGTTGCTGTAGTAACCGGAGGGTATAAAACAAGGAAAAATAGGAAAAATAGGAAAAATAGTAAAAATAGGAAAAATAGGAAATAAAACCTGGAAATAAAATCTAGAAATAAAACCTGGAAATAAAATCTAGAAATAAAATCTAGAAATAAAACCTAGAAATAAGTATATATGAATATAAAAATTATTATATGTTGAGTATATAGTTAACAATATATAATGAAGATAGAATTAATAATATTTATAGTAACAGGGTTATTGATTGCTAATACTTACTATGATGGTAAGTTAATAAAAATATTAAATACTGTAAAAACTAGTAAATATTTAAAAATGGCTACATTTGCTTTTGGTGGACTTTCGCTGTATTTATTTTTTAAGAAAAATCCTGAAAATTCTAGAGAGTTTTTAGGGCGAGCAAACGATATGATAAAAACACTACCTATGACGCGTGACTCTATGGGTTTAATTAGTCCATTTTTAAACTTAACAAATACGAAATCATTTACAGATACAAATCAAGATATTTATATGAATGGCGGCGCTTTGAGTGATAGTAGTGGAAATGTAAATGGAAATGGAAATCATAATCCAAGTGTTAACCGGATGATGATGTCAGGCAGAGGAACTACGAAACGAAGTGTAAGCGAAACAAAGAAAAAGTTCGTTGCAGCAAACCAGAATTGGTTATGTGGAGATTGTAGTCATCAGTTGCCTGCATGGTTTGAGGTAGATCATGTCATAGCTTTACATAATGGTGGTTCAAATGAGGTTAGTAATTTAGTAGCATTATGTCGGGATTGTCATGGTAAAAAAACGGCTATGGATAGAATAGATCATTCATAGTTGTAGCAATGTATAGATGTGTATGTATATAGTAACTTGAAAATCAAAAACAATAAATATCAAATGAATAAATGTTTTTATATATTAATTATAATAGGATAATATATAAAAATGGATAGTATACCATCCACAAATGCGACATCATCATCAACATCACCATTAAATATTATTTTATCAGTAACAAGATTTATTATTTTCGCATTATTGCTAGTGTCATTTGTTATGTTATTTACGACAGGTGGTCTAATAAAAAGTTACATGATAGGTATATTTTTATTTTTAATAATAGTGTCTATATGTGGTTATAATAATATAGCCAATTTAGGTATTTTTCAAAATATAAATTTTTTGACATTACTATGGTGTTTGCCTGTAATAATAGTGTTAGTTATTTCTAGAAAAGATTTATCTGAAAAAACAAGGGATATTACAGACCCTCTTTCTATTATATTAACAATTTTATTAGCATTAAATTTCACCATAGACTCAATTTTACAATTTATAGGCAACATTATTGGTTGGGTCGCGCGCCTATCTAATGTATTATTGCCTTTACTAATTGGACTAGTACTAGCAACCATGATATTAAGTGTTGTTTTTTACTGGGATAAAATAAGCACAAAGGTGAAATTATTATTTTTGGCCGCAGTAGTTTTAGGGGCTTTATTCATAATAAATGGTGAAAATATTATTGCATACATGGCGACAAATAGTATATCACTGGGTATAAATTTGATGGTTATTTTTGGTTTTGGTATTATAAACTATATTTTATATAAATATACAGACAATGGATTATTAGCAAATGTATTTCAAATACTATCCGTATTATTTTTAGCAAGATGGATTTACTTATATGCTTTTAAGTTTTACGGTTCATCCGGTGTTAAGACGTTCACATCTACGTTAGGGACAGGAACAGATAAGAAACCTGCCCCCAACGCCTTTTTGTCTTACTTGACAGACATAAATTTTTACTGTGAAACAATAAAGTCTTTATTTACCGGGATAATTAAGTATTTTCTACTAGCAATATTTTTATTTTACGTATGGTTTACGATTTATATTTACTATAAAAATAGTTTCGAATTTTTAACTACATATAAAACTTTATCGCTTCTAGGATTTTTGGCGATTGGGGTACTATTATTGGTACTGTTGATTTATACCATGTCGGGTAGTTCGGGTGTGAAAGAAATTGGCCCTTATACTGAACTTATATCTAAAATAAGTTTATCATTTATTGGTTTCGCGGTTGTTCTAGGATTAATTATTTATGGACTATCGAAGGTAATGTCTATACCATCTACTCTAGAACAGATTATAAGTATTATTAACTTTCTGTTACTAATGGGTCTTGTTGCATTAGTTCTTAGTATATTTAACTTCAACACATCTAGTAGTTTAGTTTTATCTAATAATACTGGTTTAGGATTTATATTTACTTTCATTCTAAAACTAATTTTGTATATTCCTTGTTTTCTCATTGACTGTTCAAATGTGTTAAGAGAACAGTTACAGTTAGCAAAGAAAGAGTATACTGTTGTAATTATATTACTAATTGAGATAGCATTAATAGCTTCCAAGTTTTTGATTCCAAAAATATTTAATAAAGTAATAACTAATGATGGTATTGTGCTAACAGATAAAGTATATCCATTAGAAATAAAGAACCATGTACCTATTCCTCGCTCACTGAAGATCTTGACTAAAAGCGTAAACTATGGAGTATCTAGTTGGATATATATTCACCCTGTTCCAAATAATACGAATGAAGCGTATGTTCAAAATACATCATTGATTAATTGCGGAAATGTACCCGATATGCAATTTAATGCAGAAAAGGGTGCAATTATATTTTCTGTGGATGTTACAGACGCAAATGGAAGTAAACGTACCGTTATAGTTCCCGATAAAAAGACACAAAGAGATGTAAAAATAATATATTCGAGATGGAATAATGTTTTTGTAAATTTTATAGATGGTGGTATGGATATATTTGTAAACGGGGATTTAGTAATATCTGAACCAAATATAATACCCTATCAAAATCCAAATGGTGTGAATATAGGTTCATCGCCGGGTATATATGGAGAGATGTGTAATTTAGTATACTATAAGACGCCTGTATTGGCGCAAAACATAAAGTTAATGTATGAATCTATGAAAGATATGAATCCTCCCATAACAGTGTAACCATGTATTTTTTATTTATTGTAAAGTATTAAATTATAATTATAATTATTGTTATTGTTATTATAATTATTGTTATTGTTATTATAATTATTGTTATTAAGAAAAATTTCTAGATGTATATTATAAATGGATTTAAAATTAATATTAGGTGTTGTAATTGTTGTGATACTTTTATATATTATATGGAGTTACTTTTTCACTTCAATGGAGGTACTCATGTCTTTTCAAAAAGGAACCGAATTATTTAGTATGTCTCTTGATAAGGTAGTGGATAGTTCTAAAAATAATTATTCATTTTCCGTGTGGACTTATATTGATGACTGGGGTGTAAACTATGGAAATAGTAAAAATATTTTAGCAGTAGCTCCTGGTACAAAGAGTCCATGCTTTTTTGCTTTGTATTTTTCTAAGACTACCAATGATTTGAATATATATATTGAGCCGGATAATCCGAATAGTGTAGGAAACAATGAAAATGTATATAATTCACTTTCATCTACTTGTAGTGTTACGAATTTTCCCTTGCAGACTTGGGTGAATATATCGGTTAGCGTATATAATCGCGCGATAGACGTGTATATAGATGGTAAATTAATAAAGACATGCAGTATGACTACAGTTGCATCGCCGCTTTCAAATAGTAGTACTATTTTCATTGGAGGAAATAAGACCCCTGATAATTATCAGGTTCCAGGATTTTCCGGTTTTATCGCCAGCGTGGTATATAGTCCTGATGTATTTAGTCCGAAAGAAGTATGGGATATTTACTCTAGAGGATACACTAATTCGGCATTTGACTTGAATGCTCTTAAGAGGTATAAACTGGAATTGGCTTTCTTGAAAGATAACTCAGTTTTGAAGAGTTTCAGCATTTAGATAAAAATGTAAAATTAACATTAAATAGTTAATAATTAATCAACTATTGATTAATTATTTTTAGTAGTAATATATTAAGCACTATATAAATATTTTATATCTAATATATAAATATAAATATAAATGGCTGAACCACAATCATTAAAAACTCCAGACCTTGAACCATCATTTAAGGATTTATTACCGGGTGCAGATGCATCACCAGGGCCTGGTGCTGGACGTGGTCCTGTCGCCGGTGCCGGTGCAGATATAGACGTCGAGCCTGGTACACAGTCAGGTTTCAAAGATTTTAGTTCAGCAAGCGTAGTCGAGGGGTCTAAAGATTTTTTAGAATCAAATAGTTGGGTTGCAAAGATTGCTTTTCTGTTAATGGTTATAATAGGGTTTGCTATTTTGTTTCGACTCATGGTTGCTCTTATTAGTTGGTTATTTTCCCCAAGTGGTAAAGTTATACTTGTGGATGGATATATAAATGGTTCTGATTCTACAATAATATCTCAAAACCCTGATATTAAAAAATCCATTACAATTATTCGCTCTAGTAATGAAAAGACCGGTATAGAGTTTACATGGTCCGTTTGGTTATTTTTGAATGGTTTTACAAATGATACAAAGTATCATCATGTATTTAATAAGGGAAATAAAGAATCCAATGATGAGGGTATTGTTTCCCCAAATAATGCTCCTGGTTTATACATAAATCCCAAATATGATGGTATTCGTGTAATAATGAATTCATTCAATGATCCATTGAGCGACACTATAGATATTACTGACTTGCCTATAGCAAAATGGATGAATGTAGTAATACGTGTACAAGGTAGAAACTGTGACGTATATGTTAATGGGCGTTTAACAAAGCGGCGCATTATGAAGGATGTAGTAAAGCAGAACTACGATGATGTAAATGTGTGTTTAAATGGCGGATTTGCTGGATATTTATCTAGCTTGACTTATTATAATAACGCAATAAGTATTGCCGAGATACAGGATATTCTTGTAAGTGGTCCTAAGATGAAATCAGCATCTAGAAGCTTTGATGATAACTTTAATAGACCACGGTATTTGGCGGATAGATGGTATTTTGACCAGAATGATGTACCTGCTATCAAATAAATACAACTGCAATTTTTAAGGTAGTAGTGTAACTAGTGTAACTAGTGTAACTATTTTGATGAAAACATGGGCCATTTGGTCCCGCCAGCTGAATATGTTTGTGGTTGTCTATAGTTATTAAACGGTGCATCTGTATTGAAACAAAGTATAACAGGTTTACCTGGGACATTAGAACTACTAGATGGGTTACAAACAATAGGAGAAGGAATATTCCAACACGTTAATGTATTATTGACTTCTTGTAATCCTACATCTGGCGTGTTATCTATATTTGTAATATTAGGATATGTGTTTGTTTGTGACTGAGAAGCCCATGCTTTTTGTCGCGTAAGTTGATTTCTAGAAGCCATAGACCACAACATTGCTTTTGTAAAGTTTAGTCTTCCATTTGCCGGACACTGTAAAACATTTGCTTTCCTCTGCATGTCATACCCCGCATTAGATATATTATTTTGTGCTGTTTTAAAACTAGGACAATTTGGTTCAAAACGTGACCACAAATATGTAGGTAGACTATTATTAAAAGGTGTGGCTTGTGCGATATTGGATGGTGCGCTACTTCCATTTGCGTTTGTAGCAGATACTTGGAAACAGTATGTTACACTATTATTTACGACAGCGACGCTATCAAAATTGGCGACGGTGTAACTTCTTATTGACCCTGACACTGAACCTGGTCCTTTATATAATTCCATCCAGTCGCCGAAGCCACCGACTTTATATTCGAGGGTGTATGTTATTGGTAATGTTCCCGATGAGGCATTCCATGATAAAGAAACAGTACCCCCATCTGCTGTTAATGCTACTAAATTTTGTGGTTGGGTTGGTGGTGCGGACATTATATTATTATCTTTAAAGATTATAATATAGTATTGGATTATTATATTGGATTATTATATAATACTTTACTACATAAATTATTATCATGGGTTTATGTATTTATTCTACTACAAAAAAATCTAAAACTAAATCTAAAACTAAATCTAAAACTAAAAATGCAAAAAAAACAATTAAAAAATATAGTAGTGATGATAAAAGTATTTGTTTGAAGTCGGGTGTACCTTTATATAATAATTCTGTGGTATTCCAGTACTATAGTAAAAGCAAGGATAATGAGTTACCTGGTATGGGTGCTGGTGAAAAGATTAAACATTGTGATGTTTCAAAATACGAAAAGCTTTCGTCTATACCAAACTGGAGAAAAATGTTGTCTAATTTTTGGGAACCTCCTGGTAACGACAAAACAAAGTCTCTTTTTACATTAGGAGGTCATAAGTGGCGAACTGTACAGCACTACCTACAGGGTATAAAATATATGAAAGAAAATCCTAAATATTATCGTGAATTTTCATTAGACTCTGGTTCAGCATTTTGCAAAAATCCATTACTAGCAAAAAAGATGTATAAAGATATACCATCAGATACAGATTTTAAGATGCGCGAAGAATCAGAACGCGAAAAAGCATTATATGCTAAATATAGCCAGAATATATATTTAAAAAATATGCTTTTAAATACATTGAATGCGAAACTAGTACACTTTAGACGAGGTAAACCGCCGCTAATATCTAACGAGCTTATGCGTGTAAGGCAAAAACTTCGAAAAGAAGTCTGTAAAGATAATAACTAACTGTGTTGTTAATTTATACCCTAAGTCGAGGGTTTACGCATACATCCATGGTCGGAAAAATATCACCCGACATACATTTCATATCTTGCGAAACTTCAATACAGCTTCTAAATCCTCTATCTTCGCCAATATAACAGTATCCAGATTTTGATCTCGGTATTTGAGTACTACTTGTAGCATCATCAGCAACAGGGTTCTGATTTTTAAGAGCATACTCCAATGCTTTCTTTACCGATTCTTCCTTTTCTTTTTCACGACTTGTCTCTTCTTGATAGGATTCTGGAGATGAAGCAGGAGGTCGATCAGATTCGCCCTTGTTTATTAACGGAGTTCTCCTTTCATTTGGTTGGATAGGAATAGGTTGCAAATAGGGGTTAGCGCGAGGCATACCTGTGGATGCGGGTCCAGGTGTTGAAGCGGTTGTCGAAGTTGTACTTGTTGGAGTGACCGTTACTGGTTTTGTGCCGATATTTGTATCGAGTTGGTTTATTGTATTTGTCCCGGTATTAGAGTCGTTGCCGGGTAGTGAACCACCGGTTCTATCTGCGATAACGGGTGTAGCCTTCATTAAACCGATAGATACTAGTAGTGGTGCAATGTTTGTATCAAAAAACTGCTTAATCCACTCTGCAACATTACCTAAATATCCTGTTAAGTTGAGAGTAAATATGAGAACTATAAGTAAAACGACTATTACTCTAAATACGAACCACCATGTTGATGGGGGTGCTTCTTGCCCGGTAGAACTTGCGACAGATGCTGCTTCTGATGGAGATAAAATGGATAGTAGTTTATTTGATTTAAATGTGATACCTTCATCCGCGTCGGCGGCATCCATATCGGATCCATTTGTTTGTGGTGTTGGTTCATCGGGTTTTTTAACGTCGCGTTTGTTCAAAAAATCGAAAAATGAAGATTTACTTTCTTCTTTAGGCTGTACATCATCGCCTCCTTTTAGCATGCCGAGTGCACGTTTTAAAGAATTAGATTTACTTTTTGTTTTCTTGTTTGATTTAGATTTTTCTTTCATCTTATTAAAATATAACTATAAAATATTTAATGATTTAGTTTTTTATTATTTATTTATTATGTTATTTATTATGTTATTTATTATGTTATTTATTATGTTATTTATTATGTTATTTATTTTGTTATTTATTAATATTTATATATTGTATTATACTATACTAAACAATACAATAAAAATAAACTAAATGAATTCTTTTATTGTATCTTCAATACTGTTAGTTCTTGTTGACTCGATTTATTTGTACTTTGTTGGAAAACCGGTATTTGAGAAAACGGTAGCAGCGATTCAGAACTCATCACTTGTTGTGAATATAGCGCCGGCAG
>Ga0114979_10003395_pt1 | contig 10696 bp, 10 predicted proteins | sample S_140625_EF_Meta_FD_87315 | JGI IMG/M metagenome (GOLD analysis project Ga0114979, IMG submission 87315) | Freshwater microbial communities from Lake Simoncouche, Canada to study carbon cycling - S_140625_EF_MetaG | ecosystem: Environmental > Aquatic > Freshwater > Lake | place: Lake... | reverse complement strand
GCATACAAATAAAAAATAGGACAGATCTTTTTTGCATAAAAAATTGATTTTGGAATGTATATGATGATAAAAATACTGCTAATTCTACTAAGTATTGATTAAACTAATTTAAGATTCTATCTAATAATGTTAATATTCTCAGGAATAGAACCTAGTGTAAAAACAACCTAAAATTAGCGCCCAAATTGGATTCAAATTTAAGATTCCATTTGACTCCATTTGATTTCAGGGTCCTTCTTGAACCAAGTTAACTGCCTTTTAGCATAATGTCTGGTGTTCTGCTGAATGGCTTCTATGACTGCCTCCTTTGTTTGATGCCCTTCAAAATAGGGCAGCCATTCCTGATAACCAACCGTTTGTAATGCGTTTAAATGAAATTGAGGACGCAAAGCCTTTACTTCCTCCTCTAGTCCCATTTCGACCATTTTATGCACCCTTTGATTAATCCGTTCATAGAGTTGCTCCCTTGGCATCTCCAATCCCATTTTTTGTATGTTAAATGAACGGCTTTTTTTGGACTGCAGTTGGAAACTGAGGATGGATTGTCCTGTTCCAATGACCACTTCCAAAGCCCTGGACAATCTTTGTGTATTTTCTTGTTCCCCTCGGTCTGCTTGCGCCCAATAGGCAGGATCCTTTGCTTGTACTTGCGCTTGAAGCCAATCCATTCCTTTACTCGATAAATCTTGTTGAATTTGATTGCGGATTGCCGGATCAACAGCAGGAATTTGATCCATCCCTTCTACAAATGCTTTAATGTATAAGCCCGTTCCCCCAACCATGACCGCAGATCCAAATTTTTCAAGTAGCTCGGTTGATTTTGCTAATGCATATTGTTCAAATATTCCTGCATTGATCGTTTCTTGAATAGAATGACTTGCAATAAAGTGATGTGGTACTCTAGCCAATTCTTCTAGTGACGGTCTTGCTACACCAATATTTAATTCCTGATAACATTGTCTTGCATCTGCAGAAATAATTTCTGTTTGTAGTTTTTGTGCTAATTCAATCGCATACTTTGTTTTACCAACAGCTGTAGGACCAACAACAATATATACGGTAGGCGTCAAAATAAATATATTATGAGATTAGTAGGCTTCGGAACTATCATCAAACATGCCACCTGCGTCATCACTATCTGCTTGCTCATCAGACGCATCCGCGTCTTCATCATCAGATTCGTCCGCGTCTTCATCACCTGAAAGTAAATCCCCTAAAAGTCCATTCCCTTCTTCTTCTGACGCATGCGCGTCTGCTTCTCCCTCTTCCCCAAATCCATCCTGGGCTTCTGTTAAATCATACTTCTCTTCGATATCTGTAAAATTAGGACCTAGTAAACCTTTCGTGCCATATTGCATTGGTCCAACACCTTCAATTCTTGATATCATTGGATAATTCAATTCCATATCTGCATCCGCATTCTTAATGACTTGAATCAATTGTATTAAAAAAGTCCATGACTTTGCAAAATCATATAGATAAACAAATTGTTGGTTGGTATTTAAAATTTCAGAGCCTATTAATACTTCATCCATCATCAATGGTGGTACGACATAATTTTTTTCGTATACCGCTTTGCTAATTTCTCTTCCTCTCAGCCATTTTTCATTGCTTCTAAAAAAAGTAGCATCATGTTTCTCATCAAATTCAAAAGCCTTCAAAATAATATGATGCAAATCCGTAAAATGTTGTGAATGTTTCACCATTACATCTCTATAAATCGCATCGTCTTCTTCCCAAGAAATTCTAAATTTTAAAATGGCCATTTTGGTGATTTTGAAACGCTAAATTAGCATTTATTAGATTGATTTTAAGCTTTTTTATAGGGCAGGATGTAACCCTATTTTAGCCGCTTCGGCTATCATAAATTGATACGCTGCATCATACTCATTGGGGATAATCCCATCTAAAATGGCTTCTCTAATGGCGTCCTTGATAATGCCCACTTGTTTAGAAGGCGTTATATTAAAAATTTGCATAATCATCTCGCCAGTAATAGGAGGCTGCCAATTGCGCATCTGGTCTTTTTCCTCCACTTCAATAATCCTGGCTTTAACCATTTCAAAACCTTGCAAATATCTTTTCACCTTGGTTTGATTCTTGCTTGTAATATCTGCAGCACAGAGTAACATCAATGATTCAATATCTTCTCCAGCATCAAATAGCAATCTTCGAATAGCGCTATCAGTGACGTTTTCTTTTGTCAAAGAAATAGGACGTAAATGCAAAGCCACTAATTTTTGCACCAGCTTCATGTGTTCATTTAAAGGCAGCTTCAATTGTGTAAATAATTTAGGCACCATCCTTGCTCCAACTACTTCATGCCCATGAAATGTCCAACCAGTCCCTGGTTCAAATCTTTTGGTATTTGGTTTTGCAATATCATGCAATAAAGCAGCCCATCTTAGCCAAAGATCCTCGGTATTTGCAGCAAGATTGTCTAGCACTTGTAAAGTATGTGAGAAATTGTCTTTATGCCCAATGCCATCCAAGGTTTCAGCACCTTCTAATTTTAACAATACTGGAAATATTTGTGCCAATAAGCCTGCTTCTCTTAATAAATACCAACCCTTCGATGGCTGCTTGGTTTTCATTATTTTTTGCAACTCATCTGTAATCCTTTCTTGAGAAACAATCTTGATTCGATCTGCCATTTGCTGGATGGCTTTAAAGGTTTTTTCCTCAATCACAAAATCCAATTGTGTTGCAAATCGGATAGCACGCATCATCCTTAACGGATCGTCATCAAATGTTTGTTCGGGTGCCAATGGTGTGCGAATGATTTTTAATGCTAAATCATCCATTCCATTGAATGGATCTAAGAGTGCACCAAAGTTGGATGCACTTAAATCTATCGCCATTGCATTGATGGTGAAGTCTCTTCGGTTCTGGTCATCTATTAATGTGCCTGGCTCTACTGTTGGATTTCTACTTTCTCTTACATAAGATTCTCTTCGGGCGCCCACAAATTCAATTTCAATATCTGTGAGTTTCACCTGTGCAGTGCCATAAGTTTTGAATAAAGCAACAGCTGGCTTTGGACTAAATTGATTGGCGAATGTAGTTGCCAATTGCAGGCCATCTCCTATACATACAATGTCAATGTCTTTGGTATTTCTTGCTAATATTTTATCGCGCACAAATCCACCTACTGCATAGGCAGGTATTCCTAGTTTTTCCGCAGCTGCTCCAGCTATGGTTAATAGGTCTTTTTCTTGTGCTGTTAATTCAATGGACATTGGTGCAAAATTACTAATTATGTAGCACTTGTTGGAGGGGTTGATAGATTTGTTCCAAGCGGATGGTTTCGGCACAATTAAAATGCTTTAAAGGGCATTGTTTTTTCCCGTGCAATCCACAAGGTCTGCAGGGTAAAGCTTCTTTTGTCTCAATAATAAAGGAGGTATCCGACAATGGACCATAGCCAAAATCAGGCACAGTAGAACAATATATAGCAGCAACAGGTGCATTCACTGCAGAAGCAAAATGCATGGGTGCTGAATCATTGACATAATTGAGCACTGCCCCTTTTTGTAAAGCAGCCGATGCTAAAAAAGAAAGCCTCCCAGCCATATTGACTAAATTATTTTTTTGCACTGCTTGCAAAATTTGGTCATTCAAGGATTTATCACCTGGCCCCCCAAGTAAATAAATGGGCCCTTCAAAAGGAATTGATTTTAATAATTGAATCCATTGATGCCTTGGGAATTGCTTGGTATACCAAACTGAAGCCGGCGCCATACACAAATACGGTGCTGACTGATACCCTTCCACTGCTTTTACATCCTGAGCAGATGGATACAATGCTGGTTTTGCATTTGGGAATGTTCCCAATGGCGATAACAAGGCATGGTTGCGTTCTGTTTCATGCAATCCATTGCCAAAAGATGCATGTGCAATTGCATTGGTGAATAAAAATGCAAAAGGATTTTTATCAAAACCGATTTTCATTTTTGCGCCGGACAATGCCGTCCATAATCCTGTGGCAGCATAACGTTGCACATTGATCACTGCATCAAATTGACTTTTTCTTATTTCAAAAAGTAGTTGTAACCAATGCCCGTATTTATTTTGTTTTTTATCCCAAACCAAAACTTTGTCTACATATGGATGCGCGTTAAACAATGCCTCATTCCCTTTTCTGACTAATATTGAAATAGATGCAGCAGGATTTTGTTGATGGATGGCCTCCAACATGGCAGTTACTAAAACAACATCCCCAATAAAAGCTGTTTGAATCACCAATATTTTTTGTGCCATGAATTGGATTTAAGGACGAATAATGATGATTTGATCTTGTTCCCATTTCACAATGGCCGAAGGTTCTTTCAAAGAAGTATCTTCTTGCTCTGATCGCACGACATAATCAACGCCTTCGATGATATCTAAAGAAATATCTTTAAAACACATTGGTGTAGGCAATCCAGAAATATTCGCAGAAGTGCTTACAATAGGTTTTCCAAAAGCTTGCATTAATTGTTGCGCAAAATTTGCTTTGCAAATTCGAATCGCAATGGAGCCATCTGATGCAATTAAATTAGGTGCTACATTTTTTGCTTGATCATAAATCACAGTCGTTGGCTTGGTGATACCTTTGATATAATCCGCCACTTTAGGTTTCGGTTCTGACACATAATCCAAAATCCATTTTTCTTCTGGTACGAGCACAATCATGGCTTTTGTATCTGCTCTTTTTTTGAGTACATAAATTTTTTCAACTGCATCAGGATTGGTTGCATCAGCGCCTATTCCCCATACGGAATCAGTAGGATATAAAATGATGTCTCCTTTCTTTAAGGCAGCCAAGGCTAAGGCAATATCTTCTTCCATTAAAAACATATTGCAAATTAATCATTAAGGTTTAAAGCAAGTCAATTGAATGTGTAAAAGAAAGCCACAAACTATCTAAATCAACTTGTATTTTTACCAAAATCGAATGAAAAGGACGCAACTATACAATCAAGGGTTTCTCTGGGCAGTCCTAGGTACCATATTATTCTCCACCAAAGCCATTTTGATCAAACTTTGTTTTAAAACAACCAATATTGATGCAAGCAGCTTATTGATGTTACGCATGTTGTTTTCACTGCCATTCTATGCTGCTGCAATGTGGTATTTTTTTGCAAATCAACAAATCAAAAAAGCAAAAGCATCTACCTACTTTGCAGCATGTTTAATAGGTATACTTGGATACTATATGAGTAGCTTGTTTGATTTTATAGGTTTGCAATATGTCTCTGCTAGTATTGAAAGAATCATTCTGTTTATCTATCCTACCCTTGCTGTGCTGTTGAATTTATTGATTTTCAAAGTGGCCATTACTAAAAAACAATGGATGGCTATCTTAATCACTTACATCGGAATTGGCCTTGCCTATTGGGGCGAATTGAATCAAATACCAGATACAAAAATGTTCTTTTTTGGTACTTGGATGATCTTGCTATGTGCAGTTACCTTTGCTTTTTACTTAGTAGGGGCAGGAAAAATTATACCAAAAATAGGGGCTCCTCAATTTACAAGCCTGTCCATGTTGGCAGCAAGTGTCGGTATTTTTATACATTATTTTGTGACACATCAACAAGGCATTGCTTCTATTGTAGACATGCCCATCCTATATTCTAGCAGTCTATGGTATGTGATTGCGCTTGCTATCATTGGCACTGTAATTCCCTCCTTTTTAATGAGCGGCGGGATGAAAAGGATAGGAAGCAATGATCTAGCGATTATTACAAGCATTGGGCCTGTTTCGACCCTGTTCCAAGCAAGATGGGTATTAAACGAAGCATTTAGTTGGGAGCAGATCATGGGAACTGTATTTGTCGTGCTGGGGGTCATACTCGTTAAAAAAGTTGGGGCAACCAAGACGAATCCCGATTACCCCAATTATCCTTCCCCCAAAGGATAAAATCTTTATATATAATATTTCTTTAATTTGAAATAGCTACTATTTTCTCTATTGTATAAATATTCGATCTATGGATGAATCTACCAAATTCTAAGTAAATTAAGCGGAGAAATTTAAAATTTCAATATATTAAATTATAAATCAATTATTTATACATTAATGAAATATTAATTTTTTATCATTTTACATTATTTGATTTTTATATATAAAATTTTTTTAACTTTAAAATGAATTGAACTTAGATTACCCTATGCTAAATAAATACATATTTCTTACGCTATTTGTGATTGTAAACACAATCTCTGTGTCTTCTCAAGCAATTCAGGTTATTAACCAATTGTCAAAAGTAGAAATTGCCTTATTAGATTTTATCGCAAAAGACAGCAGCCATGACCTTGCTTTGAATTTTTTAAAGGAGGAATTTAGACTAGGCATTACAAAAAAACTATCGAATGGAACAAGCTTTATTAAAAGAAAAGAGAAAGTTTTTATACAAATATTGGGTAGTGGTAGGTTATATGAAATCACTAAAAAAAGCCAAGGAAATTACCAATTTACTCGATTAGATTCCACCATACATTTTGGTAGTAATTTTAGCGCATTAAATTGGATGTACAAGGACACCCTTTTTCAATTTGGAGGCACTGGCTTTTGGAAGGTAAGGGACTATATGAGTTATTTTAGTAACATTACCCATGAATGGGAGATTTACAATACTGTAAATACTGCATCTATCTCCCTAAGCGACAAAAATAGCATACTCTATTTTATGGATGAAAGATTAGGTAAGCTTTACCTTTCTAATTCCATTAAACAGCAAGATTTTCCCAAAACATTAACCATTAGTGACATTGATAGTTCTATCGTCTATGATTTTGCAAAGAGAAAATGGGAAAACTTAGGTGCACTCAATCCAACACTAAAAGAATTAATTAAAAAACAAGAAAGCCAACTAAACCCATTTGGCTCCTATTTAGTTTTTCACTCAGATCTTGAATTATATTGGTTAAATTTTTCAAATAATAGCTACGGTGCTTTTACGACAAGTAAACAAGCAGAATTTAGAGAAAAATATTTGAAACTATACAATAATAATCGTGATTATGCTATTCAATTTGTACTTGGATCAAACTATTACCTAATTAAAATTACCAAAGAAGGCGAATTGAATTTTGAAAGTATTTCCTTGTCATTAAATGATATTAAAGAAGAGGCTGGTACAGCAATTTATTCAAATGATCGCTTTGTTCAAATTATGAAAGTATTGGAACCAGGGGAACCAATTATTGGCAATGCCTTGATTGTCTTTTCCCTAATTTTTATGTATAATTTCATCCAAAATAGAAGAAAGAAAAAAACGATCCCAAGTGAAGTCCAGACGATTCTATATAAAAACTTTTACAGCGCTATTACCATTGTTGAAAAAGAATTGATTCAAACGATATTTCAATGCCAGATGAGCAATGAACAAATTTCCATTAAAATGATCAATAAAATAATTGGTGTGCAGCAGAAAGATATTCTCACGCAAAACAAAAGCAGAAGCGACCATTTCTTAAAAATCAACCAGAAATTTAATTTGGCAACTCGGTCAAAAGAATTACTCATTATCAAACAAAGAGAAGAAACTGATAAAAGACAATTTAATTATAATATCAATCCCCAGTTTTTAAAACAAATAGAAGCGTTGTTTTTAAACAACCAATAAGCTGCAACCCCTTCTTGCGCTTTGATCTAGCCTACCAAGCACTTCAAAACTTCCATCTGGATGTACTACCCCTACATCTTCTGTGGCTATAAATGCACAACTATTAAAATTAGCTAGGTCGATCATATGCAAGACGCCCCTGCCCGTTGCATTCAATGCCGTTGGGTCGGATTCATCCGCAACAAATACTTTCATCCATGGCGGGCAAGTATAAATACCCCCTCCTTTAGAATAGGCTTGACTTAGTAATTCTGTCATACCATATTCTGAATGGATAGTTTCAAGACCAAATCCATTTGCTAAATAAGCATGTAAGGCAGGTTTTGTTAATTCTTGCTTTCTACCTTTCATCCCTCCAGTCTCCATCACCATCGTATGCTTCAATGTTTGAGGATACGCGTCTACAAAATCCATTAAGGCAAAACTCACTCCTATTAATAAAGTTTTTTGTTGCTCTTTTTCCAAAGTAGCCAAAGTATGATTCAAGTTTTCAAAATCATATAAGTAAAATCCACTTCTTGCATCTTTACTTGCTTGGATTAAATGTTGGGTCATATACACCAAGGAAGAATGTTGTCGCTCTAAATAATTGGGCAATAAACCAAGTATACAATACTCTTTTGGTGCTCCATAAAATTGTTCAAAGCAATGCATGAAACTTTGTTCATACACCTTTAAATCTTTTACAAAATGTTTACTTACAGTATCCTGGGTCGTCCCACTACTTTCAAAATAAAATCTTGGACATTCCGATCCAGTATAAATAGCATGCGTCTTAAAAAAATCGATGGGCAAGAATGGAATTTGCTCCAGACATTCTACGGTATCTAATTGCAGTTTCATGGATCGAATCCACTCCCTATATACTGCATTATTCGAAGCTTGATAGGCCATCAGTGACAAGGCAGTGCGCAAGAAATTGGAGGGCGCCAAGTCCTTTAAATCCTCCATGTTCCAAGTTTCGCCTTTCATACTACCTAGGTTTGCTACAAATGTATTAATAAATACAGAATGTAGTATCTTGCAAGGGTTATAATTAAACGAACTATGGCAAAAGCAACAACAAAAAAAGTGAGTACAAATAAAGTAAGTACGAATAAAGTAAGTAGCTCTAAGAAAAAAGAGTTGATCAACCCAATCTCTTACAAATTTTTAAAAGCCTACATCAATAATCCTTCACCAGTAGGTTTTGAAACGAGTGGTCAAAAAATTTGGCTAAACTATTTGACACCATTTGTAGACACCACTTTTACAGACCCCTATGGCACTGCAGTGGGTGTGATTAATCCAGATGCGCCTTTTAAAGTGGTCATTGAGGCACATGCAGATGAAATTAGTTGGTTTGTAAATTATATCAACGAACAAGGTTTAATTCATCTTAAACGCAATGGCGGTGTAGATCATCAAATTGCACCATCTATGCGTGTATGGATTCATGGGAAAAAAGGGCCGGTTAAAGCGGTGTTTGGATGGCCTGCTATCCACACAAGAATGAGCAATCCTGAACAAAAAGAGCCACAACCTAAAGTAGATAATTTGACTTTAGATTGTGGGGCAAGATCCAAAAAAGAAGTGGAAGCCTTGGGGATTCATATTGGTGCAGTGGTTACTTATGAAGAAGGATTTGACGAATTAGCACATGACTTTATCATTGGTAGAGCATTTGATAATAGAATTGGTGGATTCATGATTGCAGAAGTGGCAAGAATGCTGAAAGAAAATAAAAAGAAATTACCATTTGGCTTATACATTGTCAATGCTGTTCAAGAAGAAATTGGATTAAGAGGTGCCGAGATGATTGCTAGAAGAATCAAACCCAATATTGCAATCGTGACCGATGTGACCCATGATACACATACCCCAATGATCAACAAAGCAATCGAAGGCGATATCCAATGTGGTAAAGGGCCTTCATTAGCCTACGCGCCTGCTATTCATAATAAACTTTTAGCGATTGTTGAAGCCACAGCAAAAAATAAAAAAATTCCTGTACAATTTAGAACACTCAGCAGAAGCACAGGAACCGATACAGATAGCTTTGCCTATGCCAATGACGGATGCCCTTCTGTATTGATATCTATTCCACTAAGGTATATGCACACTACGGTAGAAATGATTCACAAAAAAGACATCGTGGGTACCATACAGTTAATGTATGAAACCTTATTACAATTGAGTCCTAAGACCAATTTGAATTATTTATAATGGCCCAATCCACTCCCATACATATTGCAGTCCTTGATCTATACGATGGCAGTGCTAATATGGGGATGGATTGTATCCATGATATATTGGATGATTGGAGCAAAAAGCATTCCGTTGAAATCAAGACCACCGTATTTGATGTTCGGGTTAAAAATGAATTACCTGAGGATCAATTTGATCTGTACATTTCATCAGGTGGACCAGGTTCTCCTATTGACACACAAACACATGCTTGGGATATGGCCTATTGCAATTGGTTAGAACGAATGTATGCGATGAAAAAACCAGTCCTTCTAATTTGTCATAGTTTTCAGTTAGCATGTAGACATTTTAATATTGGAAAAGTTGGTTTAAGAAAATCAAAACAGCTTGGTATTCTTCCAATCCATCCAACAGCGTCCCATTCCATTTTTGAACAATTACCAGATCCATTTTTTGCAATGGAAAGTCGATTGTATCAAATAACCGAACCCAATGATGAAAAAATAGAATTGATGGGCGCAACCATCATCGCATTAGAAAAAATAAGACCTCAACTCCCCTATGAAAGGGCGCTCATGGCTGTTGCATTTAGTGATACAATGGTTGGGGTTCAATTTCATCCAGAAGCAACTCAAGCAAGACTCCTTAACTACTTTAATACAGACAGCATTAAAACAACAGTTGTAAATGACTTTAGCGAAGATAAATGGAATCAAATAATACTATCATTGCAAGACGATTCTAAAATCAAACATACTTGTAGTCAGTTTATTCCGAACTTCCTCCAACAAATGCTAGAAGTATGATTCCCAAAATTAGAGCAGCATTCAACGCCCAATTTACAGAAGCTAAGTATCAACAATACCTTTCTATTTTAAATGCCCCATTTAAAGATC
>Ga0114979_10003394_pt1 | contig 10697 bp, 12 predicted proteins | sample S_140625_EF_Meta_FD_87315 | JGI IMG/M metagenome (GOLD analysis project Ga0114979, IMG submission 87315) | Freshwater microbial communities from Lake Simoncouche, Canada to study carbon cycling - S_140625_EF_MetaG | ecosystem: Environmental > Aquatic > Freshwater > Lake | place: Lake... | reverse complement strand
CGCAGGTGCGAAAGCGCTGAAGAGGCTGGAATATGGGGCATGTCATGCGTCCTATGTGATTTCAAAAGCGTGCTGGAGTTTTACCGTGAAGACACCCAGTGTCAACATTTTTAGAAATTGTCGACTTCCCTTTGAGAGTGTCACCTCGCACCGTCTGCTCGCCTGTTCTATTTGGTCACCTTGAAGACACACCCCTCAAAACGCGCTTCATGCTGCGCAACACACAAGCACGGACCCCAAGATTGTGAGCGGCTCATGCGTGGCATTGACCGATGAAATCAAACGGTTGCTAAGATTGGGGTCACAGATAAACAACGCCACCCACCCAGCAACCCAGAGGCGGTTTGAATGAAACACTTGCTCACTTTTTTAATCTCTTTGAGCTTTTTCGGTTTGTCCACTTGTGCTTGGGCCGACAACGCTTTGGCCACCTCTAAAAACTGCATGGCTTGCCACGCCACAGAGAGAAAACTGGTGGGGCCCGCCTTCAAAGATGTGGCGGCTAAGTATGCGAACGACAAAACAGCTGTCGACAAACTCGCCACCAAAATTCAAAAAGGTGGCGCTGGCGTGTGGGGCCCCGTAGGCATGCCCGCCAACACCCAAGTCAGCGATTCGGACGCCAAGAAACTGGCGGCTTGGGTGCTGACTCTCAAATAAGCGGCAGCCTCGCGCTGAAAGCATGACGACAGCGGCCTTGAGTAAACTCAGCCGCTGTTCTTCTTATCGGCCTTTTTCAGGACTTCATCCATGACCACGATACGCCAAAACGACCTGATCGAATCGGTCGCTGCCGCACTGCAATACATCAGCTACTACCACCCGGCTGACTTTATTTCCCACTTAGCCAGCGCCTACGAGCGCGAGCAAAGCCCAGCAGCCAAAGATGCCATTGCGCAAATACTGACCAACAGCAAGATGAGTGCCTTTGGCCACCGCCCCATGTGCCAAGACACGGGCATCGTGAACGTGTTCTTAAAAATCGGCATGGACGTGCGCTGGGAGGGGTTCACGGGTGGTTTGGAAGACGCCATCAACGAAGGTGTGCGCCGTGGCTACAACCACCCCGACAACATGCTGCGCGCTTCGGTGGTGGATGATCCTCAATTTGCCCGCAAAAACACCAAAGACAACACACCTGCCGTCATCTTTACCCAAATCGTGCCTGGCAACACCTTGGACATCACGGTGGCAGCCAAGGGCGGGGGCAGCGAAAACAAATCCAAGATGGTCATGCTCAACCCCAGCGACAGCGTGGTCGATTGGGTGCTCAAAACCGTGCCCACCATGGGCGCGGGCTGGTGCCCCCCCGGCATGCTCGGGATTGGCATTGGCGGCACGGCTGAAAAAGCGGTGCTCATGGCCAAAGAAAGCTTGATGGACGACCTCGACATGTACCAATTGCTGGACAAATCCAGCAAGGGCGGCAAACTCAGCCAAGTCGAAGAACTGCGCTTGGAGCTCTACCACAAGGTCAACGCCCTAGGCATTGGCGCACAAGGCTTGGGCGGCCTGACCACCGTGCTCGACATCAAGATCAAGATGTATCCCACGCATGCTGCCAGCAAGCCCGTGGCCATGATTCCCAATTGCGCTGCGACGCGTCACGCCCACTTTGTGATGGATGGCTCGGGCCCCGTGTTTTTAGAAGCCCCTTCACTTGACCTATGGCCCAAGGTGGACTGGACACCGGACACGCAAAAAAGCAAGCGTGTGGACCTCAACAGCCTCACCGCCCAAGAAGTAGCGAACTGGAAACCCGGCCAAACTCTGCTGCTCAACGGCAAGATGCTGACGGGCCGTGATGCCGCTCACAAGCGCATTCAAGACATGTTGGCCAAAGGCGAAACACTCCCCGTGGACTTCACCAACCGCGTGATTTACTACGTCGGCCCCGTCGACCCCGTGGGTGACGAAGCGGTGGGTCCTGCGGGCCCCACCACCGCCACCCGCATGGACAAATTCACCGAAATGATGCTGGCCCAAACTGGCTTGATCTCGATGGTGGGCAAAGCCGAACGCGGCCCAACCGCCATTGAAGCGATCAAAAAACACAAGTCGGCTTACCTCATGGCGGTGGGCGGTGCGGCTTACCTCGTTTCCAAAGCCATCAAACACGCCAAAGTGGTGGGCTTTGCTGACCTGGGCATGGAGGCCATTTACGAGTTCGATGTGGTCGACATGCCTGTCACCGTGGCGGTGGACTCGGGTGGCACCAGCGCCCACATCACCGGCCCTGCCGAGTGGGAAAAGCGCATTGCCACGGGCGAGTTCAAAGGCATTGGCATCACGGCCAACTGATGTTGGCGATTTAAATCACTGAGCTTTTTAAGCGCCCAACAAAAAACCGGCTCTCTTTGTAGAGGCCGGTTTTTTAAATGAGTTCATCAGTGCAAGTGGCGTGGCTTGCGCCCCCCATGACCACCGCCACCGTGGCCGCCATTGGGTCCGCGTGGTGGGCGCCCCAAGTCGAGGGAGTTGACCAAATTGTCAAAGCGTTCAGAAAAAAGCTTGTCGATTTCATTGACCACGCCCCCGAGCTCAGCGCCGTCAAAATGTCGCTCCATAAGTTGAATCACGTCATTGACCAACATGTCGCGTTGCGCTTGCATGATGTCGGCGGGCGTAGGTCCCACAAACAACACCACAAAGTCATCGCGTGAGTCTTGACTGCGGGAATCGTCCTCTTCGTCAAAATCGTTGTCGTAAAACGTGACTTCGATCGCCGACCCAGCTGCGGTGAGCTCGTTCAAGCTCATGCACATTTCGTCCAGACTTTGTCGAAAGTCATCGTCGCCAGGTACGGTCCAACACATTTGCAGCGTGTGTTCTTCGGGGTTGAAACGAATGCCAGGCTCGTCAGGGTAAGCGCTAGCGGCGCCGTCTTCTAGTGACTTGGCACCCGCGTAATGCCAAAGGGGGCGCAAGGCGTCTTGCAGTTGGGCTAAGCCGACTTCGGGTTGCAGCGGAACAAGTCCATGCACATGGATTTCATACGCGGCGTTGTAGCGTGCCATGACGAAACTCCTTCCTTGTGCTTTTGAATGGTGCCCGAGACCGGAATCGAACCGGTACGCCCCTTACGGAAGCGAGAGATTTTAAGTCTCTTGTGTCTACCAATTTCACCACTCGGGCAGTGTCTTTGTGTGAGCACATTTTACGCCAGCCACCTCTGGGACTCAGAAATCTCTTCACCGAATCAACATATTTTTAGTCTATATTTGAGTTGAATTTATTTGAGTACTGCTTAAATTCACCAACCTTGGCATCAACTAAAGGAGACTCGCTCATGACACAACGCACCATTCCCCACTTCCTGTTGGCGGCCCTGTTGGCCTCAGGCCTGAGCTTTGCGCATGCGGCAGACAAAAAGGACGCGGCAGACCCAGTGGTGAAAAAGTCAGACAGCGGCATTTGTCATGACAAATCCAGCGCTTCTTATGGCAACACCAAGAAGTTCACAGGTTTTGCATCGATGGATGAATGCGTCAAAAGCGGTGGCCGTCCTGTTGCGGGCCAAGCGGCGGCGGCTGAACCTGTGGTGAAAAAGTCGGACTCAGGCATCTGTCACGACAAAAATAGCCCCAGCTATGCGCAAACCAAAAAATTCACTGAGTTCAAAACCGTGGATGAATGTGTGAAAAGCGGCGGAACGTTGCCCAAGAAGTGAGTCAAAAACTAAAAAGCCCTCAGATGAACATCTGAGGGCTTTGGTATTTGGAGCGGGAAACGAGGCTCGAACTCGCGACCTCAACCTTGGCAAGGTTGCGCTCTACCAACTGAGCTATTCCCGCGTGGCGTGTTAATTCCAAGGTTGAAATTCTAATAGCAAATACCGTTGTTTTGAGCGCTGTTGCAGAATTTTTCAGTGGCCCAAGGCCTTGGCAATTTTTTGACGCGCCACCGTCGTTTTGGGGCATTGCCCCTTGGGCAGCTCAAACCACTGACGGACATCCGTCTCCAAGCCGACGCCGTGCATGTAGTTGTAAAGCGCTTTTTTCAACCCACGGCCCAAGGTGTCGTGATCGGTCCCCGTAGGATCGATGAACGCAATGTCGTTTTTTGCAAAGCTCACTTCGGGAAGCGGCACGATTTGCACGCCATAGTCGTCTGGGTTCATGCCCACGGGAGAATGCACGGTGCATGCAAAGCGATGGAAGAAGCCACTTTGAATGCATCCGTTTTCAAACAACTGACGCACGTACTCCAATGCATCCACCGTGTCTTGCAAGGTCTGTGTGGGAAACCCATACATCAAATAAGCATGCACCAAAATACCCGCCTCTGAAAAACCTTTGGTCACCTGCGCCACTTGTTCAACCGAGACACCCTTTTTCATGAGGCGCAGCAAACGGTCTGAGGCGACTTCTAACCCACCCGACAACGCAATGCAACCGCTTTGAGCCAACAGCTCGGCCAACTCAGGCGTGAAGGTTTTCTCAAACCGAATGTTGCCCCACCACGAAATATGCACCTGACGGCGCAACAACTCTTGGGCCAAAGCCTTAAGCGCCTTAGGCGGTGCGGCCTCATCCACAAAATGAAAGCCCGTCTGCCCTGTCTCCGCCACGATTTGCTCAATGCGATCCACCAGGGTCTGCGCTGAGGCTGTTTCGTAACGCGAGATGTAGTCCAAGCTGACATCACAAAAACTGCATTTTTTCCAATAGCAGCCATGCGCCACCGTCAATTTATTCCAGCGGCCATCGCTCCACAAACGGTGCATGGGATTGAGCATGTCCAGCAACGACAAGTAGCGGTCAAGCGGCAAACCATCCCAAGTGGCTGTGCCCACGTCTTCAAAGGGCACATCAGGCTCGGCCCAGTTCATGTATTGCACCGCGCCCGCCTCGTTGCGCACAAAGGTGCGTACCAAGCGTTGCGCACTGCGCTGACCTCGCAAATGCGCCAGCAATGCCAGCAAAGGCCGCTCACCTGCGTCTATGCTGATGAAATCCATATAGTCAAACACGCGCGGCTCGGTCAGTTCGCGCAATTCGGTGTTCACAAAGCCGCCACCGAGACCAATGCGAATGCCAGGGTGATGCGCCTTGATGGTTTGAGCCATACGAAAAGCTGCGTAAACCGCCCCAGGAAAAGGCACAGACAACAACACCAGTTGCGGTTGGTGTTTCTCAATCACTGCCAGCGTGAGCGCCTGCAACGTGGTGTCGACCAAAGTGGGCGCTGCCGCTAAAGCTTGGGCCAAGGGCTCAAACGTGGCTTGGCTGCCTGCCAGTTGCTCGGCGTAACGCACAAACTCAAAGCGGCTGTCGACAGCATCGCGCAACACATCGGCGAGGTCATTCAAATACAAGGTGGCCAGATGACGGGCGCGGTCATGTTGACCCAAAGCACCAAAAGCCCAAGCCAGTGGGTCACCACTGCCCTCGTCGTCATACGCATCCAGCGAGTCAAAGCGGGGGCCTTCAGGCAAAAATCCCCGTCCTGCGATACGGTGGCTCAGCGTGGCATCACGCCCTTGCAAAAAAGCGATGGTGGGTGCAATCGTGGCGTGGTAGCGCTCAAAATAATCCAAAAAATAGTTCACGCAGGCGGTGCGCTCGGCTTCGGGCTGCGCCAAGGCGCAGTCACGCACTTGGGCCAAGCCATCGGGCGTGAACAATGTCAACACCAAGGCCAAGGCCAAGTCCTCTTGCACCGCATCCACGCCTTGAGAGCGCAAAAACCCCGTCAAATACGCGGTAGACGGATAAGGCGTGTTGAGCTGCGTCATCGGGGGGATGAGGCTTAAAACACGAAACGATGGGGAAATTGAAGGACTTGCAGACATGATCGGCTGTGATTATCAACGCCCATCGAAAATTGGGCTTGCATGACCTTTAACCGCAAATTCTGTAAAAATCAACAAAACCATTATCTTTTTTAACCCATATTAAGGACACATCCATGAGCAACTTGACACCCTCTTGTGCCTGCTGCAGCCCACTTCAATTGGCTGGCAACCCCTCACGCCGAGGCTTTTTGGCCGCTGGTACAGCGACTGTGGCGGGTGGCTTGCTGGGCCTTGCCCCTTTCCAAGCCCAAGCTGCCAGCGGCAACTACGAAGCCATGTTGGTCAACTGTATTGACCCCCGCTTCACCACCCTGAGCTGGCAATACATGGGCTTGCTGCAAGGCATCAGCCGTGAAAAACTGACTGACAACTACAGCCAATTCGTCATCGCAGGCGGCCCCATTGGTGCGGTGCACCCCAAATTCGCAGCTTGGCACAAAGCCTATTGGGACAACTTGGACATCACCGTGTCTTTGCACCACATCAAGCGCGTGGTGGGCATCACCCACCGCGATTGCGGCGCTGCCAAACTCGCCTTCGGCGAAGACAAAGTCGCCAGCAAAGAAATTGAAACTGAATCGCACGCAGAAGCTTTGAACGAATTCCGCCATCAAGTGCAAAAGCGTCACCCTAAGCTCAGCGTCATCACCGGCGTGATGAGTTTGGACGGTCGCATTGATTTGATTGGCTAAGCCATTAAAGCCTGAGCCTCTGGCGCCGATACATGGTGTTCAAGGTTGCTCAGGTTTATGACCGCTCTCGCTACCAGCCCGAATTTTGAGGGCGCGTATGGACTTCGGTTCATCGCCGAGAGCGGTCCCCTTTTTTACCTGCAAGCCGCTTCGTACATTCTGAAATGTCGAATGTCGTCAAAATGAAATGGCGTTTTGATGAACTGACGCGCAAACTCTGAATTGCTCTGCTCGATGAATGTGTCCTTCACCTTGTGGGTGATAAATGGGACCTTGCCTGCCATATCGCGGTAGAAAATTCGCGTCATCAATTGAATCGTTTGAGCTTCGCAGTTGATCTCATAAGTCGATTGCTCAGACGTGTAGTTATACAAAGTCACCTTCACCACCGCTTTAGGTGTGTGAAAAGGCACCTTGGCATCCACAGGCAGTTGTGTAAAGGTGCGTAGGGTTTTGAGCTTGCCTTTGCTTTCAACAGGCGCGTAGTAGTAGTCATTTGCCCCATGGTTGTTGTTCGTCAAGAACACCCAACCCGCCCATGCGCTAGGTTGCACAGCTAGCCATAAAAGAATGAGTAAATTTTTATGCATAAGAGGTGCTCATTTTATTGGCAAACCTAAATCATGGAAAATCAAGGCATGACTGACGACACCACCCAACGCCCCGCCCTTCCCGACCACTTGTCAATCGACCCACGCAGCCCACACTATGCGCCTGCTGTGTTCGAGCACAACATCGGCATTCGCTTTAACGACAAAGAACGTTTCGATGTCGAAGAGTATTGCTTGTCAGAAGGCTGGATCAAAGTGCCCGCCAACAAAACGCTGGACCGCAAAGGCAAACCGCTGCTGATCAAGATCAAAGGTAAAGTGGAAGCCTTTTACAAATAAGCACTGCACCACCATGCCTCATGCTTCACAGGCCTTTTTTAGCTGGGTTCGCCGCATGAAGCTGTCACGCCTTCAAAAGATTGGCATAGCCATTTTTCTTGCAAGCTTGCTACCTGCCATTCAGATGGCCAACTGGCGCTCCGACGTTCAACTGGCTGGTCTGAACGAGCAGTTTGAAAAAGAGCAAATGCTGCATCTGAGTACCGACAAGCTCCTAGCCAACTGTCAGAAAAATTCAGACCTCAACGCAGATGCCTACGATGCCACCCATCAAATTTGCGAACAAGGCGCCCGTAACCACGCGCGCACAGCAAACGCCATGGCCCTGCTAACAGAAGAAAAAAACAGCCTTGGCGCTGTGTGGCGCCGAAACTTTATGCTCACAGTCTTGCTGTTCAATCTGTTGGCATTTTTGTTGTACCGAGCCAGCATTTATCTGGCCTAACTCTTGGAGTTGTTTTGACTGATGAGATTTTGCGCAATGGCGTTCGACACACAGTCACCACCAGTTTGGTGACAAAAAACGCTGTCTTGCCACAAAATACTTTCATACAAGAGGAAGCTTCTGCTCTTGGAGACTCAGGTGTCGGCGACGCGCCTGACCCGTCATTACCGCTTGAGCCCTCTAGCGAGTTTCAACACACAACAAGCGACCCTTCAGTCAAGGCCGCACCCCCTTCGCCAGTAACTTCAAACGCGCTTGCCGCCAATGATGCGCTGACCACTATCAAGTCTCATATCCGAGACAACATTCAAGCGTTGAAAAATTTAGCGCAGTCAGACAACTGGCAGAACATTGACGTGGACAAATTGAATTCGAATGCCCAAGGTCTTGGGACTTCGCGATCGATTGAAGAAAATAAGCTCTACCTTGAAAAAAAATCTATTAAAGATAATCGGCAGAAGATTTCAGAAACCACGAATGGGCGAGACGCAGCAAACTTGAGCTCACCTGCGGAAATAAAACCCACTGGCTTGAGCTCAAAAGAAATTGAACGCCAAACGAAAGTAGGGCAAGCTGGTGACACCACGCTCTCAGACAAAAACATGCCCTTCGAAGACAGTGAATTTCAAATGCGCGTCAAGAAATTAAAAGGTCATGTGCGCAACGTCGACAGCACCTTGCAGAACTTTGACCCAGATAAGTGAACAGCAGGATGCGTTCTTTGGCTTTAGCTATTGCACCCTCCACATTCAGTGCGACTGGTTTATACCCCACACCGGGCCTGCAAAATTTCTAACTCTTCTTCGTCGTACTTAGGCTGCGCTTTTTTAAACGTCTATAAATTACGCGCTACGTGGTGGAACTCGACCGGCCCTGCCCATACCTGGGTGAAGCTGAAGCTTGGTCACAGACGTATTTTGAGAACACCGCCTTGACCTGTTCATCTGTGGCAAATTCGCCAGCCAATGGCACAGCGTAGCTGTAATGACCCAGCGAAATCTACACGGGCCTTACTTCGCCCTGGATGTCGCCTCTCAGAAATCGCGCGATGCTTGGATTGACGCCGAGGCAGCAGGAGGCCAAGGTTGCGCAACGTTTCTAATTCTGCAGCCCTTGCAAAAGGGGATGATTACCGAAACAGGCGTCCACGATCGCTGAAATGCGCATCATGCGATCGGAACGATCGGGTCATCGCCAAGCGTGAAGTAACGATCAAACACGTTGCCATCTTGGGTCAAGATCTTCATCAGCCTGGGGTGAATAAACAGTTTTTCTTTTCCCACAGCCTGCTCAACCAACACGCCGAGTTCAACCAATTCTTTAAGGTAACGAGAGGCCGCCTGACGTTTTGCCACGCCTTTGTGAACCAGATCTGAAATTCGGCAATAGGGTTGCTCGAAGATGACATCCACCAACTCGCGGGAATAAATTTTTGGCAACGAGACACGCACAAATTCCGTGGTGTGTTCTGACAGGTCTCGGATCGCGGCAATCTTGTCCGTCGTCCAACGCGAAGTTTCTTCAACCGCTTTGAGCATGAACAATATCCATGGCTCCCAAGCCCCTTCACGTGTCACATCCAGCAGCAGCCTGTAGTAATCACTTTTATGGGCAATGATGTGGCGGCTCAAGTAAAGGATCGGCAGCTGCAACAAGTCTTGTTGAATCAAATACAAAATATTGAGCACCCGACCGGTGCGGCCATTGCCATCGATGAAGGGATGAATAGCTTCAAACTGGTAATGCCCAACCGCCATTCGCACCAGTGGGTCCACCTCTTCTTCGTTGTGAATGAAGCGCTCCCAATTGGCCAACATATCCCGCAGCCTGCCCTCACCCTCTGGCGGCGTGTAAATAACCGAGCCGGTTTTGTCATTGATCAGCTGCGTACCCGGCGTTTTTCTGATGTCCAGATCCGCCCCTTTGAGGGTGCGACAGATCTCCACAGCAGTGGCCGTACAAAGCGGGCGATCCTTCAGCGAGTTGTAACCCTTGTGAAGCGCCGAGCGATACCTCAGCGCCTCCTTGGTCGCAGAATCTGCTTGGTTGTCACCCTGTGCGTGCTGGAACAGCCTGTCAGTCGTCGTCACAATATTTTCAATTTCAGAGCTGTCTTTAGCCTCAAGCAGAGGGATCGTATTGATCAACATCGTCTGGTTGGGTATCAGGCCTGCTGCCTGCTTGAGCTCAGCCAAAGCCGTTCGTGCGTTGATGCACGCCTTTAAAACAGCTCGGCTCTCTAGGTCTAAGGCCGGAGGCAAGGTCGGTAGACTGTTGTGGGGCTTGGCTGGATCCCAGGGCGCTTCAACATGACTCATGGTTTCAAAATGCTCTTTTATCGACATGTTCTCATGATATGTCGATGGCGACGACATGTCAACGGCATGCGTCTTCCTTTAGGTGTTTCTGCGACACGTTGTGGCTGCATAAACCGCCTGCTCCACCCCCTCAGTCACTCTGCGCGTGACTGCACTATAAGCACAGCTAGAACCACAAAAAACAGATTCAGCGTCTAGGCTGGCTCGGCATAGAGTGAGCTTACCGATGACTCACCAAATGCCCGCTGACAAACTTGTGCAGCAAACTTGCTGCAAACGTTTGATAGGGTATGCCCTCCTCTAACGCACGCGCTTGAAGATTTTTTAAATCTCTGCTCGAAATGCGGATGTTCAGGCGTTGGTCTTTTTTGAAGGTCGCCTCAGCAGCGGCACGATGCGCTTTGATCTGCTTCTTTGCATCCGCCACAGGCTTGAGTGCGCCCGCCTCTATGGCCTGCAAAATTTCTAACTCTTCTTCGTCGAACTTTGGTTGGGTAATTGCTTTGGCTTTCATCACAAACTCCTAAATAGCTTGGTGGCCTTACGGCTTGGAAT
>Ga0114979_10003393_pt1 | contig 10699 bp, 10 predicted proteins | sample S_140625_EF_Meta_FD_87315 | JGI IMG/M metagenome (GOLD analysis project Ga0114979, IMG submission 87315) | Freshwater microbial communities from Lake Simoncouche, Canada to study carbon cycling - S_140625_EF_MetaG | ecosystem: Environmental > Aquatic > Freshwater > Lake | place: Lake... | reverse complement strand
TCATTGGGCATATTTTTTCTACCTTTGTTAATTAAAGTTTTTGATCGAGTTGCCTGACTTTTTACTGCAATTTTTTTTGTAGCTTTAGTAGCGACTACCTTTTTTGGAGCTACTTTGTTTGACGTTACAGCAGTTGATTTTATAACTATCCTATCCAAAGGATTGGATTTTATAGTTTTTCTAGGGGCTTTTGCTGGCACAAGGATCTCCGTTAAAGTTCAATATCACTCCACTTACTTACTTAAGTTCACATCAAAGCACAATCTATAACTAGACTCACCCCAAGAACTTTTAATAATTTCGGTTGAGCCTTTAATATGCGGTCTAATTTTTTTTCTTAAACGACTCATTAAATTCTCAAGCTGCTCTCTTGATAAATCCTTAGACTTAGAATTAAGCACTTCCTGAAATTGATATAAATTGACATTGGTGCTTAAGGCCAGCAGACTAAGTGCCAAATACTCCGAATTTGATAGATCTATTATATTATTATCTGGAGAAATTAAAACTAATTTTTTCGTATCCAAAACCCACTTTTTATCTTCAAAGGCATCTTGATGAACCCTAGTGGACAAGTTTTGTACTGCATACATAATCTCTTCAGGTCTTGTTGGCTTAGTGATATAAATATCAGCACCCGCCTTGTAGCCTTGTGTTCTATCTGAGCCCCGAATCCGGGCTGATAGAATAATTATGCCTATATCTGGTGCAGCTTTTTTTACTCTTGTAACAATCGATAGGCCATCCTCATCGGGTAAATTCAAATCTACGATTAATACATGAATTTTAGTTTGAATAAGGATGTCATTTAAAGCATCCCCACAATCCGCCGAGAAGACATCATAGCCGGCCTGGGTCAGGCTTTTAGCTAGCTCTTCCCTCAATATTTCATGGTCTTCTACTATGCCAATATTCATTTCTATATAGTTACAACTATCCTTAAGTTATGAACGTAAACTCCATTTGGTCCTAGCTCTAGGGCATAAGGACAAAACAATATATATTCAAATTTAATGGAATTTTGGGCCCTTTCCTATGAATTTCTAGTGTTTAAATATATATTTTGTATTGTCACAATAAGAATGTTAAATTTGAGGCTTATTCTAACCCTCTCACTCGGAGACCACTATGAACGCAACTGCAACTGTTGTAGAAGTACAAGAATTAACTAAAGAAGATCAATGCAACAAGTTAATCAATTCAGCATCGACATGGGCGGCGGCAGCTACTTTAATTCCCGTCAATGGTGTAGATATGGCTGCTTTAGCTGCAGTTGAAGCAAATTTAATTATTGATATTTCTGCTGTTTATGGAGAGAAGCTTCCTAAGTATGCAGTAAGCGGTGTTATTTCTACATTACTAGGTACATTAGTTCCTATGTATGGCGCCAAATTGACGATACCATTTTTATTAAAGTGGATTCCATTTGGTAATTTGGTTGGCGCAGCTACCATGGCTGGTTTTGGAGCAGCAGCAACCTATGCAATTGGTAAGGTTTTTGTAAACCATTATGAGAACGGTGGAACCTTTGGGACTTTCAATGCCTCCACAGCATCCACACAATTGAAATCAGACTTTGCAGCTAAGATCAATAGCTAATATGTAGTGAAGGCAGTATAGTAAAAAAGGGATTTGTTAAGACAAATCCCTTTTTTATTTACCATTCCATCATTGCCTTGCAATGATGGAATTCATTACTTGACTAAGACAGCAGGTGAAGGCGGGATAGAGCCGCTTACCTTATTCAAATTAAGTAACTGCGACATCATATTAATGACCAGAGGCGTATAACCATTACCTTCGCCTGGAATCGCATAGGTATCACCTCGATAGGTTATTTGTGCCAATGGCTTAGAAACTGACTCGTTTTTCTTCACCACAATGATTGGTAAAGGCTTACCAACAGTTCCCTGAACAATGTAACTAGGATCAACTACAACCTCAATGTTAGGGTTAGTAGTTTGAATTTTTAAAATTTGGCCGAGGTATTGATATATGTCACGATTAGATCGGACATTGATAGCGATCGAAGTCTTTCCCTTTTGAGGAGCATTAGTGCTAGAAATTCCCATATGCTTACTTTGCTCTACAGGATCCGCAACCGGTTTAGCGCAGAAATACTGATCGCCATACTTACTAATAATTTCTTGGACATAAGGAGTCTCGCCCAAACACATCGTTGCCATTTGACTTATCGTAACCACCTGATAGTAAGGCTTTTCTTTTGCGCTTCCAGGAAAATACTTCATTTGAAGTTTTCCTAGATCTTTTGAAGCAATTAAAGCAGTCATGGTAGTAGCTGCTTGAGTTTCAGTAAGTTTTGGTCCAGTTGGAATTTCAGCATTAGAAATTTGTGTAGTTAAGCCGTACTTCACCATCAACTTAGCAATAGCTTGAAACTTAGGGAAAGACTCCAAGCCAGGCGAATTGATTACCTTCTCCACCTGTCCATCTGCTGAAACTAGATCAATTGAATTCACCAAAAGACTGATGATCAACTCAGGGGGCATATTTGAAGTTTTGAAAAAGTTGACTGTTGTTAGCGGGATAACACCATTGAAACCAGTTTGAAATGCCGCATTGTCCAGCGATGACTGGGTATAGTTAAAGGAATTTGTTACAGTAATACTAGGATTTAGCATCAATGAGGATGTGGAGCCATTAATAATTGAGCCCGAAAGATTGGCCGCTGTAAAACTAGAAGCGCCAGTTCCCGCACTAAAGTTTCCTGTACCAATAATGCTGGGAATATCGAGGAAGCTAAGGGGCAAATTATCCGAACCTCTAACAATATTTAAAAGGATGTTATTAAAGTTGTACTGCTGAATGGTGTTCTGATACTCAGCCGCCATATCACCCATCTTAGGATTAGGAACTGAGCAGCCCACAAACAGAGAGCACACTCCAGCTGTAGCAATAATTTTGAATGAGCCTCGCTTAATGGCGGGCAAAAATGATTTCATGGAAAAATAATCCTTATAGTAAATATGACTAGACCAATAATAAACAACACGATAAGAAGCTGCATGAGAAAATAAATCCACAGTAAGGCAAAGCCCATAAAGCCTTTTTTTCCAGTCTTTTTAACCTTCAACCAAGACATAAACATAATTACTGCGCCAATCAGGATTGCAAGCAATGCTAACTTAATAGTTGCAGCAGTAAAGGACAGCATAATCATGTATTAACCTTTTTTAACTTGATAATCTACAAAGAATTTACCTAGATTACTATCAATTCCTATGAATAAGCGGCAAAAGGCCCCGTAGACTAAATAATCCACAAGGGATACTCGTGTATGATTCTACTTCAGTTAATCTATAACAAAATGTGGGTTTTACGCTACAAACAATGCGCTATTTTTGGAACCAGTAAACATGAATCAGCCTAAAGATACATCCTTAAAAAACATTATTTCTTTAGGACTTATCTCAATCATCTTAATCATTAGCATTCCTACATTAAGGATGTATGAGGCTCACATAAAATCACTGGACTCAAAATCATCAGCTGATCAAGCTCTTAAGAAATCTGATACTTTCCTGGCGCTTGCCGACCCTACAAAAAGTAACAGCCCGGAAAAAAACAGTGCTACGAATGAGGCCACTACAGCCTCTAAAAGCAACTCTGACAATATCATGTCAGATAAAGAAATGTCTTCGATTTTAAGCCAAGAGCAAGCTGAGATCACTGAATTTGAGAAATTTGAGACCTGCATGCTTACCGCTGTCAGCTTTAATTTTCCACATATTGTTTCAAAAACTTATACCAATCGGCGAGATAAAAGTTGTGACGTAGATGGTTTTAATACTATGAACGGTGCTTCAGTAAGAGCGCAGCTTGAAACTAATAATTCACCCTTTCAGACCGGAAAAACTGGCCCTTATAGAGACACAGCCACAAAAAATCTCTCTACTTCGTCTTTTCCATTCATATACGTTGGCAACCAAAAATATTCAATTAGCTTTGAAGTAAAAATTAGTTTCCTTGACATCATCAAGCACCCCGAATTTGCTCTCGGTGGCAGCATCTTCAGTGACGCCACCTACTACCCACTTAAAGCACGTCAAAATTTGAATTTATTCTGGGCACCCGGTGACCCAGCTTATTGCCTTGTCACTCCAGACGGTCGTATATATTTAATGACACAGTACTCTGCAGCTCTTCTGCCCAATCTAAATAGGGATAACCTAGAAATACTGAGTAGGTTACTTGTTCTACCAACAAACTGGAAGTTCGTGAAAGTGATGGTTACTAAACCCGTTTGGATAACTGACAGTTATGAAAATGGGTTTATCGTGGAGAAATTATTTGATAATTTAGGTAATTTCTACGTCCGAGCAAACTTATTAGATTCAAAAGAGTACGCCAAAGAAATTTCTAGTTTTGGTAAATAAGTCTCATGGGCATATTTATTTTTTATTCGTTTGGTTTTTAAAATCATCAAATATCAAAGGTAATCCGTTTTGGCCAGAGCCAAAAAGTACGATTTTTGCGTTATTGGATTCTGCTAATTTAGCTGATGCCTCAATACCCCTAAATCTTAAATAATTTTCCGTTAGGCCGCCCGATACAATTTGCTGGAAATCTCGAATTCCGCCTGCTTCTATTGCTTTTCTTTCAGCCTCTTTCTTAGCGCCTTGTACAACAAAAGTAAGAGCCTCAGCCTTTGCTTGTTCAGTTACTTTTAGTTCAATAGCCTCTTCAACCGCCTTGGGAAATGAGATATTGGTAATTTGTACACTGTCTATATGAATTAAGTGCAACTTAACCAGGCCAGCTGGCTGTATGCTGTTAATAATGCTCTCATTGGCATCGATTGAAATATCATCAGAAACACTAGTGAGGCTAGTTGTAAAAGCCTCTTGGGAAGTGGTTTTTCCCACAATCTGGCGAGTAATTTGAACTACTTGGGGTAGCACTACTTTATCAATAAATTCTGGCCCCACATATTTATGCAAATAGCCAATTGTTTTCGGATCGAGTTGATATTGAAATGAAACTGTTGCTTTTGTTTTTAAAAGGTCCTTAGTAAGAACTTCAATAGCAATTTCTTTCTTTTGAACTTGAATAGAATACTGAGTTATGGTATTCCAAGGCCATATAAAATGTATGCCCTCCTCCAAAGTCAATGTAGTGTCAACTCCATTTGCCAATGGTCTATAGAGAACGCCGACACCACCTGCAGGAATCGAATGGACAATGACTCTCCATAGCACTACAAGAGTTGCTAAAGCAACAATCAAGATGACCGAAAGCGTTAAAACATTCGCACGAACCCATGCCTTCAATTGCATAATTTTATCGGCAGAATTATCAATATTTATCATTATTTAGTACTTACTAAAGCCCCGTTACTAATCTCAAAAATGCTATCACACAGATCGTAGTACCGATCGTCATGAGTGATGGCGATAACGGTCTTTCCTCTTCGCTGTAGCTCAGGCAAGATGAATTGGTAAAAATACTTCCTAAATTCAGGGTCTTGATCTGAAGCCCACTCATCCAGAACGATAATTTGTCTATCTTCTAATATAGCGGTGATTAATGCAATACGCTTCTTTTGCCCTGTAGAGAGATGGATATCCGATATTGCCCTATCAACAATTTTGATTTTATCACCCATTTCGAGCAAGTCGATAGCGGCATCTACTACAGCATCGTCTGCTACATAAATGCCATAAAGCTTTTTAAATAAATAAAAATCGCTGAAAACAACTGAGAATAAATTTCTATAAGCAAAATTAGTTGGTTGATTAACTAACTCACCATTAACATAAATACTTCCAGCAGTAGGCTGATAAAGGCCAATCAATATCCTAATTAAGGTTGATTTTCCAGAGCCATTATTCCCCCTAACAAAATAAATTTTTCCAGCTTCAAAAATATAGCTGATTGGCCCTAGGGTAAATATTTCATTCTTCTTGAGTTCGTCATACTGATAAATAATATTGCGCAACTCAAGAGTCTTCATAACAACCGGCTCTTGTTCATCGATGTCAATAGAATCTGCTTTGATTTTGTTGAGCTTCTCCTCTAGCTGAAAGAGCTCCTCTGCTGAAGCATTTGCCTGGGCTATGACTGGTATATTGGTTACTAAACCAGTAAGAGCTCCAACCAGAAACATAATAGAAGTTGTGACGGACTGGACGCTATCAGAATAGCCCTTAAAAAGAATGGGCAATACAAACACTGCAACAGCAACTAAAAGATAGAAAAGTAATTGGGGTGTATTGGATGTATTAACTAAGGCAAACATTGCCTCAGTTTTCATAAACTTTGTTTTTCTAGATTCAAAAACCATCTCCTGCGAGATTTCTGACGCTCTTTTCGAATTCATTTTGATTTCTTTGAAGCCATCCATGAAATCAGAAAATATTTGAAAATTTTCACCTTCTTGATGCCAGGCTTTTTTGAAGGCCTCATTAGTTTGTATAACGCGCTTTGATACCAGGGTAAAAATAAGGCAGGCCGCTATGAAAATCATAACGAAAGCTGGAAATGAAACAATTGCAATATAAATCATTAAAAAGAAGATAGTTGAAGCAGATTGTGCGATTTGCACTAAATTCAATATGGACTGAGAAACAGTTTGAGTGTCTCTTACCAAGGTTTGCAATATCCAAGGTCTACCAATGCCATCAATCGTTTTTAAATCTGATTTTAGAACTTGTGACATGATGCGCAGCTTAAATGAATGCATCAGCGTTTGTGTACTTGCTACATTCTCCTTATTGGACTTTCTTAAAGCCACCATGTAGACAAATAACAGCAATAAAAAGGCAAAGAATTGCCAGGTGGCTGATTTACCAGATGCCTCAATGACAGCTGACTGATTAATGAGTGCAACAAGACCGGTGCTGGAGATTCCGCCTAGGCAGGATAAAAATATCAATCTCTTAAAGTTAACAGTGCCCTCCTGTTGAATAAAGCGAAATAAAGGGGCATTAAAATTCATATCTGTTTTTTAGGAGTATTGATATTGAAAAAAATTATCGAACTCTGCGCAAAATCTCTTTTGCTAAGGACCGATAATCGTTCGCCGCTAAAGATTTTTTATCGTATTTGATAATACTTTCGCTGTAAGAAGGCGCCTCCGCTAAACGTACACTTTCCCGAACAGTTGATTTAAACACCTGATCCCCAAAACGTTCAATCAAGCTTTCTAGAACCTCTTGAGAATGTCTAGTACGCAAATCAACTCGCGAAGGAATAAATCCTAAAATTTTTAAATCTGGGTTTAAAAGTTCTTGTACATTAGCAACAGTATTCATTAATTGCGCAACACCAGCAAGAGTCATTACATGTGTGGTTACAGGAATGAGTAATTCCTTTGCTGCTGCTAATGCGTTAAGAGTTAATAGCCCAAGTGTCGGTGGCGTATCAATCAATACAAAATCGTACTCTTTAGAATTCATTTTCAGAATACGTCTTTTTAAAATTGTTTCAACAGATAATTCGCCGGCAAGTAATTTTTCAATTTGTGCTAACTCTTGGGAAGCAGGGATTAAATCAACCCCCTTCACCCCAGATGATTGAATGAGGTCATCCATTTTTTGTTGGGATCTGAAGATCTCTACTGAGCCACCCTTTGACTCATCTGTATCAAGCCATTGGCTGGCATTAGCCTGAGGATCAAGATCAATCACTAATACACGTAACTTGATTTCAGCCAGACATGCGGCAATATTTACAACAGTCGTTGTCTTGGCGCATCCACCCTTTTGGTTGGCGATTGTGATAACTCTCATTTGATTTGATTTGATATTTGCTGAGCTTAGAATTATATAAATAAGGTTTAGACATATTACACGCTTAAGCTATCATTATCGATTAAGCTAGCCCTCCTAAGGCATTGAATCATAGCAATTAATAGCTTTAAAGTATTGAAATTTTTAGTATCCAGCAATGTCTAATGATTTAATGATTCTAAAACCGGATGTCGTTATCGAGCCACTAGTGTCACGTTGGCATGCCTGGTCACACTTAATTTCTCCAGCCACATCTGGGCTAAATTTACAATTTCGACTTTTGGCCCAAATGGAGTCGTTTGTTAGTGATCCTGCACTCCATGAGCTAGCCCTTAAAAATCCAAGCCTAAGGGGGGGACCATTTGTTGATCTTCCAGTTGACAAAGTTGATCAAGTTAAGGCGCTGATCGCTGAAACTAAGGATAAACAAGCTAATTTAATTACATTTGGCTTGGCTTTAAAAGAGGCCTTTTTACAGGTGCTAAAGCGTGCTGATGGATCTAGTTTAGAGTCTTTTTATACCGAACTACCTGAAGCTATTCGCGGTTATGTAGAGCTCTCATACTCCTTGGGCGGCTCACCTGATATTAGGGTAATTGAATCCTTGCTCTACAAGGGTTCCCTTTACAACCCAAGCGCACAAAGTGCAATGATTTACCGACAAAATGGGGATGATCGCCCATTTGTCTTTAGTACGCCTAGACTAAATAATGAAAAAGCTGTTGAGTTGAACTTACCATTTAACCATCAAATTTATGACGAGTTGGCTCGCTTGAGAACGCTACCAGAGCCTCTTTCAACCATTATGGAAAAAGTTGGCTTTACCGGGCCAGATAAAGACCTTTTTATAAGCTTTTTAGAGCCTGCATCAAGCTATCAAGGCAGTAATCCAAAGCCTCAAGATGGCCGAATTCGATGGCGCTATCTTGGTCACGCTTGCGTTTTAGTAGAGTCTCCAAACGGTTGTAATGTGTTAATTGATCCAGTAGTTGCTTATGATGACGCCAATGGAATTGCGCGATACACCATCCGCGACCTCCCTGAAAAATTGGATTACGTTGTTTTAACCCATAATCACTCAGACCACGTCGCCATTGAGACGCTTTTGGCCTTGAGATGGAAAATTGGCACAATTATCGTTCCAGCCTCAGGCGGCAGTCTCGCTGACCCTTCCTTAAGGCTGATGCTCAAGGCAATTGGATTTAAGAATGTAATCGAATTAGGGGCTATGGACTCCATCGAACACAATGACCTAGCAATTACAGCCATTCCCTTTTTAGGCGAACATGGTGATTTGGATATTCGTACGAAATCGGCATGGCTAGTGCAAATAAGCGATAAGAAGCTCTTGTTTGCTGCTGATAGCAATAATTTGGATCCATCTATGTATGACCATATTGGCAAGATAGTGGGGGATATTGATTCATTATTCATTGGAATGGAATGCCAAGGCGCTCCAATGAGTTGGGTTTACGGACCCCTTTTACCTCTGAGTTTAGATCGCAAGAAGGATCAAGGAAGACGTCTAAATGGATCTGATTTTCCGCGAGCCATGAAGGTGGTTGAGAGTCTAAAATGCAAAAAAGTATATGTTTATGCCATGGGGGCTGAACCCTGGATGCAGTACATTACCAGTATTGACCCCAGTGAAGATACCCCTCCAATAGTGAATTCCAATGCCTTTATTAAAGAGTGTAATGAACGAGGGATACCTGCCCTACGACTGTATGGGCAATATGAGCTTTATGAAAGCTAATGAATAGCAAACAATAGCTTGTGTTACTATTTTTTTTTAATATCTTTCTGACAATAATCCCCTCTTTTACAAGGTTGGGGGTTCAAAACTTAACGGAATAGATTATGAACGGATTAACAATTGACGGTGACATCTTTAAGGTTCTGGTGAATACCGAAGGGCAATATTCTCTCTGGCCAGCAAAAAAACCTGCACCTGAGGGTTGGCAGGAAACCTCTTTCACTGGCAGTAAAGCTGATTGTGCAGTTTATGTTGATGAGAACTGGAAAGATATGCGGCCCCTCAGTCTGCAAAAAGCCATGTCAAATACTCATTAATTAGCTACTTCGCCAAAAAACTTTTCAAGAATTGTTAATCGAAGTTATGTGAGTTTCTTTTATTGCTCTGTGAGCAGATTTAAAAGACTCAGTTGAAGAAAAAAGTTGTTGATAGGTTTCCTCAATAAAAGCCTACTCTTCATTTACTTGCATGCCCTTAGCTTATGACCAATACTAAAGTAGCGCTCTCTTATGGCCAACAACGTCTTTGGGCTTTAGATCAAGTTGATGGGCCATCAGCCACTTACCATATGCCAACGGCCCTTTATCTCAAGGGTCAAATCCATATTGAAGCCCTTAATAAAGCGATAACAGCACTGATCAACCGCCATGAATCACTTAGAACAGTGATTCATGCTGATGAGATATCAGGACTTCCTGTAGGACATTTACTTCCTTCAATTGGTTCAGACCAAGTACTGAATGTTATTGATTGGAGCTCAGAAAATCTGGGTAATGCTGCTGCCTCCCAATCACTCATTAATCAATTTATACATGACGAGGTCACTCGTCCATTTGACTTAGCATTGGACCTCTCACTTCGCTCAAAGTTGCTCCTAATAGATCACCAAAACTCTATTCTCATCATGACACTGCATCATCAAGCAGGTGATGGTGTATCGCGAAATATTTTAGCTAAAGAACTCAACGAAGCCTACAGTGCTCATATTGCTGGCCAAGAGCCTAGTTGGGAGCCCTTACCGATTCAGTATAGTGATTGGGCAGCTTGGCAAAAAGCAGATCTTGAAGATGGCCTGCAAGATAAAATTGCCCGTGCTAAAGAACGTTTAGCCAATGCTCCTGAGTTACTGACCTTAGCACTAGATTATCCTAGAACTGCAGAGCGCGAACATCGTGCTGCTTACCTACCAGTT
>Ga0114979_10003391_pt1 | contig 10702 bp, 9 predicted proteins | sample S_140625_EF_Meta_FD_87315 | JGI IMG/M metagenome (GOLD analysis project Ga0114979, IMG submission 87315) | Freshwater microbial communities from Lake Simoncouche, Canada to study carbon cycling - S_140625_EF_MetaG | ecosystem: Environmental > Aquatic > Freshwater > Lake | place: Lake... | reverse complement strand
GCCCGCCTATTGTTGCTCCTGTATATCTTCCAAAAAAGTATCTTGGCGCTTCAAATTCTTTATTTAGGCTAAAAATTAATTTTCTTAATCTAGTAATTTGATCTTCAACAAGAGCATTGGTTGGATACAAGATCATTGATCTCACAGCAGCTTTTCTACTCGTTTCATGAATCCTTGAGTGCTGCCATTTAATTTTTTCTTTGGAATCCCACCATTTATATAATGGCTCTGGGGCCTTCCAAGTTTCTGATTCTGTTAAAAGTCTTGTTATAAGTGGCAATAAGAAGCTTTCAGTTTTCCCTGAGCCCGTGCCAGAAGTTACTATAGGGTTATGGCCTAATGAGCTTCCAAATTCATATGTGCTTTCTAAAGCTTCGACTTGATGAGTTCGCAATTGAAAATTTTCATCTTTATCAAAAAGTGATAAGGCTATTTTTTTCGCGATAGAGTCATTAACCCCTATGGTTTTACATACTTCTTTTATCGTTTTAGAAGTTTCGTATGGGAAAAGCGCCTCTATAATTGGAGTGGAAGCCAATACATTTTCTTGGGATATTAATTTTTCCCTTTCTTTCATCAGCTCTGGGTTTCTTAGCCAAAAAGCAGAGTCAAAGTACTTTTTATAAGTATCTAAGATATTTTGATGTATTTGTAATGGTGTTTTTTGCATTTAATTAAATAATTTGTACGCTAAGCCTTCAGCTATTTTAATTGGTAAATTTGAATAAGCGATATATTCGCCTATCTCAGGAAGATTACCAGAAGCAGATACAGCAACTCTTTCATATAAAAATGGAAGCTGCATGTGAAGTGGGACTTTTAATTGTTGTGTTTCTTTATCATAAGTAAACCAATGATCATGTAAATCTTTCAATGCTAAATATTTTACTAGCTTAGCATCACATAATAAGGAGTCATTAGAAATTTCTTTTTGTTGAGGTAAATAAAAATATTTATTTCCATAAACTTTATATCTGTATGCTCCAGCTGGGCAATTAGCTTTAACTGGCACCCATTTAAACTGATTAATATCAAAATAATCTAAATCACTGTCGGGCAGGGCTACTTTAGGCAATGAAGTCATAAGTTCACCTAGAGTAGGTAGGGATGAAAGTAATTTTTCACAGTAGTTATCGCTGATAAATAGAGGAAATGTACTGGTTTCAGAAATGATTGCAGCAAAAGCATTTAAATCTTTAAAATCTACGCCTTCAATATAAATATTATCTATAAATTTGCTATCTTTTTTTATAGCCACATGTCCGCCACCTACAAATTCTGTTTGCGTCATCAATAACTCTATGAATTCTGCAGATCTCCAACCCAGAAGCATAAATTTATTAAAACTAATATTAATTAAAGTGGGATCACTTATTCTCCAATTAATTGGTTTTAATGAGGTCTTGTCTAATTCAACATCTAAATGGCCTAGTGAGGAAAGTTCTTTTAAAAGGTTATATGGAAACCATGCGCTATTATCATATTCTCTTGCTATGCTACAGAACCTTTCAAAAGTGCCTTCCTTCAAATAGCATAGAGCATCGAATATATTATTCATTGAAATGCCAATTATTTTTTCACTAGGCTGTTCAATATTTTTGATATTTATAAAACTTTTTATTGGTACTGTTTTTACTTTATTAAAATTACGATGTTTCCAAGTGGTCGAGTTACATTTTCTACATTTAACTTCGACAATTGTGCCATCCCATATTGCAGGTAAAAATTGGTCGTGTTGGTATTTTAACCATTCTTTCGCTCCTCCCTCATTAGGTCCAATGTGCAGTGGGGCAAGCTCTTGAGGTCCATCAGTATACTTATATAATAGATCTTTATTGCCCATAGACACATCGAATGGCTGACGACCTTTGTATCTGAGGTGTATATAGATTTCTTTATTTGTATGTGTTCTTAATCCAGCAAATCTTCCTATTCCATACTTTTTATGAATGATTGGCTGATTATCTTTCAATTCATTAATGTCAGCAATTTCCCAATTTTTTCCTGTTATTATTTCCCATTCATGCTCACCTGTTAGATGACAAGTGATTAAATTAGACGTATAAGATTTCAGATTTAGTTTTGGCTGTATATAATCTTCAATAACAGAATTCATATCTGGCAAAGATTTTTTAATTGAGGCTACTTTAAGATCGTAATTAATATTTGCGATATTAATAAATCCACCGCGAACATAATTCGATTCGTTTTCAGTGTTAATTTTTGAACCTGAAATAGATAAGAAATAATTATCAGGTGAGAATTTATAAGCTAATGAGGAATCATTTACTGATTTATAGAGCTTAGTATTAGAGCTTGATCTTAATTTAAAAGAGGATTGAGTTTCACTAGAATTACTTTTGATAATTAAATCATAGTCGCCATCTGTTAGGTTTAAAGTTTTAGTATCAATAAATTGAACACATTCTTCAATCGGTAATTCAATCATATGCATTTCTTTACCATAAGCATAGTTTTGTTTTATAACTAATCTAGATGGCTCTGCAGTATCCGCAACTACATTTATAAATGGCGGGACATTTGTTAAATAAGTATTTCTGCCTAGAAATAAACCTTCAGTTAGATTAATTGAATGGTCGTTATATTCCGGGCATAGCATTTCCATACCTACCTCGCTCAAAGCCAGTAAAATTTGCACGCCTGAAAATAATGTCCAATTTTGTGGTAAATTCTGAACGTCTGATGCTTTATATATTTTGTAGCCAGGTCTTGATGTCTTTTTTAAGAAAAGGTCTACTTTTTCTGAAAGTTTTTGATGAACAAGTAAAATATTTTTTTGTGCTAATCCGATATTTGAAATTTCTTTGTAAGCGGAGATTTCAGGCTCATAAATAAAAACACAAATATACTTTCCATCTCTTTTTAAAAATTGATCAGCTTCTTCGTTAAATAACTTTATGTCAGTATTTAGTGCCTCTGAATGAGGAAACTCGTTATTAGGCTCCAAAGAAAAATATTCAAAACTATCTAATTCTTTAAATTCAATTTTATTGCCTACTTCAGAAAATGCTTGGGCAGATTCATCTGACATTACATCTTCAGTTATTAATTTAAAATTTTTATTGGTAAGGTTATCTAGATAAGTACATATTCTCAAATTTACTTTAGGTTTCCCATAATCATTAAATGTTAATAAATAAAAGAGTCTATTGGTTTTATTTTTTCCTTCAAAATTATTTGTTTCGCCTTCCCATGATTCTAATTCTGCACATGCAGCCTCAATAACCTGGCCTCTTATTGATTCTTTCTTGAGTAAATTTACTAAATTCCCTGAATGCCCTGAAGCCCAATGATTAAGGATACTGGACATTTGATTAATACTTATTTTTTGCCTTGGACTTAAGCCCTTTTCTTCAAAAATTCTTTGCAGGATATGCCTATCTTGATCTCTAATTAATGCCTGGGAAATGGCTATGCTTACGTATTTCCTTCTGTCTAATGCTTTTGCTGTTGGGTAACCTAGCTCTCCTCCCCATAAATCGAGCCAGCCATTCAAATCATCCCAACAAAAATCACAAAAATCTTGATAAGATCGACATAGCTTACCTTCTTCTTCTATTGAATTAATTTCTAGGTCTCTCGCAAGTCTCCCGTAATAATTATTTCCATGAAACTCAATATCTTGGATCATTCTTTCTGCTACAAAGGAAAAAAAACATAAAACTAAAGTAAACGGAGGCATCTCATTTTTATTTGACGCTTTCCATTTTTTTGCGATTCTTATATGTTCATAAAATGCGCTGTAGGAACCAAATAATGTTCCTCGAATAACTTGAATAAGAGCCGAGGGAATATCTTCCTCTTGTTTATTTAATTGTCTTGCGATCGATGAAATTAGTTCATCACTTATATCTAATCTAACCGGTTTATTCTTAAAGCGACCAGAAAAGAAATACTCAGAAAATATTTGATTCCAAAATCTATATTCAATCCATATTGGATCGTTATAGGTTTTCAATTGTTCGGCTTCTATATAAAAACTTTCCATTTTTCAACCAATTTAATGTAATCAATAGACGGCTAGACTTTTATATTAGCCTAGAACCATAAAATATCACTTCATGATCCTCAAAGAATTTATTGAGTAGCTCATCTGATGAGCTTATGATAGTTTAATAATGGAAGCCTATGAGCATTAACGAACGTATATATCAAATTGATCAGCTCCTAAATGGAAGAAGTTTTGTTACCTTCGAAGAGCTTATGAATCGATTGGAAGTCTCTAGAGCAACATTAAAACGAGATCTGGCATACATGCGCGATCGACTTAATGCCCCCATCGTTTTTGATCGTGAAGTTGGTGGTTATCGCCTCGAAAAACAGTCAGGCAACCTAAAATATGAGCTCCCTGGTCTTTGGTTTAATGCTGATGAGATTTTTGCTCTTCTTACGATGCAACATCTTCTTAATGGCCTTGATTCCGGTGGTATTTTGACTCCCCACATCAAGCCTCTTAAGTCTAGATTGACTGAATTATTAGGTTCAACGAACGATCCTTTAGATCAACTACAAAAACGTATCAAAATAGAAACAATGGGGTCTAGAAAATTTAATCTTGATCACTTCGAGGCGATTGGATCTTCTTTACTTAAAAGAAAGCAACTTCATATTGATTATCTTGGTCGGGGCAAAAATGAACTAACTTCAAGGGATATTTCACCTCAACGTTTAATTTATTACAAAGATAACTGGTATCTGGATGGCTGGTGTCATTTAAAAGAAGATATTCGTAGCTTTTCGGTTGACGCAATTCAGCGCGTAGAAATTCTAGAAATAAAAGCAAAAGATGTGTCTGAAGAAAAGCTTAATGAAGAACTTGGGTCTGGATACGGTATTTTTTCAGGTAAAGATGTTAAATGGGTCACGTTAAAATTTTCACCTGAAAGAGCTCGATGGGTATCAAAAGAAAAATGGCACCCAAAACAAGAAGGTCAATTCCTAGATGATGGTAGTTACCAACTTAAAATCCCATATAGCAAGGAGCCTGAGCTTTTAATTGATGTAATGAAATACGGCCCTGATGTTCAGGTTATTGAGCCAAAAGACCTAAGAAAAAAAATTCAAGAAACACTTATTAAAACATTAAGAAACTATGACTAGCGAAACTAAAAAAACGAGAGAGCTTTGGCTGCAAAATGCTGTAGATATGGTTGAGCCTATCTTTAAAAATAAAGGCTATAAAATCCCTAAGATTCAAGTTTCGTGTGGATTCCCAAGTACTGGCAATAAAACAAAACATATAGGCCAGTGCTGGGGCAGAAGTTCAACGAACGATGGTGTGAATCAGTTATTCATTTCACCCATTTTAGATGAGCCAGTTCAGGTATTGGATACCTTAGTTCATGAATTAGTCCATGCCATAGATGATTGTATTCACCATCATGGTCCAGAGTTTAAAAAAATAGCGACTGACGTAGGACTTCAGGGCCCAATGAGAGAAGCTTCAGCAGGACCTTGGTTAAAAGAGCATTTGATTGGCATAGCAAAGCAGTTAGGCAAGTATCCTCATTCAAAGATTAATCTAGCGCATTCTTCAAGTAAAAAAACAGGTCCTAGACCAAGAGCCAAATGTAAAAAATGTGGTTACGAAGTAACACCATTAAAAAAATGGTTGCATATGGGGCCGCCACTTTGTCCAAAGCACACTACTGAAATGGAACCTATTGGTGATTGGGAAGAAGCCATAGCTTCTACAAATGAAAAGTAAATACCTTTTCCTAGACTTTGACGGAGTGCTACATCCTGACCGTTACTCATTATCTAATTACGATCCGGATAGAGTGTTTAGAAGTAATGAGGTTTTTAGCCAGGCCCCTGTATTGGCTGGATTAATAACGGAGTTTCCATGTCAAATAATAATTTCTTCCAGCTGGAGATTCACTTACAACTTAGATGAAATGAAAGAAAAACTACCTAAAGTGATTGCAAAAAATGTTGTTGGAATGACAGGAGATGCATACATAGGCCCCTATCCTCGTTACAACGAGATTCAAGAATATTTAATTAGTCGCAACAAGAGTCTCTATGCATGGCGTGCCCTAGATGATTCAAAAATAGAATTCCCTAACGGCTGCACTGATTTAATTTTATGCGATCCCAATACTGGCATTGCTTCTAAACAAATACAGGAATTAAAAAAATGGCTGCAAAAATAATTATCGCTCTCTTGAGTTTAATTTATCCCCTGATTGTTTCGGCCGAATACCAATCTTCTATAACGCTCGAAAAATACGTTAAAACAATTACAGTTAATGCAGATGGCACTAGTGAAGCAATCACAGAAGCTTTAGATAGAATTGAAACTGATAAAGGCATTACAGCTTTTAGTCAGAGCGATCTAAGCTTTATTAAAGGTATGGAAAGACTTGAGATTTTAGATGCGTATACCATCACACCTTCAGGCAAAAAGATTAAGGTGACAAAGAAGAACATTCGTGAACGTGATGACTCAACTGAGCGTGGTGCCGATATTTTTACAGATACACGCCACAAAATTATCATATACCCAGAAGTTACAGTTGGAAGTAAGCTTTACTCAAAGATAAAAGAAACCAACTTTAAAACAAAATTTAACGGTCATTTTATTTTTTCTGAATTTGCATTGCCTTACTTCAAATACGATTACAACGAGATTAATTTCATTGTAGATAAACGTATTAAATTAAACTTTGCTAACAAAGGCTTTGAAGGTGGGTTTATTAAAGAAACTGAAAGTCATAAATACTATAAGTACACCTACAAGCAAGCTTCAGCAACCCCATCTGAGCCAGGCATGGTGAGCCTTTATGACACCTCTAACTATCTAGTTGTGTCTTCATTTAACAACTACGCTGAATTGGGTGAAGCCTATCAAAAATTAGCTCAATCTAAAGCTAAACCCACAGGATTTATTCAAGGACTAGCTGATGGAATCATAGCGAATAATGGTGGTGGAAATAAACGTGCAGAAGCTAAGGCTTTATATGAATGGATTGTTAATAATATTCGCTATGTAGCAGTTTATGTTGGCAATGGCGGTCTTGAGCCTCACGACGCAAAGAGTATTGTTAAAAATAAATATGGTGACTGTAAAGATCATGCTGTTTTATATGAGGCTTTATTAGCAGCAAGAGGTATTAAGAGTAGCCCAGCACTTATTAATTTAGGTGAAGCATACACGCTGCCTAAATATCCCGTGATCTCTCCACAAAATCATGTCATAACTTATATTCCTGAATTTGATTTATATGTCGATGCCACAGCACAATCCGTTCCTTTTGGAGAGATTCCATTCGGCGACCGTGGCAAACCTACTGTATTAACTGCACTTAAGAAAATGGGCAATACGCCGGCCATGAAGGCAAGTGAAAATATTGTAAGAACCACAGTTAAATTTAAAGTGCAGCCCGATGGAAAGATTGACGGTATTAGTACTATGGCGGTTTCAGGTCCTATTGAAAGTAGCTACAGAGAAAACCAGGTAAGTAATGTAGGGAAAGATGACAGCAAAGTTGCTGCTGAGATTCTCAGTGCTTATGGAGAAACAGGAACGGGAAGGCTCCAATTCACAATGCCAAACGCATTTGATGAGCGTTATGAAGAAAATGGCACATTTACATTAGATCCAATAGCAAACTTCCCTGGGCCCGCTGCAATGATCATTCCGGTAGGATTAACGCAAGGAAGAATCTATAGCTTATCAAAAGACAAACCATTAGATTCTAGAAAATACCCCTACTCTTGCTTTGGGAGAACATACCTAGATTACCTCACAATTGAGTTCCCTAAAAAAACAAAGATTACACGTATACCAAGCAATGTAAGTTACAACAAAGACGGTATGAGTTATAAGGCAACATACAAAAAGAAAGACAATGTTATTAATGTGACAAGAGAAATGGTCTTAGATAATAAAAATATGTTTTGCGAAGCAAAAAGAGAAGAACAAAAACATGCTTTTTTTAATGTGCTGCAAAAAGACTTAAGAAGTCAGATTTTCTATGAATGATGATTTAAGAAAAATAATTAAAGGTATTATTTTTGGGATCATTGTATTTATTTTTATTCATCTTTTATTTAAAACAATTAAATTACTTTATTATTGGATACGCACAAAATGAAATATAAGTTAACTATTGTAATCGCTCTATTAAGTTGCAACCTTCACTCTGAAGTGATTTACAAAACTATTCCAGGAACCCCTTTCAAGGATATCACTGAGCCTGTCTTAGTAATTGATAAGAATATTATCTACAAACCAATACCCGGAACTAATATAAAAGATATTACCGAACCTATAATGATTATTGATAAAGGTGGAATATACCCAACCCTTCCTGGAACAACACTTCGTGATTACTCTGTAATGCCAGGATTTGTCATCGAATAGCTTTATGAAGGATAAAAAATACATATGCCCTAAGTGTAAATCAAATGAAGTTATTGATATTGTCTATGGCTACCCTAGCCCAGAAGCTCTGCAGTCCTGGTTTAAGAAAGAAGTTGAATTAGGGGGGTGTATTGTGGGGAATGAGAACCCTCACCATAAATGTAAAAAATGTGAGCATCAATGGTAAAGACAGCAATAAATTCTAATCTGCTTTTTTCTGATCAATACATTGAAATACTCTTACATGTATCAAAAGAGAATAAGAAAAATAAAGTTATTACAAGTGACTATTCCATACTTATCGAAAAAGAAAATACTGCCTTTGCAAAAAGAACTCGTAATAAGGTTTTAAAACAAAAACTAACTACTTATCAGGTTAAAAAATTACTCATACTTATTGGTAAGTTAAAACCTATTATTAGAACTAATGCAGACTCGGAAGTTGAATATGACTTGCAAATTAAATCTAAAGGTAATGGCTACGAGAATATTAATCTTAGAAATCGATGGACAACACGACCACAGGCTATGAGAGATATGTTTGAAAGAACATTCTGGTACAAAGAGCCGCATCAAAAACTATCTGATTACATAGAAAAGCTTAAATAAAGGATAAATGAAATGAGTTAGCCATCAATTCCAATTGTCCCAACACATCCAATTTAAATCTAAGATCATTTTCTGAAAACTATCTGAATATAAAACATTTAAAGGTACTGGCGTGATGCTGAAATCTTTATATTCATGATTTTTATATGCCAAAACGATTTGATCTGTATCAGCAGCTCCGCCTCTATACCAATACATAATGACATGATAGCCTTCGTATCCCTCGGGAGCCCAACGATTGATCATAATGAAACTACCGGTAAAAAAAGCTATTTGTTTCCATTTCCCTTTTTGCTTCTCTAATATTAAAAAGCTTCTCCCACCTGAACCATTCCAGTTGTTGCTATGAACGAATACTTCATCAGTACCATCATTATTAAGATCAAAAAAAGCTACATTGATGTCATAGTCTGGAACGCCTGGAGGAACTTCCTTTCTAATTAACTTTTTAGCTGCAACAGGAAGCTTTTTATAATCCTCTCCCCATACTAAATCAGTTGCCTTGATTTCATCTTCACGATTTACAAATACAGGCCTTACAGTACCACTAGGGATATTAAAGCAAGGGTTATTGTGTGATTTTGGGTTATAACCTAAATGAGGTCCTAATTTCTCATGTAACCTTTCCCATAGCAATCTATTTTCCAATTTAACATCTCGATAGAAATATGCTGATAAAAATAGAGCTGTAATAAGGAACCCAATAATAATTAGGTATTTTCTCTGGGGCGTGCTTTTAAAAAGATTCATAAGATTTCTTATTCGCTAATATTTTTGCTTTTTCATTCATATTTAGGATTTTCATAGCTAAATACTACCTCTAATTTTTCAAATTTTTTACAAAATATTTTTAGATTGACCCTCTTATTTCAATGACGGGGGTATTTTCTAAATTGAGGGGTCGTTTGAGCAAAACTAAGTGTAAAGGTCGCGGTGGAGAGGCTCATTTGAAAAGTGGGGGGTACCCTGTGGGTGGGGTCTGCAGGTTCTAGCACCCATCGGAAAGCCGCTTTGTGGTAATCTAAATCTTGTCCCAAATTTGTCCCAATTAACTAACAAAAACAGGTTTGGACAACGCACTTACTTTTTTAGACTTGTTGATTTTACTGGGGTTTCGGCTTACTAGGCATTGCTCTCCTCACTATCTATGATATGGTGAAAGCAGTAGACCGTACGATGGTCATCTCAAATATCCACTTAGTGGAAAAGTCTGGGGGACGCTCTGGGCTTTATAAGCGAGAACTTAAGGCTAAACATAAGAAGGTAGCTATAACGAGGAAATAATAGCGCTGTCCTTTTTCTGTCCAAATAGAAGCAAAAATCTTAATTATTCAAATCTAAACATCAATTCATTTCTTCTCAAGAATGGCAATGTCCAAGGCGGGTTATAACGTGCAAGTATTACCGGACCTTTTGGTTCTAAATTTCTATTTTTCATTTCTAAATTAAGTAGATTTAACATTTCAGCGTATTTCTTTTCACGCACTAAACCTGAAAATATAATCACAGCATATTTTTCTGCAGGCATTTCTATAATTTTTACTTCTGAATTATTTGGTATAGGAAGCGTTTCTTTTGTATATTGCTTGGGCATATTGAAACTAATATACCAACCTTTTTCAACTTCTTCTGACAAAACTGGCGCAGTCATTTCAATTTTTTCCGAAGCATCACGACTGATTACCGGAGCTGTCATTTCAATCT
>Ga0114979_10003389_pt1 | contig 10703 bp, 6 predicted proteins | sample S_140625_EF_Meta_FD_87315 | JGI IMG/M metagenome (GOLD analysis project Ga0114979, IMG submission 87315) | Freshwater microbial communities from Lake Simoncouche, Canada to study carbon cycling - S_140625_EF_MetaG | ecosystem: Environmental > Aquatic > Freshwater > Lake | place: Lake... | reverse complement strand
TGTTTGCAAAAGTACACAAGAACCTGTGTGGGATGGCAAGCAGTTTGTGCCACGCCTCATGTTGCCCTTGTCTCTGACTTGGGATCACCGCGTGATCGATGGTGCCGCAGCCGCTCGCTTCAATGCGTTCTTGGGTCAAATCCTTGGCGACTTTCGCCGTGTGTTGCTTTGAAAGGCTGAACCATGGCATTGATTGATATCCAAGTTCCGGACATTGGCGACTTTGACGAAGTGGCCGTCATTGAGTTGCTGGTCAAAGTGGGCGATGTGGTAAAGGCTGAACAAAGTTTGATCACCGTCGAGTCGGACAAGGCTTCCATGGAAATTCCTTGTTCTCAAGCGGGTGTGGTGAAAGAGCTGAAAGTCAAATTGGGTGACAAGGTCAAGCAAGGCTCCGTGGTACTGGTGTTGGATGGAGACGCTTTGCCCAACGCTGTCGTTTCTGCTGTTGCCACTGCGTCTCAAGCCATCGCTCCAGCTGCCAAAACAGTCGCAACGCCCTCAGTTGCTTCGGTGATTGCACCCCATGCAAATGCTTCTGCCTACACCGGTGCTGTCGACATTGAATGCGATTTAATGTTGTTGGGTGCGGGTCCTGGCGGTTATTCAGCTGCATTTCGAGCGGCTGATTTAGGTCTCAAAGTTGTGATCGTAGAGCGATATGCCACCTTGGGGGGTGTTTGCTTGAACGTGGGTTGCATTCCCTCAAAAGCTCTGTTGCACGTGGCTGCGGTCATGGACGAAGTCAGCCACATGGCCGATTTGGGCGTTGACTTTGGTGCCCCTAAGTTAGACATTGGAAAGTTGCGCACTCACAAAGAAAAAGTGATCGGAAAATTGACTGGCGGTTTAGCTGCCATGGCGAAGATGCGCAAAGTGACCACCGTTCGCGGGGTCGGTGAATTCATCAGCGCCAATCATGTGGTGGTCGAAGAAACTGCTGGCACAGGTCAAGAAAAAACAGGGGTGAAGAAAGTTATTTCATTCAAGAACTGCATCATTGCTGCCGGAAGCCAAGCTGTGCGCTTGCCTTTCATGCCCCAAGATCCTCGGGTGGTGGACAGTACCGGCGCTTTGGAATTGAAAGAAATACCCAAGCGAATGCTGATACTGGGCGGCGGCATCATCGGTTTAGAAATGGGCACCGTTTACAGCACGCTGGGTGCTCGCTTGGACGTGGTGGAGATGATGGATGGTTTGATGCAAGGTGCTGATCGCGACTTGGTCAAAGTCTGGCAGAAAATGAATGCTCATCGTTTTGACAACATCATGCTCAAAACCAAAACAGTGGGTGCCAAAGCCACCAAGGCTGGTATCGAGGTAACGTTTGAATCGGCTGAGGAGGGCGTGACCGCCCCCGCGCCGCAGGTATACGATTTGGTCTTGCAGGCTGTGGGTCGCACACCCAATGGCAAAAAGATAGCGGCCGAAAAAGCCGGTGTGAATGTCACGGATCGCGGTTTCATACCTGTCGACATCCAAATGCGTACCAACGTGCCTCATATTTTTGCCATTGGCGACATCGTGGGACAACCCATGTTGGCGCACAAAGCGGTGCACGAAGCCCATGTTGCGGCAGAAGTCATTGCGGGTGAAATTCAAGGCAACAAAGAGTTGGCCGCCAGTGCATTCAATGCTCGGGTGATTCCCAGCGTGGCTTATACCGATCCCGAGGTGGCCTGGGTGGGGCTGACAGAAGATCAAGCCAAGGCACAAGGCATCAAAGTCAAGAAGGGCCTGTTCCCTTGGACGGCTTCTGGTCGTGCCATTGCCAACGGCCGCGATGAAGGTGTGACCAAGTTGTTGTTTGATGATTCACCCGAAGCGCATGGTCATGGCAAGATTTTGGGCGGCGGCATGGTGGGCACGCATGCAGGCGACATGATTGGTGAAGTGGCTTTGGCCATTGAGATGGGTGCAGATTCCATCGACATTGGCAAGACCATTCACCCACACCCCACGCTGGGTGAGAGCATCGGCATGGCCGCTGAAGTGGCGCATGGCAGTTGCACAGACTTGCCACCTTCCAAGAAATAAGCCTTCTCAGAATGAGGTTTGAAAACCGCCCTCGGGCGGTTTTTTTGGGTTCAAAATGTTTGCGTTGTTTTAGTTCTTCACTGGGTCAGCCGAAAGCTTTTCGGGCTCAACGCGTCTGGCCCCATTGAATCGCTTTTGCCAATAGGCTTCACGCATGTCATCAATGCGAACATCTTTACCTGGCCTGGGGGCGTGTATGAATTTGCCATCACCCACATAAATTCCCACGTGGCTGAAGGTACGCTTCATGGTGTTGAAGAACACGAGGTCGCCAGGTTTGAGATCGCTTCGATTGATTTCTTCGGTAACTTTGGCTTGCTCCTCGGCTCTGCGTGGCAGAACCAAGCCCACAGATTTTTCAAACATGTGCCGCACAAAGCCACTGCAATCAAACCCCTTTTCTTCTGATGTACCACCTCGTTTGTAGGGCACGCCTAGCAAGCCCATGGCTTGAATCACGAGCTCGGATGCTTTGACGCCGAAAGTGTTGCGAGCTGACTGAAGAGGCCCACTGAAAGTGCTGCCAATTTGCTGCGTCATTTGATCGCTGACTTGCGATACCAAACCCCGTTCCTTGATCATGCGCTCTAGGTCGTCTTCACCCGGCGCTGCCCAAACAGCTGTTGTGATTAGGAAGAGTCCACATAGAATCAGGCGCATAGTGCCCGAGTTTAATGCTTTCCCTTGTTGGTGGGACTCAAGCTGGGTGCTCTCAGCCATTCAACTTAAATTTTCTGACTCAAAGGTCCCACAATGCTATTAGAAGTTGAAACCTCCCAATTGGTTTTGGTCGATTACCAACAAAAGTTGTTACCCGCCATGAAGGATGGGCAATCCGTATGGCGCAGGGCAGAAGTTTTGGCCAAAACGGCCCATTTGCTTCAAGTTCCAGTTTGGGCCACCGAACAGAATCCTTCTGGTTTGGGGCAAACAAGCCCCGAAATTAGGCAGCATTGCAAGCGTGTTCTTGCCAAAATGGCCTTCAGTGCAGTAGAAGAAGGCTTGGGCGAGTGGCTCAGCCCAACTTCACCTGTTGTGCCAAAGGGCAATGCCAGAAGTTTGCCTCGGCACTTGCAAAAACCCCCTGAGCCTGAAGTCGGACCCTCAGTGGTGATTGCTGGTTGCGAGGCCCATGTCTGTTTATTGCAAACAGCCTTAGACCTGCTTGAAGACGAATTCGACGTTTGGGTGGTCACAGATGCCTGTGCATCGCGGTCAGACCGTGACCGAGATGCAGCCTTTGACCGCTTGGCCGGCGCCGGCGCAGAGTTGTTGACCACAGAAATGGTCATATTTGAATGGCTTCGAACTTCAGAAAATCCCGATTTCAAGCAGGTTCAAGATTGGGTGAAGGCCTTGACTTAAGTCTTGTTTGCTTGGCATCAGCATCATTTTCAGTTTGTCAAAGTCAGTTTGCAGCAAGTCCCTCATGAATAATTATGAATTCAAAACGCGGCAATCCAGCGGCTTTAGGAGACACAATGGTTCAATATGCAGATTTTTACAAGCGCTCCATCCAGGATCGTGATGCGTTCTGGGCAGAGCAAGCCCAGCATATTGAATGGCACAAGGCGCCAGCAGAAATTTGCGACTCTACAAATCCGCCCTTTGCCAAATGGTTCAAAGGCGGGGAAACCAACCTGTGCCACAACGCCATTGACCGCCATTTAAAAGAACGTGGCAATCAAACCGCCCTGATTTTCATCTCCACCGAGACGGACCAGGAGGTCACATACACCTACACAGGATTGCATGCCGAAGTTCAACGCATGGCCGCATCATTGTTGTCATTGGGTGTGAAAAAAGGCGATCGGGTGCTGATTTACATGCCCATGATTGCAGAGGCTTCTTTTGCCATGTTGGCCTGTGCGCGCATTGGCGCCATTCATTCTGTGGTGTTTGGTGGATTTGCTGCTGGGTCCTTGGCTTCGCGCATTGAAGACGCATCACCCAAGGTGATCGTCAGTGCAGATGCGGGCTCTCGAGGCGGCAAGGTGGTGGCATACAAACCATTGTTAGACGAAGCCATCCGTTTGTCTGCACACAAACCGGATTCTGTCATCTTGGTAGACCGAGGACTTTCCAAAATGGACATGGCAGAGGGACGTGATGTTCGCTGGTCTGACTTGCGACAAATTCACCTCAACGATGTCGTGCCTTGCGAGTGGGTAGATGCAACTCATCCAAGCTATACGCTGTACACCTCGGGCACCACTGGCAAGCCCAAAGGCGTTCAGCGAGATACCGGCGGTTATGCCGTTGCTTTGGCTGCCAGCATCCCTCATATTTTTTGTGGCAAGCCTGGTGAAACATTTTTCTGTACCAGCGACATCGGTTGGGTGGTGGGACACAGTTACATCATCTATGGCCCACTGATTGGTGGCATGGCCACTATTTTGTACGAAGGTTTGCCCACTCGCCCCGACGGCGGTATTTGGTGGAGTTTGGTAGAGAAATACAAAGTGACCGTCATGTTCAGCGCACCCACAGCCATTCGGGTCTTGAAGAAGCAAGACCCAGCCTTGCTCAGCAAATACGATTTGTCTAGCTTAAAAGCCTTGTTCTTGGCAGGCGAGCCTTTGGACGAACCGACAGCCAAGTGGATTTCTGAAGGGCTGGGAAAACCCATCATCGACAACTACTGGCAAACCGAAACTGGCTGGCCTATCTTGACGGTTTGCAATGGCATTGAAAAAACACTCAGCAAGTTTGGTTCACCCGGAAAAGCGGTCTACGGGTACAACGTCAAGTTATTGGATGATCAAACGGGCGAGGAGTTGACTCAGCCCAACCGAAAAGGGGTGGTGGCCATTGAGGGCCCATTACCGCCTGGATGCCTGCAAACCATTTGGGGTGATGACGATCGCTTTGTCAAAACTTACTGGACCACGGTGCCTGGCAAGATGGTTTATTCCACTTTCGATTGGGGCATCAAAGATGAAGACGGTTACTTTTTCATCTTGGGACGCACCGATGATGTGATCAATGTGGCGGGACACCGTTTAGGCACGCGCGAAATTGAAGAAAGTATTGCCGGTCACGCAGCGGTGGCCGAAGTGGCTGTCGTGGGAGTGGCCGACAACCTGAAAGGCCAAGTGGCCATGGCCTTTGTTGTTCTCAAGGACGGCGCCTTGTTGGATCAAGCGCCGACTTTGTTAAGACTAGAGGGCGAAATCATGAAAGTGGTGGACACCTCATTGGGCGCTGTAGCCCGTCCTGCGAGGGTCCGATTTGTTTCCGTTTTGCCTAAAACTCGCAGCGGCAAATTACTGCGCCGAGCCATACAAGCTGTTTGCGAAGGACGTGATCCTGGCGACTTAACGACCATGGACGATCCTGCGGCCTTGCTGCAAATTTCAAATTTGGTCAAATAAAAAAGCCCGTCTGACACAAATCAATGTGATAATTCCGTGGTTACTTAGGCCCTTCCCCATGCCACAGTCGCATCCGCCAATCGGTTCAGCCGTGTCGCGGAAGGTAAATCAACCAACTAATGTTCCCTGAAGGGGAGCGAAGGTCAGCGAATTATGAGTGAGACAAAATCCGTCTACACCGCCTACCAAGGCAACACCTATCTCTTCGGCGGTAATGCGCCTTATGTTGAGGAAATGTACGAGAACTACCTGAACAATCCAGGCAGCGTTCCCGACAGTTGGCGCGAATACTTCGATGCCTTGCAGCATGTACCAGCCTCAGATGGCTCCTCAGCCAAAGACGTTCCACACTTGCCCGTCATAAATGCTTTTGCCGAACGCGCCAAACAAGGCGGCACCAGAGTGGTCATGGCCAGCGCAGATGCTGAAATGGGACGCAAACGCACGGCAGCACAACAACTCATTGCGGCTTATCGCAATGTCGGTCAGCGTTGGGCCGACCTCGACCCCTTGAAGCGCACCGAGCGCCCCAATATTCCTGACCTCGATCCTTCTTTTTACGGTTTCACCGATGCCGATCAAGAAACTGTTTTCGATACCAGCAACACGTTCTTTGGCAAAAAATCGATGCCTTTGCGTGAACTGCTCAACGCTTTGCGTGAAACCTACTGCGGCACCTTAGGCGCAGAATTCATGTACACCACCGATCAAACTGAAAAGCGTTGGTGGCAAGAAAAGCTAGAAAGCATTCGCAGCAAACCAAATTTCAATGCCAATCAAAAGAAACACATCCTTGAACGGCTTACAGCGGCAGAAGGCTTAGAGCGTTTTCTCCATACCAAATATGTAGGCCAAAAACGTTTCTCTCTGGAGGGCGGCGAAACCTTCATTGCCGCCATGGACGAACTGATTCAGGCTGCTGGCGAAAAAGGCGTGCAAGAAATTGTGATTGGCATGGCGCACCGCGGCCGACTCAATGTGTTGGTCAACACCATGGGCAAGTTGCCTAAAGATTTGTTCGCAGAATTTGATCACACAGCCCCCGAAGATCTGCCAGCCGGTGACGTCAAGTACCACCAAGGTTTCAGCTCTGACATCAGCACTCGTGGTGGCCCTGTTCACTTGTCTTTGGCATTCAACCCCTCACACCTTGAAATTGTGAACCCAGTGGTGGAAGGTTCTGTCCGTGCTCGGATGGACCGTCGTGCCGATCCTTTGGGCAAACAAGTTTTGCCCGTGCTGGTACACGGTGACGCTGCCTTTGCAGGGCAAGGCGTGAATCAAGAAACTTTGGCATTGGCGCAAACGCGTGGCTACTCCACTGGCGGCACGGTGCACATCATCATCAACAACCAAATTGGTTTCACGACGTCCGACCCGCGTGACATGGGCTCTACGGTGTATTGCACCGACATCGTCAAGATGGTGGAAGCCCCTGTCTTGCACGTCAATGCGGACGATCCAGAAACGGTGGTGCTGGCCACTCAAATTGCCCTTGAGTACCGCATGACTTTCAACAAGGACGTGGTCCTTGACATCATTTGCTTCCGCAAATTGGGCCACAACGAGCAAGACACGCCTAGCCTTACGCAGCCCTTGATGTACAAAAAAATTGGGGCTCACCCTGGCACCCGTCGTTTGTATGCAGACCGTTTGTCTGCACAAGGTTTGGGCCCGACATTGGGCGATGACATGGTCAAGGCTTGCCGAGCCGCTTTAGATGCTGGCAAGCACACTGACGACATTGTCTTGACCAATTTCAAAACCCAGTTCTCTGTGGACTGGGCACCTTTCCTCAACCAAAAGTGGACCGATGCCGGCAGCACGGCCTTGCCATTGGCTGAGTGGAAGCGCATCTCAGAAAAGATCACCACGCTGCCTGCCAATGTGACCCCTCACCAGTTGGTGAAAAACGTATATGACAACCGCGCCGCCATGGGCAGAGGCGAAATCCCTGTCGATTGGGGCATGGGTGAGCACATGGCCTTCGCATCTTTGGTGGCCAGTGGCTATCCCGTGCGTTTGTCGGGGGAAGACTGTGGACGTGGCACCTTCACGCACCGCCATGCTGTGATTCACGACCAGAACCGCGAAAAATGGGACATCGGTACTTATGTGCCTTTGCAAAATGTGACTGACAAGCAAGCACCTTTTGTCGTGATCGATTCGATCTTGTCCGAAGAAGCTGTCCTTGGTTTTGAATATGGTTACGCTTCAAACGACCCCAACACTTTGGTGATTTGGGAAGCGCAATTCGGCGATTTCGCCAATGGCGCCCAAGTGGTCATTGACCAATTCATTGCCTCAGGCGAAGTGAAGTGGGGCCGTGTCAATGGTCTGACCCTCATGTTGCCCCATGGCTATGAGGGACAAGGCCCAGAGCACAGCTCAGCCCGTTTGGAGCGCTTCATGCAGTTGGCAGCCGACACCAACATGCAAATTGTTCAGCCCACCACGGCCAGCCAAATCTTCCACGTGTTGCGCCGTCAAATGGTTCGCAATTTGCGCAAGCCCTTGATCATCTTCACACCGAAGTCTTTGCTGCGCAACAAAGATGCCACATCGCCGTTGTCAGAGTTCACCAAGGGTGGCTTCCAAACCGTCATTCCGGAAAACAAAGCACTCAAGGCTGACAAAGTCAAACGTGTATTGGTTTGCTCGGGCAAGGTTTACTACGACTTGGTTAAGAAGCGCGAAGAGTTGGGCGCTGATGACACCGCCATATTGCGTGCAGAGCAGTTGTACCCTTTCCCACACAAAGCATTTGCAAGCGAATTGAAAAAGTATCCTAACGCCACCGAATTGGTTTGGACGCAAGACGAGCCACAAAACCAAGGCGCTTGGTTCTTTGTGCAGCATTACATCCACGAGAACATGACAGAAGGCCAGCGTCTTGGCTATTCCGGCCGCGCGGCCTCTGCTTCCCCTGCCGTGGGTTATTCACACCTTCACCAAGAGCAACAAAAGGCCTTGGTCGATGGCGCATTCGGCAAGATCAAAGGCTTTGTGTTGTCCAAGTAATGGCCATCACAGACAAACATTGACACTCATTAGAAAGAATTGAAATGGCTATCGTAGAAGTTAAAGTTCCTCAACTGTCTGAGTCTGTGGCAGAGGCCACCATGTTGCAATGGAAAAAGAAGGTGGGCGACAGTGTTGCCGCCGATGAAATCTTGATTGAAATTGAAACCGACAAGGTGGTTTTGGAAGTGCCTGCACCTTCTGCTGGCGTTTTGTCTGAGATCTTGGTTGCTGACGGTGGCACCGTCATGGCAGAGCAACTCATAGCTCGCATTGACACAGATGGCAAAGTGGCCGCTGCTGGGCCGGCTGCCGCAGCAACACCAATCCCCGTCGCCAGTTCGCATGCTGCGCCCCTCACAGTACAAGGCAGCAGCATGGCAGGTGTGGCCATGCCAGCCGCTGCCAAGTTGATGGCTGATAACAACTTGGCCACTGGTTCAGTGGCAGGTTCTGGCAAAGACGGCCGCGTGACCAAAGGTGACGTGTTGTCTGCTGTCGCTGGTGGTGCGAAGGTAACTGCGCAAGTTGCTATTCCGACTGGCGTGCCTACAACGTCTTTGCCACAAGTGGCTGCACCTTCAGTGAACTTGGGTGATCGCCCCGAACAACGCGTGCCCATGACACGATTGCGCGCTCGTGTGGCCGAGCGTTTGTTGCAATCGCAATCCACCAACGCCATCCTCACCACCTTCAACGAAATTAACATGGCGCCTGTCATGGACATGCGCAAGCGTTTCCAAGAAAAGTTCGAAAAAGAACACGGCATCAAGTTGGGTTTTATGAGTTTTTTCGTCAAAGCAGCCGTGCATGCCTTGAAGAAATACCCCGTTCTGAATGCCTCAGTTGACGGCAACGACATCGTCTACCACGGTTACTTTGACATCGGTATTGCGGTGGGTTCACCCCGCGGTTTGGTGGTGCCTATTTTGCGCAATGCCGATCAAATGAGCTTTGCCGACATCGAGAAGAAAATCGCTGAGTTTGGCGCCAAAGCCAAAGACGGTAAGTTGGGCATTGAAGACATGACCGGCGGTACGTTCTCTATCTCCAATGGCGGCACCTTTGGCTCCATGATGTCCACCCCTATCATCAACCCACCCCAATCTGCCATTTTGGGCGTGCACGCTACCAAAGATCGCGCCATGGTTGAAAACGGTCAAGTGGTGGTTCGACCCATGAACTATTTCGCCATGTCTTACGACCACCGCATCATTGACGGCCGAGAAGCTGTCTTGGGCTTGGTGGCCATGAAAGAAGCCCTGGAAGATCCATCACGCTTGTTGTTTGACATCTAAGCATTCATTAGGAAACAGCATGAGCAATCAATTTGATGTGGTCGTTATTGGTGGCGGACCCGGTGGCTACATCGCAGCCATTCGCGCAGCCCAATTGGGTTTTCAAGTCGCCTGCGTTGACGAATGGAAAAATGCAAATGGTGGCCCAGCCTTGGGCGGCACTTGTACCAACGTAGGATGCATTCCCTCTAAAGCCTTGTTGCAATCTTCTGAGCACTTCGATCAAGCCAATCACCACTTTGCCGATCACGGCATTGAGATGAAAGGCGTGAGCATGGACGTGGCCAAGATGATTGCCCGCAAGGACAACGTTGTGAAGCAAAACAACGATGGTATTTTGTACTTGTTCAAAAAGAACAAGGTCACTTTTTTTCACGGTCGTGCTGCATTCAGCAAAGCGGTTGAAGGTGCTTATGAAGTCACCGTCACAGGGACAGTCAATGAAACATTGCTGGGAAAAAACATCATTGTGGCCACAGGGTCCAATGCCCGTGCATTGCCCGGTACGCCTTTTGACGAAGTCAATGTGTTGTCCAACGACGGCGCATTGAATGTGGGTGCTGTGCCTAAAAAGCTGGTGCTCATTGGCTCTGGTGTGATCGGCTTGGAAATGGGTTCTGTCTGGCGCCGTCTAGGTTCCGAAGTCACCATCCTCGAAGGTTTGCCAACTTTTTTAGGTGCGGTTGATGAACAGATTGCCAAGGAAGCAAAGAAGGCTTTTGACAAGCAAGGTTTGAAAATTGAGTTGGGCGTCAAAGTCGGTGAAATTCAGAACGGCAAAAAAGGCGTCAAAGTGGCTTACACCAATGCCAAGGGCGAAGCCCAAAGCATTGATGCCGACAAACTGATTGTGTCCATTGGCCGTGTGCCTAACACCATTGGTTTGAATGCAGAAGCCGTGGGTCTTCAGTTGGACGAGCGCGGAGCCATTGTGGTCGATGCAGATTGCAAAACCAACCTGCCAGGCGTATGG
>Ga0114979_10003388_pt1 | contig 10705 bp, 9 predicted proteins | sample S_140625_EF_Meta_FD_87315 | JGI IMG/M metagenome (GOLD analysis project Ga0114979, IMG submission 87315) | Freshwater microbial communities from Lake Simoncouche, Canada to study carbon cycling - S_140625_EF_MetaG | ecosystem: Environmental > Aquatic > Freshwater > Lake | place: Lake... | reverse complement strand
GCGGTCATCCTGATCGCGCTCACCCGCATCGGCCAGGGCGCAGGCTGGTTCGGCACCTCGACCCTGAGTCTGATCGCGATTGGTGTGACGCTGCTCGGGCTGTGGGGCTGGCGTGAGTCCGATGCCACCGAACCCATCCTGCCGCTGGCACTGTTTCGCAACCGCACGGTCATGGCCTGCTGCCTGGTCACCTCGCTCACCTTTTTCGTGCTGGTCGGATGCACGGTGCTGCTGCCCTTGTCGATGCAGACCGTGGGCGAGGCACGCGCCGATCAGGTGGCGGTGCGACTGATCGCGCTCACGCTGGCGGTGCCCGCCGGCGCCTTCACCTCAGGCCGTGTGATGCTGCGCGTGCCCCAGATCGGATGGATTGCCGCCGGGGGTTGCCTGATGTCTTGCCTTGCGCTGCTCGGCATTGCCTTCATCTCGCCCAAGGCGGGAGTCGGGCTGGCGATGCTGATGATTCCGCTCGGCCTGGGTGTGGGGCTCACCCTGCCGGTGCTGACGGTCGCCGCGCAAATGGCTGTCGGACCGGCCATGGTCGGCGTGGCCACTGCCACGGTGTCGCTCTTTCGATCGTTTGGCGGGGTGATCGGCATCGCGGTGCTCACCTCGCTCATCCTGGCTGCGGTCGGCAATGCCAGCTCGATCCTGACCGCCGACCGTGCGGCGCTTGCACACGCCTTCACGATGGCGTTCAGTGTGGCGGCGGGCGCCTGCGGCATGGCCTGCGCGATCGCGCTCCTCATCCCGGCAGTCGCCCGGCTCAAGCCCTGAACCGGGCGCGCACTCTACTTCTGCACGAGCCTCGAGCGACGGCGCACGATGGTCACCGTCGGCGCGGGGCTTCGGGTAGGTGGCGCGGGCGGCGGAAATTCAACGTCCGGATCGGTGTCGGGCATGCCTTCGAATTGCGTCGAGCCTTCGGCTGGCAACTGGTTGGCATTTGAGAATGGCATTCGGCGCGGTGCGCCGCCGATGTCGAAGCGACGGGCCGGAGCGGCAGCACCCGGCGCACGCCGCCCGCGAACATTGAGCGCCGGCTCGATCGTACTGATCGCATGGGCGTAGATAACCATATCGCCCTGCTGAGTCTCGAGCAAAAGGGTGTGAACGTCGAATGAACGCAGACGTCCTGTAAAGCGGGTTCCGCTGAGCAGATAGACATGCAGCATCACTCGCTCGCGCCGATATCGGTTGAGCTCGAGAAACTGACGATTCTTGGGATCTGAGGGGGGTTTCTTCAAAGACAGCCCGAGTTAACGAGAAACCTTCGCAGGCTGATCAGACTGTGCATCTGAGGACGGAAGGTGACGCGTCATTGTAGACCGAGGCAAGGCAGGTTGCCGGCAGGAAGACGCCGAACCCGCCCTTGCCGATCAGTGCTCGGTACCGAAGATCCGATCGCCGGCATCGCCCAGGCCGGGAACGATGTAGGCGCGCTCATCGAGATGACTGTCGAGTGCAGCCACAAACACCGGCACCTTCGGATGACGGTCGCGCATCACCGCCACCCCTTCAGGTGCTGCCACCAGCGCCAGAAACCGGATCGCGCTCGGCGACACCCCCCGGTCGATCAGCACTTGCACCGCATGCGCCCCCGAGTGGCCGGTCGCCAGCATCGGATCGCAGACGATGAAAGTGCGGCCTTCGATCCCGGGCAGTCGGACGTAGTACTCGACCGGCTTGTGATCCGCACCGCGAAACAGGCCGATATGGCCCTGGGCGGCAAACGGCATCAGGGTCATCAGGCCCTGAGCCATGCCGAGTCCGGCGCGCAGCACCGGCACCACCGCCATTTTCCGGTCGTCGATGAAGGGCGCGTCCATCGCACAGATCGGGGTCTCGATCGGCCGGCTGTGCAAGGGCAGATTGCGGGTGATCTCATAGCCCATCAGCAAGGTCAGCTCGTGGAGCAGTTGCGCAAACTGCTGGCATGCCGTGCTGCGGTCGCGCATCAGCGACAGCTTATGCTGGATCAGCGGGTGATCGACGATGAACAGATTGGCAAAACGCGGGTCGTGTCGCATTGTTTTCTCCTTACAGGCGCAGCAGGAAATCGACGCTCGCGGGCCGACCTGCAAGATTGAGCCGGGCGGTGGCCGGCGACTGTTCCGAGACCACCCGACCGCGGCGCACGACCGCCAGACGAGGCGGGCTCAGGCGAATCGCTTCGATCGGATCGCCCGCCTGCAGCAGGACCATATCGGCAAGGCAGCCTGGCGCGATGCCGTAATCGGCAAGGCCCATGATTTTCGCGGGCGTCTCGGTGACCGACTGAAAGCATGTCCGCATCTGCGCCTGGCCGGTCATCTGCGCCACATGAAGGCCCATCGATGCCACCTCGAGCATGTCGGCCGAGCCCAGCGAATACCAGGGATCCATCGAATCATCGTGACCGAAGGCCACCGGTATGCCGGCCGCCATCAGTTCGGGCACGCGGGTCATGCCGCGGCGCTTCGGATAGGTGTCATGGCGCCCTTGCAGGGTGATATTGATCAGCGGATTGGCGATCGCCGACAGCCTCGCCTCGGCCATCAGCGCGATCAGCTTGGAGACATAGTAGTTGTCCATCGAATGCATCGAGGTCAGGTGCGAGCCATTGACCCGGCCCTGCAGCCCCAGACGCACGGTCTGACAGGCCAGCATCTCGATATGACGCGACATCGGGTCATCGGACTCGTCGCAATGCATGTCGACCCGCAAGCCGCGTCGCGCGGCGATCTCGCACAGCAGGCGCACCGACTCGCTGCCTTCGGCCATCGTGCGCTCGAAGTGCGGAATGCCGCCCACCACGTCCACGCCGAGATCGAGCGCCCGCTCGAGCAGTTGCAGGGCAGACAGCCGGCACTGCGGATCGTCGCTGCGAGGGTCGTAGCGCAGCACGCCCTGCTGCGGAAAGGCGACCAGCTGCAGATCGAGATAGGGCGCCACCCGGCGGCGCACCTCGAGCATCGCCTCGACCGCAACCATCCGCGGATCGGAGGTATCGACATGACTGCGGATGGCGAGCAGGCCGCGGGCAACTGCCTGATCGCAATAGGCAAGCGCCCGCTCGACGATCACCTCGCGGGTCAGGTCGGGCTTGAGTTCGCCCCAGATCGCAATGCCTTCGAGCAGCGTGCCCGACTGGTTCAGTCGCGGGCGGCCGAGCGACATGGTGGCGTCCATATGGAAATGCGCATCGACGAAAGGCGGCGACAGCAGCAGTCCGCCGGCGTCGATCTCGCGACCGGCTGCAGCCTGAGCCAGCACCGCATGCGGCTCGACAGCCGCAATGCGCTCGCCCTGGACGGCCACATCAACACCGACACGCCCGTCAGGCAGCGTGGCATTTCGAACAATCAGATCGAACATCTCAACGCTCTCCCTTACGGTAGGGCTTCATCAGTGCCTGGGGATAGGCCACCCGCCGCGCCATGAGCACCAGCGCCAGAATCGACAGGGCATAGGGCAGCATCAGCCAAAGCTGATAGGGTATCTCGCTGCCGGCACCCTGCTGCAGTCGCAATTGCATCGCGTCGAAGCCGGCAAAGAGCAGCGCGCCAAGCAGCGCCTTGCCCGGGCGCCACGAGGCGAACACAACGAGGGCGACGCAGATCCAGCCGCGCCCGTTGACCATGTTGAAAAAGAAGGCATTGAAGGCGGCCAGCGTCAGGAACGCGCCGGCGATTCCCATCAATGCCGACCCTGCCACGATCGCGCCAATACGAGTGGCGACCACCGACACGCCGGCGCTTTGCGCCGCCGCCGGGTTCTCACCCACCATCCGCAGGGCAAGGCCCGCAGGCGTGCGATAGAGCAGCCAGCCGATCGCAGGCACCAGCGCGAGCGCCAGCACGGTGAGCGGCGTGAGTGAGGCCAGCCATTCGCCGACGATCGGGACGGCATCGAAGGGCGCGCCCAGTCCGGAAAAAGGCTCGATGGTGGGCGGACTGCTGACCTTGGTGAAATAGACGCGATAGGCGTAATAAGACAGGCTGGTGGCCAGCAGGGTGATTCCCAGCCCGCAGACATGCTGCGACAGACCGAGCGAGACGGTAAGCCAGCCATGCAGCAGGCCGAACACGGCTCCGGCCAGGGCGGCTGCCAGCACACCGCCCCACAGCCCTGCGCCCTGCCAGACCGCAAACCAGCCGACGAAGGCGCCGGCACTCATGATCCCTTCGATACCCAGGTTGAGCACCCCTGCCCGTTCGCACAGCAACACGCCAAGCGTGCCCAGGATGAGCGGGGTGGCGATGCGCAGCACCGCAATCCAGAAGCTCGCAGCCATCAGGTTGTCGGCGATATCAGTCATGTCGGATGCGCGATGGATCGGGCCGCGGCTAGCCGCGACGAATGCGATATCGGGTGAGCATGGTCGCCACCAGCATCGAGATCAGGGCGACCGCCACGATGACATCGGCGATATAGCTGGGCACAGGGACTTCGCGGGTCATGCCGTCGGCGCCGACCAGCATGCCGGCAATGAAAATGCTGGCAAGCACCACGCCGAGCGGATTGAGTGCAGCGAGCATGGCGATCACGATGCCGGCATAACCATAGCCCGGCGACATGTCGAGGGTCAGATAGCCGGCGCGCCCGGCCACCTCCGAGACACCCGCCAGACCGGCGAAGGCGCCGGAAATCAGCGCTGCCCGCAGCACAACCGAATTGACCGGTATGCCGATGAATCGGGCCGCTGACGGGCTTGTGCCGACCGAGCGCCACTCGAAGCCCCAGATGGTGAAGCGCTGCACCGCCCAGGTGAGCGCAGCCAGGCCGATCGCGACAAGCAGACCGCTGTGTACGCGCGATTTGTCGATCAGCCGGGTGAACTCGAGCTCGGGCTTGAGGCCGACAGATTGCGGCCATCCCATGGCGCCGGGGTCCTTCATCGGCCCATCAAGCATCAGCGACACCAGCAGCAGCACAATGAAATTCAGCAGCAGGGTGGTTACCACCTCGTCGACGCCCAGGCGTATTTTCAGCAGCGCCGGCCCAAGCACCAATGCGCCGCCAGCCGCCATGCCAGCAAGAATCATCAGCGCGAAATGCAGGGGCACAGGCAGATCGAAGCCGCTGCCGTCGTGCAGGCCGCCGACTGCGACCGCCGCAAGGGCGCCCAGATAGAGCTGCCCCTCGGCTCCGATGTTGAAAAAGCGGGCTCGGAAGGCGACCGCGGTCGCCATGCCGGTGAACATCAGCGGCGTCGCCCGCGTGAGGGTCTCGGTGAGCGCAAAGCGCGACCCGAAGGCACCCTCGAAGAGCAAGGCATAAGTGCGCCCGACCGGCGCCCCGGCCCAGGCCACCAGCAGGGCGCAAACTGCCAGCGTGACCGCGACCGCCGTCAGGGGCGCCAGCACCAGCGCCTCGCGCGGCACGACATCGCGGCGCTCAAGTCGCATCGCTTGCTGCCTGCTGGTGCTTGAGCGAGCCGGTCATCGCCAGACCGAGCGACTGGATGGTCCAGTGGGAAACCGGAAGTGCCCCCGAGAGCTGACCGTGCGAGATCACCGCAATGCGATCGGCCAGCGCAAAGATCTCGTCGAGTTCTTCGGAGATGAGCAGGACCGCAGCGCCCTGTGCGGCGGCCGACATCAGCCGGGCATGGATCCAGGCGATCGCACCGACGTCCAGACCCCAGGTCGGCTGGTCGGCGATGATCAGACGGGGATGGCGCGACAGCACCCGCCCGAGCAGCAGCTTCTGGATATTGCCACCCGACAACTGACTCGTCGCCTGCCCGATGTCGCGACAGCGCACATCGTAGTCGGCCACGATGCGGGTCGCTGCCTGATCGATCGCGGCACGATCGATACGCCAGCCACCCCGCGCATACGGCGGCTCGCGGTAATGCTCGGCGACCGCATTTTCGGCGATGCTGGCCGCGGCGATCACGCCCAGATGCTGCCGATCCTCGGGGATTCGCCCGACGCCGGCACGGATCCACTCGATCGGATCGGCGCCGAGCGCCTTGCCCTCGACCCGCACAGTGCCGGCATCCGGCGAACGCAGCCCGCAGACCAGGTCGGCAAGCGCCTGCTGGCCATTGCCGGCGATACCGGCAATCGCCACGATCTCACCCGGATTGACCGATAGCGACGCCGAGCGCAGCAACTGACGCGCGCCTTCGCGGACATCGACCCGATCGACCGAGAGCGCGGGTATCGCTGCCTGCCCGGCCGCTGGCTGCATCGGCGCAGGTCGCACCGGGCGCTCGATGCTGCGCCCGACCATCAGCATCGACAGGGTGGGCGCATCGGCTTGATGCGTTGGCAGCACTGCCTCGAGCCGCCCCTGGCGCAAGACCGCAATCCGGTCGCTGACCGAAAGCACCTCGCCCAACTTGTGCGAAATGAAGATGATCGACAGGCCGGCCTCGACGAATGAACGCAGTGTGGCAAAGAGCTGAATGCTCTCCTGGGGCGCGAGCACCGCGGTGGGCTCATCGAGAATCAGGATGCGGGCTTCGCGATAGAGTGCCTTGAGGATCTCGACCCGCTGCTTCTCGCCGATCGACAGATCGCCGACCCGCGCCGACGGGTCGACCTGCAGACCGAAGCGTGCGGCCAGCTCGAGCAGCCTCGAGCGCGCCGCAGTGCGTCGCGACATCGGCCGCCACCACGGTTCGGTGCCGATGAGCACGTTGTCGAGCACATCGAGGTTGTCGGCCAGCGTGAAGTGCTGATGGACCATGCCGATGCCGGCCGCCAGCGCGGCCGCCGGATCGCCCGGCTCAAGCCTGCGCCCGAACGCCTCCACCGAGCCGGCGTCGGGCCGGTAGTCACCGAACAGGATCGAGACCAGTGTGGACTTGCCGGCGCCGTTCTCGCCGAGCAGGGCGAGCACCTCGCCGCGCCCCAGCTCGAGCGAGATGTCATCGTTGGCGAGCAGCGCACCGAAGCGCTTGCTGATGCCGGTCAAGCGCAGCGCCGGCTCGCCCATGGTCATGACTTACTTGGCGGTGGCCTTGGGTGCGCCATCGTCGATCTTGACGACGAATTTGCCATCGAGAATCGCCTTTTCGCGGTCGCGCACTTTCTTGACCAGATCGGCAGGAATCTTCGACTCGAAGCTGCCCAGCGGCGCGAGCTCGGAACCCTTGTACTTCATCATCGAGAACTGGCCATAGTCTTCGGGCTTGAACTTGCCATCCTTGTAGGCGGTCAGTGCGCGCGCAATCGTGGGCTCCATGTTCCAGAGCGCCGAAGCCACCACGGTATCGGGGTATTTGTCCTGGGTGTTGATGACATTGCCGATGGCCAGCTTACCCTTTTCCTTGGCCGCATCAGACACACCGAAGCGCTCGGCATAGAGGATGTCGGCGCCCTTGCCGATCATCGCAAAGGCGGCTTCTTTCGCCTTGGGCGGATCGAACCACGAGTTGATGAAGCTCACCATGAACTCGACCTTGGGATTGACCTCGCGGGCACCGGCCATGAAGGCGTTCATCAGGCGATTGACCTCGGGGATCGGGAAACCGCCCACCATGCCGATCTTGTTCGACTTGCTCATACCGCCTGCGATCATGCCGGTGAGATAGGCAGGCTCCTGGATGTAATTGTCGAAGACCGAAAAGTTGGGCTCCTGAGGCTTGCCGGACGAACCCATCAGGAAGGCGATCTTCGGATAATCCTTGGCCACTTTACGCGCTGCCGCTTCGACGGCAAACGACTCGCCGACGATCATGTTGCTGCCCTTTTCGGCGAACTGGCGCATGACCCGCTCATAGTCGGCATTGGCCACGCTTTCGGCGAACTCGTATTCGATCTCACCGCTGGCCTTGGCCGCACTAAGCGCCTTATGGATACGGCTGACCCACTGCTGCTCAACCGGAACGGTATAAACGGCCGACACTTTCGGCTTGGCTTGAGCGAGCACGCCGCCAGGAAGACCGGCCACGGCCAGCAGGCCGACGGATCCAGCTCCGGACAGGACGCGACGACGGGTAGTCAGGGACGGCTTCATGCTTGATCTCCGGTGGGGTAAAAATCCGATTATAGAGAGCAAACTTATGCCGAACCGATTTGCACAGGACTTAGGCGCAGTGCACCATTTCAGGCCATGAAGGCGATGAATCGTGCATGGATCGTGGTGTATCGCGCACGCGCTCTGTCACCGCAGCACCCACCAGCAATGCAAGGGGCCTCTCATCAACCGCCAGACCGTCCACCGCAAGCCCGCCCAGGGTCATGCGATCGACACTCTGGGTCGCCCATGACGCACCACGCACGCAAACCACCGGTGTCTCGGGCGCAAAGCCGCGCGACATCAGGATGGCCGCACACTCGCCGGCAATCTGCCCTGCCATGTAGAGCACAACCGTGGCATCCGGGCTCAAGCCCTCGGCCCAGTGCATCGACTGGGCTTCGCCGCGTCCGACTCGCGGCGTCACGATCTGCACGCTGCGCGACACGCCGCGCCGGGTCAGGGAATGGCCGGCAGCAGCTGCCGCCGAACTCGCCGCAGTGATGCCGGGCACGATCTCCCAGTCGATGCCCGCGGCATCGAGCGCATCGATTTCTTCATCGAGGCGGGCAAACACCGTCGGGTCACCCCCCTTCAAGCGCACCACCACCGCATGATGGCGGGCGCATTCGACCAGGGTGCGGTCGATAAAACGCTGCTCGGTCGAGATACCGCCGCTGCGTTTGCCAACCGCAATATGGCGCGCGGTGGGCGCCCACTCGAGCACCTCGTCGCTCATCAGGGCGTCATGCAGGACGACGTCGGCACGGGCCAAGAGGCGAATCGCCCGCACGGTGAGCAGATCGGCACTTCCCGGGCCGGCACCGACGAACCAGACCTTGCCGGGTGGGGGTGCCGCATTTAGGTGTGCCAACTTGTCCTGTACCGAGGGGCTCATCGTCGAATCGAATGTCGAGCCTGACATCGCGCCGGCTTTCGCGGGCGTTTTCGCGTCGGTTTTCCCGCCCTTATTCGAGCCCATGGACAGCGTCATGCAGCCATCGCGCTGCGCCGGCGAAAGAGCGGCAGCACCTCATCAGTCGCAGCCTGATAGCGCACGCTGAAATCTCTGAAAGCCGTCAGCGCCGCCACCGGATCCTGGTCGGCCCGCAGGGCAAAGCTGTCGAATCCGCAGCGCGCCAGCAAAAAGAGCTGGTCGCGCAGGACATCACCGACCGCACGCAGCTCGCCGGAAAACCCGAGGCGCTCACGCAGCAGGCGCGCACTCGAATAGCCGCGGCCATCGTTGAACTTCGGGAAATGCACGGCGACCAGCGCAAAACGACCGATATCGCCGGCGATCGCCCTGACATCGTCAGACGGCGAAACCAGCAGCCCAAGGCGACCCCGGTGCTGCTGCCAGACCCGAGCGCGCTCGCGCCATTCATCGAAGGAAATCAACAGATCAGCCTCAGGTGCGATCGACCCGGCGTCGCCGTCGAAGAGGACCCAGTTGTCGGGCCGCAACCCGGTGCGATCAATGAGATGTGCCATAGACAGCCTCCTTGAAGGGTTCGATGCCGATGCGTTGCACCAGATCGATGAAGCGCTCATCGGGCGACGAGCGTCGCAAGACATAGGTTCGGATCAGACGATCGATCACATCCGGAATCTCGCCGCGTGAAAACGACGGGCCGAGAATCTTGCCGATGGCAGTGACCGGCCCCTGCACGCCGCCGATCGAGATCTGGTACCACTCCTCGCCGGCCTTATCGACGCCGAGAATGCCGATATGACCGATGTGATGATGGCCGCAGGAATTGATGCAGCCCGAGATATTGAGTTCGATCTCGCCGATGTCGAAGAGGTCGTCGAGATCGTCGAAGCGTGCCTGGATGGCGGTGGCCACCGGAATGGCGACTGCATTGGCCAGCGAACAGAAGTCGCCGCCCGGGCAGGCAATGATGTCGGTGAGCAGACCGACATTCGCTGTCGCCAACCCATGCTTTTTCAACAGTGCATGCAGGGCCGGCAGCGAGCGCTGCTCGACATCGGGCAGCACCAGATTCTGATGGTGGCTGACCCTGATCTCGCCGAAGCCGAAGGCCTCGGCGGCATCGGCCACCGCGCGCATCTGCGCAGAAGTCGCGTCGCCCGGCGCGACCCCATGGGCTTTGAGCGAAATGACGACTGCGGCATAGCCCGGCACACGATGCGGATGCACGCTGCGCTTGGCCCAGGCGGCAAAGCCCGGTATGAATTCGATGGCCTCGCGCAGTGCGGGCGGATCGTTCGCCAGCGTGCGGTAGGGCGGCAGCTCGAAGCAGCTCGCGACCCGTGCGAGCTCTGCGGCGGTGAGTGTTGCCGGACCGCCGCGCAGCGCCGCCCACTCGGCCTCGACCTCGCTGGCAAAGCGCTCGGCGCCAAGCTCGCGCACCAGGATCTTGATGCGGGCTTTGTAGAGATTGTCGCGACGACCAAAGCGGTTATAGACCCGCAGGATGGCCTCGACATAATTGAGCAGTTCGGGCTCGGGCAAAAAGGCCTTGATCAGTGGCGCGATGACCGGCGTGCGCCCCAGACCGCCACCCGCCCAGACCTCGAAGCCCAGCTCGCCCTGCGGATTTCGCAGCAGCTTCAGGCCAATATCATGAACTTGCACCGCCGCGCGATCGCCGGCCGATGCCGACACCGCGATCTTGAATTTGCGCGGCAAAAACGTGAATTCGGGATGAAAGGTCGACCACTGACGCAGCAGCTCGCAATAGGGGCGCGGATCGACGAGTTCATCGGGCGCAACACCGGCGAAATG
>Ga0114979_10003387_pt1 | contig 10707 bp, 2 predicted proteins | sample S_140625_EF_Meta_FD_87315 | JGI IMG/M metagenome (GOLD analysis project Ga0114979, IMG submission 87315) | Freshwater microbial communities from Lake Simoncouche, Canada to study carbon cycling - S_140625_EF_MetaG | ecosystem: Environmental > Aquatic > Freshwater > Lake | place: Lake... | reverse complement strand
GTGATGGTGTGTCTGACAGCATTCCTGCAACGATTGGCGCTAAACAGCAACCCGCACGACTTGCCGATGGTGAGTTTGTAGTGCCCGCCCGTATCGTGTCTGAACTAGGCAACGGCTCTACAGATGCAGGGGCTAAAAAACTCTACGCCATGATGGATCGTGTACAACGTGCACGGGGTAAGACCACAGGCAAAAACAAAGTAGCGGCCAACTCCCGCGCTGACAAATATCTTCCCGCTTAAGGACTAGATCATGGCTGATCCACAAGTATCCCTACAAACGATAAACCAGTCGCAGACTTCAATCCCTGACTACGCTAAGCCGTATGTTGAGGATTTGTTAGGCCAAGCCCAAGCGGTTACGGACATCAATGCAAACCCCTACATGCAGTACATGGGAGATCGCGTAGCGCAATTTACGCCTTTGCAACAGCAAGCGTACGAAAATGCTGGGTTAATGCAGACGGCCCCTCAGTTGCAAGATGCGACTGCTTTATCTGGCATGGCCGGTTTGGGCGCACTTAATACACAGTACACGTTTAGACCGTCAGATTTTGGTGCCGCGTTTGGTGCCGCTACTACTAGAGACGCACAAGGTAATGTGACCGGCAACAGCATGATGAACCCCTACATGCAGAATGTAGTGGAGCGCCAGCAAGCGGATGCACAGCGTCAAGCTGATATTGCACGTCAAGCACAGGGTGCGCAGGCTGCTCGTTCAGGTGCGTTTGGTGGCAGTGGTGACTACCTTATGCGCGGTCAAGCCGCAGGCAATTTGGCTCGTCAAAAAGGCGACATCCAAGCCCAAGGTTTGCAGAACGCTTACAACCAAGCAATGGGGCAGTACAACACGCAGTACCAGCAAAACGCTCAGCAACAACAGTATGGCGCGGGGCTAGGACTTCAAGGTCTGCAAACAGCTAATACTGCCGCAGGCAACTTGGCCAACATTGGCAACACCCAGTACCAGCAAAACATGGGCATCAATCAGATGCAAAACCAGTACGGTGGTCAACAGCAACAGCAAGTTCAGAACGTGCTGAACAACCAATACGGTGACTTTTTAAACTACCAGAACTACCCATACAAACAGTTGGGCTTCATGTCCGACATGCTCCGTGGTTTGCCATTGACGCAGCAATCTAGTTCAATATATGCGCAACCGCCTTCTATGGTGTCTCAGGTAGCAGGTCTTGGCGGTGCGGCATTGACTGGCGCTAAGTTGTTTGGTGCGGCTGGTGGAGCCACCGGCGACTTGGAGCGCCGCCCAGCAGGTTTGGCTGAGTTAGCTATCTATAACATGGGTTGAAGAACATGATTGATGTAAACCAAATCACCTCTACCTTGCGTGGGATGCCTGACCAGCAGTTGCAGCAGTACGCCATGATGCACAAGGGCGACCCTTATATTCTTTCTCTTGCCGTTTCAGAAAGCAATCAACGCAAACAAATGCGCACAGCCGCCCAAGGTCAAGGCGGCGGGCAACAAATGCCCAAAGTAGCCGATTCTGCTATTGCAGGCATGACTCAGCAACAGCTTCCAGAGAACCAAGGCATTGGACAACTTCCCACCCCCAACATTCAGCGCATGGCTGACGGCGGTATTGCAGGTTACGAAGACGATCAAGAAGGTATGTCCACAGGCGGTATGGGCGGCATGTTTAACTTTGCCCAGCAAAGTGAGCCAGTGGTTCGTATGTCTGGTGGCGGGCACATCCCACGCTATCAAGGCAACACAATGGACGGCAGTGTTGTTGGCGGTAACCCTATGTACGGTATTCCCGGCATGACGGCTGTACAACCCCGTGCCGAGTTTACGCAACAAGGCGCACCCGAGAACACACCCTTATTCCAACGCATTATGGAAAGTTTAAGCAGCGGCAACAAAGAACGCCAGCTTGCTATGATTGAGCAGAAGATTTCCCAAGGTACAGCTACGCCTGAAGAAATTGCAGCGTATCAGGCAACCAAAGTTAAAGCAGGCGATAAAGCCGCAGTTGAAAATAAGTACCCAGCAAGCGACGCCATCCGCACTAAGAACTTCCCCGGTGTAACCCCCGGCTTTGAGAAGATGCCTGCGGATGTTGGCGCAGATAAAGCTCCTGCAAATAAACCCTCTGTTCCCCCAGTTGTTAATTTGCCTACAAGCTACAAGCCAACAAAAGCGCCAACCATTGACGACGCTACGGCTCTAGGTGAAAAGTTCTCTAACACAAAAGAACGTACGCTCGACATCAAGCGCCAAGTCCTGCAAGAGCAAATTGATGCCGACAAATCCAAAGAAAATAGCATTGAAGCTTTAAAAGCCTTTAACGAAAAACAAGGCCCTGCTTACGCAGGATACGAGAAGCTGTTGCAAAAAGAAGAACTGCAAGATGCAACCGACAAAGAGAAAGCCGGTTTGATGTCTTTGATGAAAGGCTTCTTGGCTATGGCTGCTGGAGAATCTCCAAACGCGGCTACAAACATTGCCAAAGGCGCAATGGTCGGCATGGGCGACTACGGTGATGCACTTAAAGAGTTTAAGAAAGCGGCCAAAGAACGCAACAAAGAAATGCAAAATATTGAGAACGCCCGCCGTTCAGAAGAACGCGGCGACTTTAAAGAAACACGGATGTACGAAGATAAGGCGGATGCGGCTAGACAAGCCTCTGCTCGTTTTGGTATTGCAGCTATTAGCGAGATTACAAACACTGGCGCTAAGATTTCAGCGGACATTTATAACAACGTGTCGTCCAATACGTCGCGGGAAAACATTGCTAGGATGCAAGAAGCCGGGCAAAACACTCGGTTTAATGCACAACTTGCTGCGCCTGACGCCCAGTCTAAGTTCTATGGCAACCTTGGCGGTGGAGACATTAAGAAAGGTCTTGGTTTCTTCGCTGAAACAATGGGCCCCGACGCTAAAGGTTTACAAGCAATCTTAAAAGATTATTCAGGAATGGTTGGCGAAGCAAGACTTAAGGCAATGGAAACTTCTCAAGACCCTGCGGAAAGATCCAGAGCCGCCACTATTCGACAGTTGCAAAAAGAGCAGTTAGTGACGGGGTTTAAACCGCAAAATGTTGCACAGGATCGCAACTTACTGCCATAATCTGTACACCCCGGTAGGTTCGGCCTTATCGGGGGTTAATCTCAAGCCGCACAATTAGGACAAGCCATGCCACAAGCACTCCCTTTACCAGACGGTAGATTTGTAACCATTCGGGAGGGCGAGACTCCTGCACAAACGTGGGAGCGGGCACAGCGCATGTATCCGGAAGCTTTTGCTGCTAAAGAAGCCCCCAAACAAGAAACAACGATTGGCGGGCAAGCCAAAGAGTTTTTTAAAGGTTTAGCCCCCGGTGCTATCAATTTGGTAGAGAGCGCGGCTATTGGCGCATCCGCATTGCTTCCTGAAGAAACCGAGAAAGCCGCACGTTCTGGTATTGCAAGTCTTGCCAGTTCCGCTAAGAAACCGTTTGAAGCTGCGGCTGGCTATGAGGACACTGTTGGGCGTAAGTTTGGCGAAGCTGCCGGTTCAATCATTCCGTTTGTAGGTCTTGGCCCGCTGGGTGCGGCAGGCCGTATTGGTATGGCCGCGCTAGGTTCCGGTGCAGGAGCCGGAGAAGCCCGTACTCGTGCCGAAGCTGGCGGAGCCACAGAAGGGGAACGTGCAGGCGCAACTGCCTTGGGCTCTGTGGTCGGCATCAGCGAGATGTTTGCCCCCGCCCGTATTCTGGGACGTGTGTCTGAGCCAATCAAAGATGGCGCGGTAGCCTATGTTAAACGTGCGTTGATGGCTGGTGGCGAAGAGGCCGCACAAGAAGCCGCGTCTCAAGCTGCGCAGAACTTGATTGCCAAAGGCATTTACAAACCTGACCAAGAAATTATTGAAGGCGTTGGCGAGTCCGCTGCTTATGGTGGCGCGGTTGGTGCGTTAGCACAGGGCTTGTTTGATTTGGCCCTTGGCCGTCGTGCCAAAGGTTCGGGTAAACCCCAACAACAGCAAGAAGAATTTGCCAAACTTCGCGCTGATGAAGAGAAGCGTATTGAAGCAGAACGTCAGCGTAAAGCAACACCTGAGTACGCACAAGAAGTTGTGCAGCAGTACGACGCCCTCGCTCAGCAAAAGCAAGACTTGATTGCGCAGATTAAAAAGGTGACGAAAGACTCGCCCACCTATGATGCGGACAAGGCGTTCAATACGCAGATCAACTCACAAATTAAAACGTTGAGCAAAGAAATTGAGCCGCTTGCTAACGACTACTACAAAGCCAAAACACAGGTTGACGCAATAGCCAAGCAAGAAGCACTGGATAAAATGCCAGCACAAGACTTCATGCTTCAGCAAATGGGCATGGAAGTTAAGCCTGTCAAAGCCAAAAAAGAAGCCGAACCTGAGATTCGCCGTGGCAAAGGTCAGTTGTTTGGTGATGAGATTGCTCCGCCTCCAGCCCCAGACACGTCTATACAACAGTATGCGCAGGGCCAGTTTGATGCCGCTCGTGGCGCAGGCGTGTTTGACTTAGGCGACATTGCGGACTACATGATGCAAGACCCCGCCAAGGCTGCGGAAATGGTTAAGACGCGCACAAAGATGCCTGACCTCACAGCCTCTGACAACTCTATGTTGCTCTCCGGAGTTAAGTTGCGTTTAGCCGGTATTGAGAAAGCAGAACGTGCGGCTACCAAACAAGAGTTGGCGCAGCGCCAAGAGACGCTTAAAGCCCAGACCCTTACACAGCCTGAAGACCAGATGGCCATGTTCAAGCAGTCTCAGGCAGACGTTGACGAGCAGGCCAGAAACGCTGAGCCTAACTTTGACTACCTTGATCCAATGTTTGAGAAGGCGTTGGAAGGTCAGACAGTTATTGCCGTTGACCCAAGCGTCAAGCCTATTACTCGTGGCCCGCAGGTTCGAGAAAAACTGGATGCTTTGATTGCAGAGGTAGACAAGGCTGACCAAGACTACCGCACAGCCCGCTACGCAATGCCAGCCCAAGGTAAACGTGGTGCGCCAGAGCGTGCCGCAGCTATGGAAGCTTTGACCAAAGGCAAGACTGCGCTTGAAAAGATTGAGCAGTTAAGCAAAGACGGCGGTGCTTACGCCCGTGAAGTAATTGCCGCACGTCGTGCACAGCAAGAGGCCATGGCCAAGCTGAGCGACATCACCGAGCAACTCCGTACAGAGCAAACACTCGGTGGCACAAACAAAGAGATGGCCGCTTCTACTGAGCAGTCGTTGTCAAACAAAGCCGAGCAAGTGCGTGGCCAACTTATTTCTTCTGCGTTACAAGAAGCCGCGTTAAATCGCCGTGCCGCAGGCCAACCTGCTATTACTCAAGACGAAGCAATCAAAGCTGCGTCTGTTATGTTTGATGCGGTCAACGATTGGGTTGCCCGATCTAACGCCAAACCCACACAAGCAGAGTTTGAAGATGTGGTTGTACAGCCTGCGCAGATGCGTGCTAACAAAATTGTCCGCCCAGCGGTAACAGAACGTCGTCAAGTCAAGGCTGGCACACAAGCAATCAGTAAAGCTGAGATTACGCACTTCCAAGAACGTATCAAGTCTGCTATGCGCAACTTGCTGGAGAAGCCGGATGTTAAAGCCACGCGTGTAGAGACCGGCCCACTCAAGCGCCAGTTTAAAGAGACAGAAGCCCAAAAGGTTGCCGAAGCTCGTGGTGAAACCGCAACCACTCTTCGTGGTGAGTTAAGCCGCCGTACGGAGTTTGTGCGTAACAAGATGTCAAAGATGGGTGCGATGCGTCCCGGTGCTCGTGATGCGCTCAATGCTGCCGCCGACTTGATGGACAAGAACCAAGCTACGCGTGAGATTTTAGACAAGGTCGAGCCCGTAGTAGACGCCATCGTTGCAGGACGCGACGTCAAGCAGGTAGACATTCAAGCCATCAATGACGCCATCCGCGCTACCGAGTCTGTGCCGCAAGGACAGAAAGCGCTGTTCCCCGAGATGCAGGAAGAGTTGGGTTACATCCGAGCAACACCGGCAAACTTTGCTAAATCACCACGCATGCGCCCTGTGTGGGAAGCGCTGGACAAAGCGCGAGCGTTGTTCAAGAAGTCTGAACAAGAACGGCTAGTAAGAAAAGCAACTGTAGCCAAACGCATGCAGTTCCTTGAAAGGGTTAAAGAACGTGGCGACAGCATCATTGCAGACACGCAATACTTTTGGAAAGACACGAGCCGCTATTCTGACGAAGCGTTAGCAAAAGTGTTTGTGGGTATGCCAGAAGCAGGCACAACACCAGAAGAAAAAGTTATTCTGGAAAAGTATCGCACGCTTCAACCCATGTCTATGCAGGAACAACAGATTGCCGAGCGTTTGGTAAGAGAGTTTAAAACAGAGCACCTGCCCAAGTACAGAAAGCAAATTGATGAAGCCATGAGACTGTTAGCTGACGGACGCCGTCTTGACGACACAGACAATCAGTTGCTGGCGTTTATGCAAGACACCAATGTAAACGTTCGCGCAGCAGCAAAAGCTTTGAACGATAGATTGCAACCGCTTCGTACGGCTATTAAACAAGTTAAGAAAGCTATGCAAGGTTCAGTGGTCATATCTGCTGAACAGAAAGCAATGCTTGATTCCGAAAAAGGAATTAAACAACAACGAGATAAATATCAGCAAGCGGTTGAAAAAGCAGTTACCAATGCTCGTCGTGAGATGGACGACGCAATGGCGTTCTTGCTTGACCCCGTAGTTAGTAAAGCCAGTGCCGATCTTGAGAAAGCCAAGACAACGCTTGATAAAGAGCAGGCAGAACTAGACAAGATTAAGAAACGTTTTAATGACGTGTTGGCGCAAGAAGGTGGCGCTAACCGCACCGAGCTTGCCACGTACGAGTTGTTCCGGTACGAAGAGAAGAAGGGCGTCATTGACGACCTCAAGAAGCAAGTTGAAGCACAGGAAACAGAATTAGGCGATCTAGTTAACGAGCGCTCAACTGAACACGATGGCGGGTACGCCGTGGCCCAAGCCATGCTTGATGGCAACGTCAAGATGGAGCGCCAGTATTTAGAAATGCTGGAAGCCAACCTTGCCACCATGCGCGGAGAGAGCGTCCTTGACAAGCCCGGTTCATACCCGTTTGCTTACCAGCAAGCCAAGAAAAACGCTGACGCACAAAGAGCTACGCTTAAAGCCGCTGAGAAACGCGCTACTGAGTTTAAAGAGCAAGCTAAAACAGAAACACAGAAGTTGGAAGACTTCTGGAAAGATAAGCTTGGCGGCGAGGGCATCAAGCGCGATGAAGGCAGGGTTGAAAAAATTGTTACGACTGCTGAGAAAGAAGCAGACAGGTTGCGCAGACAAGCAATGGAGTCTTTGGAAAAAGAAGAAGATGCTGTTGAACGTCAAGCCGTTAAAGACCAGATACTTAAAACATACGCAGACCAGCTTGGTGATTTGTTAATTGAAGCAGAAGCTATTCCCGGCCCTAACACCGAGGCGGAGCTTAAGAAAATTATTAACGACCCCAAGTCTGAGCTTGATGATGTCATTAACGCACAAGCTAAAGTTAGTGTGCTGCAAGCTATTTCGTCTGTTGAAGCGCAGGAAGAAGTGTTCCTTGAAGGTAAACCAAGCAAAAAACAAAAAGCGGCAACAACGCTAAGCTCCGTTGGACAAGCCAAAGGCAAGCCTTTGCGTACAGGAAGAATGTCTGACGCCAAGCTGGAAAAGTTGTTTAAGCCTACGGCCAAAGTTAAAGCGCTTGAAGACGTTTATTTTGGAGAAGCCGATCAAGGCGGAATAGATATTAACCAATACGGCGAAGGCAAAACACAAGGTAGCTTTGACTTTAATGGCGACTTTAACTTTTCTCGCGGCGAGTCCACAACAGGCACAGATGCTAAGACACTAAAGGCCGAGCTCGAAGAAGCCATGGGCGGTGACGTGACTGCGCGTGGCAACGTACACATCTATAACAGTGTTGAAGAATTTCTTAAAGAAAACCCAGACTATCGCGGTGAGATTCCGTTAGACGCTAAAGGTTTTGCTGAAGAAGGAAGCGCAACATTGTTTGCCAACAACATTGGTAAGGGCCATGGCCTTGGTGTGTTGCTCCACGAAGTCGGTGTGCACATTGGTTTCCGTAACTTTTTTAATGCCGCGCAGTTTAATCGTTTGGTAAGTACTGTTAAAGGTTGGGCTGAGCGCACAGACAACTCACTTGAAGCGCAGATTGGCCGTAAAGCTATGCAGCGTGTGGAGATGGCGGAGACTTCTGAGACGCAAGTTGATGACGAGTTGTTGGCCTACGCAGTTGAAGAAGCTGTGCAAGCCGGTGTGTTAGAAACCAAAAAAGGTTCGTTGTTTGGCTGGCTAAGCTCAATCATTAACGCATTCAAAGCGGCGCTTAACAAATTGGGATTCCCCACAAGCAAAATCACTGCCGGTGACTTGGTCAATTTTGCTTATGGTTGCGCCCAGCTAGAACTTCGTGGCACATGGCATGGCACAGGCGCAACATTTGACCAGTTTGATTTTGCTTTTATGGGCACCGGAGAAGGCGCTCAAGCATACAGTTGGGGTTCGTACCGCGCTCAAAGATATGGCACAGCCAATACATACCGGTCGATAGAAGCGTCTAAGTTGCAAATGGCTGCAATGGAAGCGTGGGAAAATATTCCGGAAGTAAAAGCTTGGGAAGAATCACAACGACCAACTTTTGAAGGCCACACAAGCAAAGACTTCTATGAATTTAGCCGTAATGCAGCGAACAGAGACGATGTGTTAGGAACTGTTCCTGCTAAACATGCTAAAAAAATAGCAGGTGCTTTAGACATGTTGCAAAAACGTGTTAGTGAAGGAACAAATTTTTCGCCAGCCTCCACCATTGATGCTTTTTTAAAGGCGACCCCTCGTTTTAAATACGAGCAAGACCAAAAAGCATACGACAGTTTTGTAGCAAATTTAGATCTTGCGGGACTTAAAACCCCTTATGCGGATCCACTGTATAAAGGTAAAATATGGTCAGATTCTTACTTTGCAGAACGTGGTAGTGAGGCGCATACCGCCGGGCAAGTGTTGTATGAGGTACAACAAAAACAAGGCGATACGTTTAAAGAACGTCTAGCTGCGGCGTTTAAAACACTTGAAGCAGAAAAAGAAAAACACGTACGCATATTTGAAGGTAGCCCCAAATACAAAAAAAATTACGATGAAGCCGTAAGCTCATTGGCGCACTTGAAAAAATTTAACAAAGACGATTTTGTTTTTGAACCGCCAACAGCCAACCCTGTGCCTAAACCTGTAAGTCCTACAGGTTCAATGATGCGCGTAATACATTTGCATCCAGACAATACGTACTTGATGTGGAATCAGTTGGCAGACAAACAGCCGGAGCCTGTAGATAAAGCTGTGCGCAAGCTGTTTAACGACTTGTCTGAAGAAGCGCAAATTAAGTTCCTCAGCTTGTTGCCGGACTCTAAGCCAGCTGAAGGTAAACATATTTACAACGCGCTTAGCAAAGTGCTTGGCGGGGATCGTCTAGCTTCGCTAGCAATGAATAAGTACGGCATTTCGGGCAACAAGTTTCTGGACGGCTTGTCTCGTAATGACAAGATTGACCGCGATTCTACTTTTAACTACGTTGACTTTGCCGACAAGGAACAAGGCGCTCAGATTGTTGCGACCAACATTGATCGTATTGGCAAAGCCAAAGGTGTTCTTCTGTCACGCAAACCGCAGTTTGCAAACGCTGACTTTGAAAGAGTAAGCTCAACTGTTACCAAAACAGTGGCGCAAGACCGAACTTGGTGGGATAGTATCAAAGCCAACACATCCGGCCTTGCGTTTGAGACACAGCTTGTTGACCGCTTTGCAGGTTTTGAGCGTCTGGCTAAATACATGGAGCCGCTCAAAGGCACTCAGATGCTGTACTACCTCCGTTCGTACGATCAGCGTATGAACATTGTGTCTAAGGCCGTGTCTGATGGAGCACCTGCAATCAAGGAAGTTACCCGTGACGATGGCCGTGTTGAGCGCCTTGTCGAGACTACTGGGGGCGCTAATATTGCCGGTGTTGTAAATAAGTTGAAAGATGCCAAACAGTACATTGGTAACGGCGAGGCTGTAAACCAAGTCTTTACAACGTACATGGCGGCTATTCGTGCCAAGAATAAAGGCATCGAGACGCTCAACTTTGGCACGGATGAGAACGGCAAACCTGTTTTAACAGAAGCTATGCTTGACGAAGTTACTAACTTAGTTAACAAAAACCAAGCGCTGAAAGACATCTTTGAGGAAGCGCGTACAGAGTACAACAAGTACAATCGCGACCTTTTGGACTTTGTAGCCAGTACGGGTGCTTTGTCTAAAGCGCTTGTCAAGAAACTTGTGGCAGAGGATGACTACATCCCGTTCTATCGTCAGCGCAAAGGTGTCGTCGAGTTGGTGATCGGCAACGAGAGCCCCATTCGCATCGGCAGTATTGCTGAGCAACCTTACCTCGACAAGTTGGTGGGAGGCGACACAGCCATCATTGACTTCATGAATAGCTCGGTGCAGAACACCAACATGTTGGTGGACATGGGCATGCGCAACCTTGCAACCAAGAACGCAGTCATGGAACTGGTCGACCTGAAGGCCGCCACGTTGGTTAAAAAAGCCGACGGCCCTGACGTTGTTAAGTTCAAGGTAGAAGGGGATGACCGTTACGCGATCATCGCTACAGAGAAGGTAATGATTGGCAACAAGG
>Ga0114979_10003386_pt1 | contig 10710 bp, 18 predicted proteins | sample S_140625_EF_Meta_FD_87315 | JGI IMG/M metagenome (GOLD analysis project Ga0114979, IMG submission 87315) | Freshwater microbial communities from Lake Simoncouche, Canada to study carbon cycling - S_140625_EF_MetaG | ecosystem: Environmental > Aquatic > Freshwater > Lake | place: Lake... | reverse complement strand
TTTCATTAGATCTTCTTGCACCTTGTTGTAAGTAGTCCAGAATAGTGCATATTAAGAAATGTCAAAAGGAACAGTATTCATATGCGTGACAAATGCACAGGAGAGTACATAGGCTTGGATCGCTGCTTCTTTCAGTAGATTGAAGAAGATAATATCTTCGCCAATAAACTTATCTTCCGTAAGATCATTCTCATGGAAGAAACTTTTACCCGGAAACTTATCCCTTAGCTTTGGAATAATTGACTTGTGCATCAATACACATCCAAATCCAGCAGAGTCAATCGGTATGATTTGATTCTCTGGTAATGGGTGTATGTATTGAATCTCGTATTTACTGCTACCATCTTTGAAAATGGTAGGCATTGGAACTGGTAGGTTACCAACGCTGTCTTTCCAAACAAAGTATACACCTGATACGACAGGTCTTGTAACCTTATCTGCTGTCTCCCATAGAAGCTTGAGGACTTCTTTGGTTAGAACAATATCTGAGTCAACCCACAATAACCAATCAGTTTTAATTTGGTCTGCCCATATATCAAACAACTGCATACGCTGACGAGAGATCTGATTACCCTTGACTCTCGTTGCATTGTTGATAGGAACACCAACTGTGTGTGCCATAAGCATTGTGTATACAAGTCCTTCGGTGAACTTGCCATCAGTCATACCATTGTCACACCATGCGATTGATAAGGTTTCTTTACTGCTGTGTGCCATGAGGACTTCTTTCATCTTGCATAATTTTGATTGCAAACTCTAAGCCATCTACTAATCCCTGATTGTATTCGCTTGTCGGTTGCGGTTCAATAGCTTTTATCTTCTTTGTAAACTGATCTATATAAAAATCTTTAAGTAACATTCTGTAGCCCCTTAATGTATTTCTCTGCCAGTTCAGAGATCTTCGCTTCTCCATCGAGTGGTTTCCAAATAATCATTACTCCGGGCATAACTAAATTCTTTTCTCCGGGCAATGGCACTAACTTAACTATCGTGTCTGCAATGAAATCATTTTCATGCACCCAATCTACAAGATCAAGTTTTGCTAATGAGTATTTACTTGACTCATATGCATGATCCCACCATACAGATACTGCTCCGTCTTGACCATAGGCAAATGCCATTACCCAAGGGTGAGGGCGGAATGAACGGTCAGAGAACTCAGACATCTGTGCATAGATAGTGTCAACCTCTATAAGCTTTTCGTTCATGGCATAAGTGTGACACACAGGACTGACAAGCATTCATACATTTTGCCAAGGTCGGAGTGTCGTGCTATTGTCCGGCTACCTCGCAAGAGGTGGGGCAGAAACTTCAAGGCGACACTATACGGTGTAGCACCTAACCACCATAATTTTTTATGGGGGGTGGGGGGGCATTTCTTCTTGCTCTCCTGCCGGTGTAGTTTTATGGCATAAAAAAAAGAGGGGCCCCCGAAGGGGCCCCATCTCTGTTATTAAATTGTTATTAAGTTATTATTCAGCATCCTCTGGATCCGTGAATAGTGCTGCCTCTGTCTTCTGGTTCTCAATCTTCTGAGCTTGGAATGACAGACCAGTTGCTGCCGCAATGAAAGCCAAGATTGCTTCCTGCGGAATATTTGCATAAGTTGCAATTACTGCGACCAATGCTTGAATAAGACCAGCCCATACGACTGGAGACTTTTGGAACTTCATAGTTTTCTCCTTAAGATTTGAAGACTGGCTTACCAAAACCAACAACAGTCACGGGTAGTGACTTGCGTAGCTTTGAACCATTCTTCTTTTTGAAGGCACGAACTTTGAGGCAGACTTGTCCACCATTGCGTTGGTCACCTCTTTTATCAGGGGCAGTATTGCCCTCGACACAGGTAACAGTACCATCGCCATTGTCCTTGACCACGATACCGACATGAGAAATTCGATCTACCCCATCGTTGGGGAAGTCCATGAAACAGATGTCTCCGGGTAGAGGGGTGGCTTCATCGCTTGCCTTCTCCCATTGATCCTTCTTCATGAAGGCTGTAGCTCCAGCGACTGTGGATACACAACTAGGGATCTTTAGGGTTACCTCATTGGCACACCACATGATGAATGAGCCACACCATGGCAAGAAGTTAGCCTTAGTGAAGGCTCCATACTTGGTCTCGTTCTCTTTCGGCCCCTCGATTACATCGAGTTGGCTTTGAGCTGCTGCAATAAAGTCTGCTCTTTGACCCATTATAGGCCAGCTTTCTTGTCAACCTTAGCAAATGCCTGATTGATTTCATCTGCTGATAGGTTTCCATCTGCTAGATAGAATCGAGCAAGAGCTTCAAGCACATTAGCTGCACCCAAAGCACCAGCAAGAACACCTGCTTGCCATACTTCAATTCCTACGAGGGAACCGGCACCAATTACTCCAAGAGATTCTGCTGCAATAACAGCAAAGATCCTTGTTAATACGCTTTTAAGTGTGTTCATTATTTGTTATCCTTTGGGTTACGAATTGGGTATGTAATAGCCCATGCGAGGAGTGTTCCCCAAATGGCTAGACCTACGATTTGTTTTGCTGAACCATCAAGAACTACCCATGCAATACCCATACCAAGTAGTGTCCATAGCTGATCCAACATATCTCTAAAGAAGTTTTTCAATGTTGCCTTCTCCTTACGCCTTTACTATTTCCACCGGATGCGGCACCGCCACCGGTAGATCCACCGCCAGAGGGGGTTCTGGTTGTGGATGTAGATGCAGCAGCCATACCTGCTGCTGTTACAGCAGCTTGTCCAGCAATGACAGATGCAACAATAATTTTTTCTGACTCTTCTCTTTCTTCTTCACTCATGTCAGCACCTATGCTTGCAATAGCAAGCAGGGCTTGACCGGGATCATCAAAGATGGCAGAGATAAGTTCTGTTGGGCTTTCTAATAACACAAGTGCAGCAGCCACTTCAGCAGTAATAACTACTTCGTTTCCACTCTCATCTTGACGAACTTCAACTGGTGTTTCAGGTGGCAAGTCTTCATAAGTCAGACCTGCTTCTTGGATTGCCTCTGCTGTTACTGCTTCACCAGAAGCAGCAGCTTCTTCAATTAAATTCTCTGCAACAGCCTGTCGTTCTTCCGGTGTTGATTCCTCTGTTGCTACCATTGGTGGATCAGGTTCAATAACAGGAGGTTCGGGTTGAGGAAGTGGTTCAAGATCTGGAGCAGGTTCAGGCTCTGGCTCTGGTTGAGGTTCAACAGATAATGGAGGTTCAGGTTCCGGTTCAGGAGCTGGTGGATCAGGAACTACCTCTGGCTCTGGAACAGGCTCTGGTTCAGGGGCAAGATCCGGAATTGTTACGGGTTCTAGGGCTGGTGGTTCAGGCTCTGGAGCAGGTGGTTCGGGTAACGGCTCAGGAGATGGAACAGGTTCGGGCTGAGGTACTAGAACTGGCTCTGGAAGTGGGATTGGCTGAAGAACAGGCACCGGCTTTGGCGTTGGTACCGGATCTGGTACAACTGGAGGAACGGGTTGAGGTTCTGGAACCGGGATGGGAGTAGGAGATGGATCAGGAGATGGCGTTAATACTGGCTCTAATGTTTGGATTTGTGTCGGGGTTGGTTGTGGGCTGGGTTCAGGGGTCGGCTCCACAGAAGGGGAAACCACAGGGCTTGGAGTCGGAGTTGGTTCTACTGAAGGCTCAGAAGATGGTGTCGGAGTCGGAGTCGGTGAAGGCTCGGATGAGGGAGAAGGACTTGAAGATGATGTTGGTTCGGGAGTCGGGGAAGGTGAAGGAGTTGCGGTCTCAGTTGGAGTCGGTGTTGGACTCGGAGTTGGTGAAGGAGTAGGTGCTATCCCATTGTAATATCTACCTACACCTGTGTAGTTATCACTTAGGTAAGTAGTCCATTGACCAATAAAGCCACCTTCGCAAAATAATCTTGCGATGTCACCTTTACCATTGAAGTAAGTGTTGTCAGCATCCCAACCTGTGTTTGCTGTATGAGTTTCACCAGCAGTATTGGCACAAGTAATTGCTACATTTCTAACCATCAACTCCGGTGGAGTTGCATAAGATGCAGGTATAAACCAGAGTGATGTTCCGAATAATAAAAAGAATACAGCTAAGAGATTTCTAACTCTTTCCTTATCCATATTTGTGAACCTGTTCCTAATAAAGTTAGATGTTCTTTCATTAAAATAATAAATAGATCAATCGCTGGCTGTGGTCTTTGATTGATTGGAAACTCTGGTTCCCATAGATAGTCATCGAATGCCATAATTCCACCGGGCTTAAGAGATTTCCAAGCTAGGCTGGCATCAAGAAATACTGCTTGTGCTGTGTGATCTCCATCGATGTATATAAAATCGTAGATCTCTTTATCATCGGTGGTTGCAAGGAACTTGTGGCTTTCCATTTTGCATTTAATTACATTAGAAAATTCTTTTAACTTCTCATCGTAGACTTTCTCAACATCAGAGAAGTCCATCTCATGGTGGATCTGTTCATCAGATCCCTGCCAAGTATCAACATCAGTAAGGATGGAACTCTTGTCAGTAAGTATGTTCTGCATCAGCCATAGGCTGGCATCACCGGTATAGACACCTATCTGTAGGAAATGAAGGTTTGGTTTACCCTTAAACTCTTTTAGATATTCACCAAAGTAATCTTTGGCATAGATACTAAACCAGTTAGGATACTTATTTTCGTTTGGCTGTAACGATGTCATATATCAAGTCTACCTTAATTTGTAGGGCATTGACCTGATCCTTGATACTCGACCCTCCATTGGTTTTAAGTTCTTGTAAGTAGTGGATAACCATCCAACGAATGCCAGCAGCAAAACCGCCAATGATTGCAAGGATAGATACTGAAAATGCTGCCCAGTCCATAGCTGACATTAGACTACCGTTCTCATAGTAATGGTAATGATCCCACCAAAGTTATCATATGTTCCAGATGGAGGAGTCATTCTAGTAAAGGCAATCTCTTCAATAACAGCATCAAAGTTTTCACCGGATGTAAAGTCTTGAACGAGAACTGTTGCACCTTCTGATTCAACAGTCTCTAAAGCTGACAGGCGGAACTTGGCACCACCTAAAGTTCCGTAACGAGTGTTACGGCGATCTGATTCAAAGTCATAACACATCAATGGAAGTTGAATAAGGCGTGATCTGGTAGGGCTAGGGATAGCCTTGATGGCATAACCCTTCATGATTGCACCAGTAGTTGCACTATCTGCATTGCGATACAAGGTAAAGGCTAACTGCCCATTGACTTGAGTTGATGCATAGGCAGCAGATAGATCGAAGTCTGTATTGTATGCATTGCCAGTAGTCAGAGTTGTGATCTGGGTACGACCTTCATTGGCATCTGCATAAATTTCAATGTTTCCAGCAAGGGTTCCGGTCTCAACACGGACACGCTTCCATGCTTTCTTTTCCAAAGTTCCCCAGTTAACGATTGCTGTCTGAAGGGTTCCTTCTGATACAAGGTTGGTTGCGTGTTGCAACCATGTTCCACTTGAATGAACAGAGAAGAATAGTTGTGCTGATGTAGGAAAGAATCCCAATGCATCTACTGATCCGGTAGTTCCAGTAGCAACAATGTCTGTTGCATATGGGTAGGTTCCATCATCGAGCAGTTGTCCAAGGTAGATACGATAGATACCAGAGGCACCACCGATACCAGCCTTAACACCTGCATAGATGTAAGAGTCTCTAGCTGCAAAGCCAAGGATTGGATTAGTTGTATTGAAAATCAATGGGCCATATACGATAGTTGCATCATCTGCGATAGCCGCAATACGGACACCACGAGAGGTTCCGATAGCAAGATAAGTTCCAAGGTATCCAAAGAGTGATCGAACTGTCTCTCCTCGAGGGATGTCTGCTACTGATACGGCAGCACCCAAGGCACCAGTTGAGTCTGGGGCAATCTTAAAGATTGCAGACTTATCTCCAGCATAGCCAGCCACATAGATTGCACCACGACCTTCAGCTATGTCAGACCAGATCCAACCTACTGGAACAGTAGTTGTGTTGGCTACTGACGTAATAGTAGAAAGGTTTGTATGTGATCCAGCATGGCCACCAGCAAAAGGAAGTTCATATACTGCTGCTACCGGTGTAGTGCCAGTTACATAACTAACACCAGCCATGATGCGGTTCTTTACATACTGTAAGACAACGCTTGTAGCGTTAGCAGTATTCATATGATAGTGAGCATGAAGAGTTGGGCTTGCTGCCGTTAGATCGTAATCATAAATATATGTAGCGGTGGCAAGATAGAGTGTAGTTCCATCTGTTTCTGCCGCTAAGATCTCAGTAGATAAAGCAGATCCAAGAATGAGTGATGTGGATGTGCCATCTGCTGTAACTCTAGCAACACGAATATTGGTTCCGGCTGCTGCTGCACAGTCAATGTGCAATACATAATCAACACCACTAATAGTGGCAGGTAAAGAGATTACTCTTCCAGATGAACTGGTTCCTGCTGGATAAACTTTTGTTGTATCTTTAAGTAAAGAGATTTGGCCCGGAGTCCATGGGTCAATGCCTTGTCCTAAGTAATAGCGGAAGCGTAGTTGTTCTGCGTTACCTTCTAATGCTTCCTGATACTGGACACCTTCACCAAGGTGAAAGGATGTCTGAGATCGAACCCATAGACCTGAGTCAAGGGTTTGCTCACCCGGTTCACGAGCTTGGTCAACACGCTCATACTTCCATCGGGCAGTAGATCTACGATAAGGAGTTGTGTCATTCACATTCAAAAGGAATGGCAAGCCACCAATAGCAACATCAAAGGCATAGGTGTTTGGATCGTAGTATTGAGAGCTTCGACCTGTGAGGTCGACAATGACTGTCTCCGTAATATCCGGGGATTTAGACTGCTTTAATACCACGCTGTCTCCTTATGAGGAATTATGAAAGTTCTTACTTATGACATTGGGCGAGGACACTTTCTAAACTGCCCCTGTTTCAAACTTAAGCAGTTAGATTAGTAAGTTCAATCCATTGTTGGTTTGGTTCAAACCAGCCATAAAACCTTGAATTTTCAGGGTCAAATGTTGGATAAGCAACAGGTGGTTCCCATTGGCAAGTTGTTTCATTAAGAGTCCAAGAGTTCCAAGGTTGTGGTGGAATAAAAGCATCAAGACTTGCATCATAGGTAAACCCAACACCTGCATAGTTTTTACGGGTAGTTGCATTGTAGGAAGTTTGTTTCCATAATGTGTGTCCGTGTAGTGATGTTAGAAAGTCAATACCTGCTTGTTCTGACTCATTACCGTCAATAGTAATAACATCATTGTTTACAACATGTACTGCAAGTACATTGTTGTTCTCATCTAGTTTTGCAAAGTGTGCCATTTGTTTTCTCCTTATAGTGTAATTGAACCATCACCCGTGAACTTGTAATAGGTATATCCGCCTGTTTCATAACGGGTAGGAGAACCTGTTGTAGCAGAAGCAGTAACAGAACCATAATAACGAAGAATTACAATTCCTGAGCCACCTGCTCTGCCATAAAAATATGTACTAGCGCCTGAACCGCCACCGCCACCGCCACCTGTGTTTGCAGTTGCATTAGTTCCATTTGTTTGTGAACCAGGATAATAATTAGAACCTGTACCACCACCACCTGTACCACCAGAACCGCCAGGACCATAAGCAGAACCACCACCACCGCCAGCGTAATATCCGCTATCTCCTGATGAGGTTGCACTAGCCCAAGTTGAATAAGTATTAAGACCAATTCCACCTGCTCTACTTCCAGCAGTTGAATCAGGACTAGAACCAGGACCACCTGATGAACCACCTACTGCACCAGCACCACCACCGCCTGATGCTGAAACATAACCACTTGCACTTGAAAGTCCACCATTATTACCTTGTGAACCGTTGGCTAATCCTCTTAGGGTTGAAGTATTGTTAGCATCTCTACGAGAGCCACCGCCAGAGCCACCATTTATTTGTGTATCAACTGTATTACTGTAGGCAGGAGAAGTTGAAGCACCACCACCACCGCCGCCTTCTGCGGTTAATGTGGTAAATCCACTTCCTGAAATTACAGAGTTACTTCCTTTGTTTCCTAATGTGCCTTCAACAGTATTTAATGCACCACCACCACCCACAGTAATGGTATAAGCAGTTCCAATTTTTAATGCATTTGATGCTGTATACAATAATCCACCAGCACCGCCACCACCACCACCTGCAGCGCCTCCGCCTCCGCCACCAGCAACCATTAGAGAGTCAATAGAAATAGTTGTTGTAGTTGTTTGATCCCAAAACTTAGATGACTTAGTACCTGATTTAATTGTTGATGTAGAAAATTTACGAATAGCCATTAGTAAGTAATACTCCCATCACCTGTGAATTTGTAAATAGTGTAAGAACCTGATGTGGTTACAGTAGGTGAACCAGTAGTTGATGTTGCTGCTTGTAATGCACGAACAATAACTATTCCTGACCCACCATTAGCACCATTAAAAGCAACGGTTTGACCTGAACCAGCAGAGCCACCATTACCTGTATTGGCACTTGCATTACTAGGAGTTCCACTATCGTTTGAGTGACCACCTACGCCACCAACCGAATAAGTGACAGATGTGCCAGTAATAGAATTGGCACGACCTGCACCACCAGCTCCACCGCCAGCAGTATTGTCTGCACCAGAACCATTACCACCTACGCCACCTGCTCCACCGCCACCTGAACCTGACGAGGCAGTAGCCCTACCACCAGCAAAACCAAAACCAGTTCCACCACCTGATGTACTTTGTGTAGCAGTTCCGGGGGCACCGTTTGAACCTTGTCCAAAACCACCACCACCAGAGCCTCCGTTAGTTCCAGAGAAACCACCACCAAGAGCAGTTATATCTGAAAATACAGAGTTGGTGCCATTTGAACCAACATTGGATGTCGAAGCATTACCAGAACTACCACCACCTACTGTTACTGTGTATGCAGTTCCTAGATTTAATGTTTTACTAGAGTGTTCAACTAAGCCACCTGCTCCACCGCCACCTGAACGGTTACCCCCAGCACCACCGCCACCAGCAACAACAAGAACCTCAGCAGAAACAGTTATTGTACTTGTTTGATCCCAGAATGTTGTTAGTTTAGGAAAACCATTAAGAATGGTTTGTTTACTAAAGCGTGATATTGACATTGGTGGTAATCCTAACGATTAGATTAAGCGGATAATTCAGAACCAAATGCTGTAAATGTAAGATCAGCAGCAGATGCGTATGTAACGATTACATTGCTAGCAGCGAGTGTAATTCCAAGAGTTAATGCTGTTGAATCGTTTGCAGCGATTGCAACATCATATGCAAGATAATGTTCGTTAGCCAATGTAGTTCCTGTTGCTGGCTTAACAGCAATGCGATATGTCTTTGCTGCTGCTGAACGATTAGCAACAACAATAGTTGAAACTACTGCTGATGATGATGCAGGTGTCGCATATAGTTCTTCCGCAGTTGTTGCGGCAGCAGCTTTGCGACCAAGTACTTTATATGCCATGTTTATGCTCCCATGAGTAGAAATGGATCGAGTCCACTTGTGTCCGTTGATTTAGCTAAAGGATACCCTCCAGCAGTTGAACCATCGTGAACCACGATAGTATCTTTGTCGGTGTCGACTGTTATTTCACCGAGCAAACCTGTAAATGTAGAGTGCTGTGCAGTTGTACCTCTACGAAGTTGAATTGCAAATGAACTAGGCATTTTTATGCTCCCATCATCATGAAGATGTCTGTCAATGGATCTGTGACAATGGTTGCCCAAGAAGCCGCTGTTCCATTAGTTGTTAGATATTTTCCAGAGTTACCGGTCTGTGAAGGCAAAGCATCAACAGTTGCCCAAGAGGTAATCGTTCCATTATTGGTTAGATACTTTCCAGAGTTACCAGTAAGACTTGGAATATAACTTGCAGCAGTAGTGGCACTATTAGCCGCCGAGGTGGCTGAAGTGGCCGCAGAAGATGCGGATGTTGATGCAGATGTTGCTGATGTTGCAGCAGCAGTCTGAGATGTAAGTGCAGACGATGCACTTGTAGAGGCACTTGATGCAGAAGTGGCAGCAGCAGTAGCCGATGTAGCTGCTGAGGTTGCCGAAGTTGCTGCACTTGTTGCCGAAGTTGCTGCCGAAGTAGCACTTGTGGTGGCAGAAGTTTGTGATGTAAGAGCAGAACTTGCTGAAGTCGAAGCACTAGAAGCACTTGTGGTTGCTGCTGTTGCACTTGTGGCAGCAGAGCTTGCCGATGTTGCAGCAGAAGTTGCACTTGTAGTTGCTGATGTAGCAGAAGTTAATGCACTTGAAGCACTAGTGCTTGCACTAGATGCTGAGGTTGCAGCCGAAGTAGCAGAAGTAGATGCTGAGGTTGCACTAGTTGCTGCTGCTGTAGCGGATGTGGCTGCTGCTGCTGCTACTGTAGCAATGTTAATATAAGTAGTTGATGTTGTATCGGCATCTGCAATAGATCCCATATCACGAACAAGACCTGAACCAGTCAATCCAATTACTGATGAGTAACTAGATGCAGCAGATGTAGCTGATGTAGCCGCAGATGTTGCACTTGCTGCTGCTGAAGTCGCAGATGTTGCAGCAGAAGTAGCAGAGGTAGTTGCACTTGTTGCTGAAGTGGCTGCTGCTGAAGCAGAGTTTGCTGCTGAGGTAGCAGAAGTTGCTGCTGCTGTAGTAGATCCAAAAAGTGTATCTATATAAGATTTATTAGTAGCATCTGTAGATGCTGTAGGTGTAG
>Ga0114979_10003381_pt1 | contig 10714 bp, 23 predicted proteins | sample S_140625_EF_Meta_FD_87315 | JGI IMG/M metagenome (GOLD analysis project Ga0114979, IMG submission 87315) | Freshwater microbial communities from Lake Simoncouche, Canada to study carbon cycling - S_140625_EF_MetaG | ecosystem: Environmental > Aquatic > Freshwater > Lake | place: Lake... | reverse complement strand
TCGGTTATTGGGTGGGGGAGAGCGCATATCCGAAAGGATATGCGTTTTTCATTGATATAGCGGTGTTGATAGTATTTGTTGATAGTAATTGTCAACCGAGCCTAACACCATTTACATATTAGCTAATAGAATAACCCCGCACAATAGTACGGGGCTTTCTGTTTTTGTTTTGAGTTTACTGCGGAATCTGGGAGTTTACTGAGAAATCACAGAGAAGTGGTATATTTGGTGTTGCGGCTGAGCCCAGTGTTCGGCAGCACCTTTACAACCATTGGCAGCACCTTTACAACCATTGGCAGCACCTTTACAACCATCGGCAACACTTTCCCCCACTTTGCCCCACCATTTCCATAAACATTTCTTCGTAAACTCCGAAATCGGTCTTTCGATGGTATCCATACCCCGTAAGAGGGTAGTTGATACCTCTATTTCACTCTGATGGATCTGTATGAAGGACTTCTGTGATCTTGGAAAGATATTGAAATCCGAGCTTTTGACTTGAGAAGATTCTCAGCGTATCATTCAAAGTACGAATTGTATCTCCGTTCTCTGTCAATGTGGTCTGAAGAATGTGGAACTCTTCTCCATAGTAATAACCAATGAGAATCTTGTTTGAATAAGGTTCTGGAAAGCATTGAATGATGAAGTCATTCAAATGAAGCTTCTCATATCCTTCTTCCATGATATCTGGAAAAGTACCATTGTCATTACATTCGATAATTTGAATTGGAGAGAGATGAGTGGTCATTGCTTGATTTCCTTGATTTCAATTCGGTCGAAGTGTTTGTCTGAGTAGATGATATGTCCTTCTATCGTCCTATCGCTAGAAATTGCAGGAGAGATGATCGAAGGTTGAATCATATTAGTTTGCATGGGGGTTGGATCAAAGTCTGTTGCAACGATCCTAAATCCACCATTTGTGCGCTCACACATGATATGCTTCTTATGAGACACAGCAGAAAGAATGCCTTGAACTGCTCGTGATTCACATTCTGTTTCAGTAATCAGATTATTACTTCTGATGTTCATGCATTGTATGTTGTAGTTACCTTCCCTACGGCGAGATTCCATATTTCTATAGTCTACACGCTCTACTGCCTTGTCATTCCAAACTACATAGCATCCAAAAACAACGATGATACCGCAGACACAGAGTACTAACGCTAGAAAGAGTGAAAGTGTCATCGGTGATGCCTCAGATCGTCATACTTCTCAAGCAGATCGTCATACTTCTTCTTGAGAGCATCACGGCCGTCCTTGATTCGGACTCCCTTGGCGAACTCATCGTAGTTCTCATCAAGAACGAAACGAATGCTCTTGACTTTGATTTCCTTGCTCGCGAGTTCTTGTTGCCCTTGAATCAAGTCAAGAACGCTCTTCTTGTCCATTGTAGTAGCGTTATCCCATTGACTGACCAGTGCTTTGACTTCCTTGAGTGCCTTGGCATCAATCAAAACTTGACGCAGAAGGTCAGAATACTCATTCACTTGGTCTTTATTGATTGGAGTGCGAATGAACTTTGGAGCGGTGGAATCTGGATTACCGCTGGCGCCATCGGCGGAGAATCCTCCGTCGGCGCCAGCACCTCCAAGCAATCCACCAGGACGATTCACTTTGGTATCACCAGGTGGTGTGGGTGAGGTAAATACGAGTGTTGAAATAGCAAGTGTGATAATTGTGAGAGGATTCATAGCATTGATCCTACTTGTCGGTGAGTGATGTTCTTGATTGTGAGTTCGAGTGTTGGTGAAATGTCTAATGGGTTTTCGTTGTTTGTGAGTCTTGAGTATTCCTCGTCTGTGACTGCGCAAATGGAGATATCACCCATTCTGTACCATTTACCATTGCGTGTAATGACGACCAGTGTCGTTTTTGGAATCATAATGGCACTTTATGAGAAAATCTTGTTGACGATGGATTGAATAGAGAACACAACGAAGAGAAGAATGGAAACGATTGCGAGAAAGAATGTGAACACCATAAATAGCGCAATCGAGTTCCTAAACGATTCTGATGTCGAATTGGAGGAATAAGTTTCCTTGGGGTACATCGAAAGACTAGCAGCAGTCATGTCATTGAGTGAGCAATAGGGATTTGGAAGAAACCCGCTCGAATCTGATTCTCGTCTTCGCTTTCTCTTTCTGGGAAGAATGGAATCATTCATCACCATTCCTTGATCGCGATAATAGAGTTCCTTTTGTTGTTCGCGTAGAGCTCGTAGTTCATCAGCGGTATCAGCCGAACGCATCGCAGCGTTCGCATTACCAATTGCGATACATTTATCAACACTCCAATTGTCATCTGTTGGTGATTGATGAGGAATGGGAGTACGATGAGTGAAATGAGTACTCATGAGTTCTTTGTCACTTGTGTTTTCGGAAGTGTTTGTGAAGGACTCTTTCAATCTCGTCAACACGATGGTGAAGATGATTGATTGCTGAATTGATTGAGTAGAATGCTACCGACATTGCTGCGACGATTGCGACAATACCGATGATTTGAATTGTTGTGTCTGAGAAGTGTGTCATCATACCTTATCTAGTGGATAGGTGGGGATGGAATTAAAACCTTTTGTGAGAAGGTGCTTGTAGAGTCTTCGTGAGTTTTCAATGGTGTTGTACTGCCTACCATTCACATTGATGGGAATTGGCTCACTAAAGGGATCCGAAGGATCGGAGGGAATATATACCTCTTCGCGAACATTCATTGGTTCAGCGAGAACCTCACCATCCTTCATTTCGCATTCCCTCACACGCATGAGGAGGCGGCCTTCCTCATGAGAGAAGGTGTAGATGTGGACGATGCGTTCTCCGTTTGGAAGACAAGTATTCGTGCCAAGTGAATAGTTACGAGTCATGTGATTTCTCCGTGAATAAGAAAAAAAGATTAAGCGTGTGATCCGGTCACGAAGATACGGAAAATGTTTGGGTAGTTGCCATCCTCATCCATGAAACTCATATTGTCGCAATGGTTGACGATGAAATCCTCGAGCTCGACCGCTTCGGTGTCGCTCAATTCGATGAGCATCTCAAGAATAGATGCTTGGAGTTCTTCACGATTGGGAGTTGGAGTATTGCCAGATGTCATTGTGTTCTCAGATGAAGGGACTATGGTCAAATATAATTAGGAACGCTTTTCAAGGTTTCAGACTTCTTAAGGAATGCTATCGTTGGAAGCGAGGTCAATTTGCTCGCATCTGACTTGAAATTGTGGTATTGGACAAGAGATTTCCAAATCAGACGAGCTCGAGTAAAGTCGAGTTGGTATAGATTGTCGTTGATGAAATTGTAATCCACTTCGGTAGAGGAAGGAAGGGACTTCGATGATGATGGTGGATCACAATAAATCCAAGTAGGATTCGAAATCTCAAAAACATTGTTTTTGTTGGTTTCCACTCCAAGAATGGTCATGTATTCGCCATCGTGGTTCGTGAAAAGAAATCCAAGTTTATCTGTCGGAGGGACGCACACACCCAAGCGCGACGAAGGAGCGTTTGGCGCGAGTCGGTCGCCGGAAATGAGCAAATGATATTTTGAAACAGGTGTTGTTGAAGTCGTTGTCATAGTGCTTTCTCAATCTTAAAGCAATCCCATTCCCACAAGAGTGCTGTCTCTCTGGCAGGTGTGTCAGAAGTTCGGGTTGGTGATTCCATACAAGTACAATACATACGCCTTGCTTGGTCACGCTCGGCGAGCAACTTCTTGTTCATCTCGCCAACAACTTCACAGAGATAGCACCCACCCTCGAAGCCATTCTTAATGGTTTCGACTTGCTGACGAAGTTCATCCCGTTCGGCATTTGAAGTCTTGAGTTCAGCACGAAGTCGATAACACTCTGCCTCCAGCTCGTCCACCGCTTCGGCAACATCTTGAAGCGCACGAATCGCTTCATCGCTATCGGGAAAGGGTCGCTCGTCCTCATCACCAAGTTCAATGTCATCAATGTCGTTGTCTTCGTTGTCGTTCATCATTGTGTTTGCTCCTCGTCGGCATTCATTTCAATTGACTCGCTACTCCACTCGATCATTCCATTCTCAAGATCGGATGGATCAACTCCACGCAATTCTTGCTCTGTCCACACGACAACAGCGCAACCACGATCATGCAGCCAGCGAATCATTTCAGAGATGATCGCCTGTTCTGTATCCGCGCTTTTGAAGTTTGGTTTCTTCATATCACTCATCGGTGTTCTCCGTGTTTGGATTTAGCGGTTGGATGAACGCATGACAGCATCAGCGAGTTCATCTTGAATTGGATCAAGAGCATTGTGGAGCAGCTGGATGATTCTCTCTCCGCTATTCTCAAACTGAATAGGCGAAAGAGTGCCATCGTGAGACTTGTTGACCAAGTCTTGAAGCAATGCCATGCAGTTATCAATGCGAGAATTGATTGTGAGGAGAGTCTTTTCAGAAATCTCAACCTTGATGGGCTTGACGCGAACGATAGTGGTCTTGTTCTTCTTCTTCTTCATATGTGTATTATACCACAAATCGACTTCTTTGTCAAGTCGAGTGAGTGTAAATCTGGATAAGTTTTGTGTGAGTGGAAATCACTGCTCCACTTCGACTCGAACCTTGAAGAAATCCTTCTCAGACTTCTCAATAACAAGAGAAAGAATCTTTCCGTGTCCTGACAAATCATCTCCGATTTGGAGCAAAGGCCCACCTTCAGAATCCACATACGCAAGTCGGTATGGTTGTCAGCCATTCCAGCACGATAGAAAAGCGATTTGCCTTCAATGGTATACCAACCATGACCATTTGCGATAATGGTGCGCTTATCGCCGTAGCGAGAATGAAGAGTGAGTTTGTGTGTCATGTTACCTTGCCCTTGAGTATTCGCGGTTGAGTCGTCGTGCGTCTTCGTCGCTACGCGCAATGAAGAGTTCGCAGTCTGCTTTGTGAGAGTAAATGATTCTTGCTACTGACTTGAAGGTGTGTTTGTCTGAACAATCAACGCAGTATTCGGTATCGGGAAAGAACTCAAGTCGCGCAGATGAAATCGGATTTCCGCAGTCGAAGCACTTATCCACGAATAGCCTCCCGAAGTTGAGATGCTACTTCATTGTAGCGTTCCACTAATTCATTAACTGCGTCTGCGGATTCATCATCTGAATTCAATCGCAGAATCGCTGCGCCATCCTTGACGCGCTGAAGAAGTTGAGTATCAGACATCATGATGTAGGTATCATCCATTTGAGTAAATCTCTCCTGCGATTTGAACAACATCGCGTTCTAGTCGAACAATCTCATTAATGAGTTTTCGCAATTGATCAGATGATGCGTAACCATCTGCTGATGCGAGATTCGCAATCTCAGTAATTCGAGATTTGATATGCCCAAAGGCATATGGATATCCCGCTGAAACAGGAATAATGCGTGGCGGAAGAGAAGAGCTCGTGGTCATCGGTGATTCCTCTTGAAGTGTTCGTTGTTCGCATTCGCTTCAATCTTCTCATTACACGCATGGCACACCACCGCTGACTCTCCCGCATTCGCGCTGTCGATATCACACGGGAGATTCCCGTAGATAAATGACTCTGCGGAGCGAACCTTCATTCCGCAATTGTCGCAAAAGAACATCTTCCCTTGGCGCAGAAGAATCTCATCCTCTAGGTTATCTTGCTCTGCTTCTGATTCCCACGCTGAATCATTTTCATCAAGAAGAGCAGCAGCATTATCGTACTTCGCGAGAAGCACCGAATACTGAAGCTCGAGGAGCTGTACCTTAGCGCGAAGATCCACAATCTCATTTGCTGCTTCAACGAGATCGTCGTTGGTCAGAGTGTAGAATGGTTCGCGCGTAGTCAGACGATAGGTAATGTCGTGCTTGGTGGTCATGCGTATCTCGTTTGTGCGAATGATTGTTTGATGGTTCGTCGTTGGATGAATGCTTCGCCGTCAGCGCGAGCATTTCGTTCTTTCGTGATCTTCTTACCGATGCCGAATGGTTTGCAGATGGTGAGATTGTGCTTTACTACTGCTGCACCTTCGCGTTCTGCTTCCAAGTCGAAGCGATCAAGAACTCGCTTTGGCATTGTCGAGCTCCTGAATCAAGGAATCGCGCTGCTTGGTAAGATCAGCAACCAAATTGTCGAGAACCTCAATCGCAATCGCGGACTGCTTCAAGTAGTCAATGTGTTCGGGTTCAAAAGAATCCTCATTTGAATTTGCGAAGTCGGTGAGAAAGACTGCGAGAGTTTCGATGTGTGGATTGATCATAATGTGTATTATACCATAAGTCATCAAGCTTGTCAAGCTCTAAGCTCCCGATTGTGGATATCTATTTACCTCAAGTCTGATTTAGAACCAGTAAGATCAATTAAATTATAGGTTGGATATCTCTGCTTAAACTCTTTGTGTATGGAATCAAGCGAACCACTTGAGAAATACATTCTATGATTTGTGTTCATGGATATTTCTTTTCGCACATGGTCAATTCTTCCATACACATGAGGATGCGACCTAGTTATAATACCTTCATCATCATGGTGATAAGCATCAGGAAATACAATATCGTGGGTTTGTCCCATGTGGGATATCGGACGAACTGCTATGTGTTTTTCGTCAGCATTATCCTTATTCAATTTTATAGTTGGTCCAGATGCCCACAAGTCAGGTAATTTCTGTTCTTGACCTGGTGTAACACCCCATACTTTACGCAATATGGAATTAAGTTTCTCGCGATGTCCCTTATCCTCAAACGATGGATCAAAATCTGAGGAATCGTGTCCGCGTGAAAGATATTCGCTCTGCGCTTCGGGTGTGAGAATACCAGCTTTCCCACGCTCATCACGCTCCTGCTTCATTTTATCTGTTGCTTCTGATAATAATTGTTTGAAGGTTATCATCTATCGTTATCTCTATAGTCATCTAGATATCTTAAGGGAAATCCATAAACATCAGTAGGCGGTGGAACCCAATTGCTTGCAAAAGTTCTAGGAGTCTGTGACTGAGTAGATTTCTGTGTGGGTGTTACTTTACTGACTACTGGTACTGGTGTCTTCTCTGTTTGTGTTTTGTTAGATAATCGTCTTTGATTTTTTGCTTTTGCAGAAGAAAGGGAGTTCTTCAAAGATTCGATATCAGTGGAAAGTTCATTCTTTCTCGCATTCACTCGTTCGTTGTGACGAATATTGACTTCCTTATCCATTCCAGGAAACAAAAACTCAGACGATTCCTTATTTTTTGGTACTGATGAATGGTCACCACGATTGAGAGCAGATAATTCCTTTTGTTTATTGGAATAAGATGCCTGTATTCGATTCTCTCGTTTCACACCTTCGGGTAGGTAATCTTTAAAGTTCTTCATATCTTTATTTATAAATATGGAATATAAGAGCTCTCTTACAATTATCGTGAAACAACTCAATTACAGAAAAGAAATAGAAATATGAAAAAAATAAAAGATTTACTCAACGAATTTAGAAATAGTGGTAGCGGTGGAGGTGGTGGGAGAAATAACGATCCGAGTGGTGGAGATTTCTCAAGAATAGAGCAGTTCGCAGAATCTATTCCATTTACTCATATTACCACAGGAGAAGATGAAATTCACTTCAAGAGTGCCAATCATGCTCTTTTGGCAACCGCGCATAGTCTTGCGAAGCATGAAATGGGGCGGGAACAAGCAAGTAAGAGTGGAAACAAACCAATGCACGAATATTTTATGGCATCAGCTGGTACTCACGACGATGTATTGGATGCATTATCTCATCACATCATGAATCACCCAAAGCTGCCATATGACTTGATAGATTCTGTTTCATCTTATGTTGAACACATTCAATCCGAAGCGGAGAAAACGACACGCAGTGCGCAGAGAATGGGATCAATGTTTGAACCAAGAATGGGAGCTGCAAACACCGGAGAACAGACGCTAAGGACTCATAGTCATCCTGATATGGAGCTATTACAACAGCATCCTCATCTTCATGATGACACACATCATCTCAAGAATGTGATACAGGAATTAAAGGATAATCCAAGTGATGGATACTTCCTGAAGAGTGATGAAACTAAATAAAAGAAAACCCCCGATTGCTCGGGGGTTTCTTGTTTGACTGGGATGTTCTGATTATTTAGACGCTGAAGACGATTCCGCCAGTGCGTCCACGCTTGAATTGAATTCGCGAACCGAAGTGGATGACAAGTGACTTCTTCAAGTCAACCGCCTTCATATTGAACTCACGCGCAAGGTGCTTGACGGTGAGTCGCTCAGTCAAAGAGCGAGAAACGAGAGAAGTGAAGTCGATGTTGGTCTTAGCAGTCGAGAGCATAGTAGCAGTCATGTGATTTCCTTTGAATTGTCTTTGCGATTTCTGTGAAATGATTGTGTGGAACACGAAGAAGAGGTTTGGTTGGGATGTATGAAAGAGTGATGATTGATTTCAAATCAAAAGGGAACCTCCGAATCTGTCTCATCCTTATTCATTGCGTTCACAGAAGGATAGGCAGGAATGTCGTTGCCGTCAATCTTGTTATAGAAGGAGAGAAACGCGGTCTGCGTATCTTTGTCGAATCGCGCAAGCGACATCTGAAGTGCCTTCTGCTTGCATCCAAAGATGGAATACGCTTTGCAGATATTGATTGCGCGGCGAGTCGTGATGAGATCGCTGAAGGTTCCATCATTACAACCCTTGCGAATGGACTCAGTCCACTTCGTGAGACAATCGGCGAAATGCTCATCAACCTTGCCGAAAGACTTCATCTTCTTGAGAAGAATCTTCTTCTCAACAGCGCGAGGCGCATAGTCAATCTCAAACCAAAAGTCGAAGCGGTCGAGCATTGCTTCGTTCATCACGCGAGTACCGATGAAGCGACCATCATCGGATCCCTTGCCCTTTGTATTGCAAGTAGCAACGATGTTGAAGCGCATGGAATTCGGAATCTTGGTGATGATGCGCTCAATGAACTTACCCTTACCTTCGAGTGGAGACTGAAGACACATGGTCTTCGCAGTACCACAATCCATCTCATCGAGAAGCAGAATCGCACCACGCTTGAGAGCGACAATCACTGGCCCATCTTGCCATTCCATCGAAGTCTGACCATCGTGATTGACCAACTTCCAAGTGCCGATGAGTGAATCTTCATCAGTCATCTCGGTGAAATTGACGCGCAGACATTCGCGATTCAACTTCGCGCAAATCTGCTCAATCATTTCGGTCTTGCCTGTACCTGTGTTGCCAGTCAGAACCATTGGAGCAAACATCTCACTCTGAATCACCTTCAGGACATCATCGTAATGTCCGAATGGAACATAGTCCTTATTCGTTTCGGGAATCAAAGTAGTACGATCTCCGTTGCTTGAAGCAGCGAGAGTGTACATGACGGCATCGTTGTTTGCAGTATTGGTGGCAATCGGTTTCGGCATTGGGGCAATCTTGGTTTGCTTTGCGAGAGTAGTGTCGATGTAGAAGAGTCCGCGACCACAACTACGAGTCTTGTCTTGGACGAACCACGAAGGAGGATACTTCATTCCGATGGAATTAGCAGCCTCTACGCATTGTGATCGAGTGACGATGTTGTTGCCATTGGAAATGGTCTTGATGGCATGAAGGAAGACGGATTTGTTTGCAAGTTTGGGCATGAGCATATTATACCAAAAGTTCAAGCTCTTGTCAATAGCTTAGGACGACATAATTTTTATTTTTTCAGAGTCGTTCTGACTCTGAGCGGGTCGGATAGAGTCGATTTGACTCTATGTTGATAGTAGTTATTATCGGACTATAAATAATGGACATTTAAGGTTGACAACTACTTGTGTTTATGGTATAATGTCATTATGTCCAACCACAATCAGAACACGCAATCCATTCTCGCAAAGACTCTCGCGGAGGAGAATCTCAAAGTTCAATTCGATCCATCTGCAAAAACTGCAATGTGCGATGTCGCCAATCGTGTCATCATTCTTCCTGTATGGGAAGGATTGTCTGACTCTGTGCGCGACTTGTTGATTGGTCACGAAATCGCTCACGCTTTGTATACTCCCGACATTGACAAGGGAAAGAAGAGTGACGAAATTAGTGGGCCTTGGACTTCTGCTGCCGAAGATATCGGTGGCAATGTTCATGCTTCGTATGTGCAAGGCATCATGCAGATTGTCGAGGATGTTCGCATTGAACGCAAGGTGAAGAGTAAGTATCCTGGCCTTCGTCGCGACTTCAGCGCGGGATATCGTGAGTTGTTCGATAAGAACTTCTTCGGTACTGATGGCATTGATATCAATAAGAGTTCGTTTCCAGATCGAATCAATCTCCATTTCAAGGTTGGTGTTCATCTTGCTGTTCCATTCTCTGCTGAAGAGCAAGTGATTGTGAATGCCATTGAGAAGAATGATACCTTTGATGGAACAATCAATCTGACATCTGAAGTGTTCCGATTCATTGGTGGTTCCAAGACTCACATTGAAATGCCTAAGACTCAAACCTCAAAGAGTTCAAGCAGTAGTTCATCTACAGAGAACTCAGAATCAGGCGAATCTGATTCATCGAACACAGAATCAATAGAGCAAAGCACCATGCCAATGGGTTCTGCTATGGATAATGAGGAGTCTAACCCACTTCCCATTATTCGCACACAAAGCAATTTCGATAGGAATCAGCAGAACTCTGTGTCTGACAGGATTTATCAGGTCAAGTACGCAACACTTCCAATCGCTAATCAGAATCGCATGATTCTTCCATTCAAGAAGACTAATGCGATTCTTTCAGACTT
>Ga0114979_10003379_pt1 | contig 10718 bp, 9 predicted proteins | sample S_140625_EF_Meta_FD_87315 | JGI IMG/M metagenome (GOLD analysis project Ga0114979, IMG submission 87315) | Freshwater microbial communities from Lake Simoncouche, Canada to study carbon cycling - S_140625_EF_MetaG | ecosystem: Environmental > Aquatic > Freshwater > Lake | place: Lake... | reverse complement strand
TTCCGATGTATTACTCACCCGTTCGCCACTCGCCACCAGGGTTGCCCCCGTGCTGCCGTTCGACTTGCATGTGTAAGGCATGCCGCTAGCGTTCAATCTGAGCCAGGATCAAACTCTTCAGTTTAATCGTTGGCAACTTACCTAAATAAGTCGCTGCTCAATGGAATTGATCGTAATGACCGTAATAAATTACGGTTACCTTGATCATTCGCATGAGCGTTTGATATTTTCCACTCGGCTTGCAGATTGGCTTGCGCTTTTCTGCCTGCTTCGCGGTGTTGGCGTTTCCGCCCAAACGCCCACGCTTATCGGCTGTTTAGTTTTTAAAGAGCACGCTGTCTTTCGATCAGCACAGAAGCGGAATTATGACGCTTCCTTTTCAGCTTGTCAACTTGAGCTCCGTTCTGGCTGGCGCTGCGTGACAACTTCGTTTCCTTTTTTGCTTGCCTCGACGATCAGTCTCTGATCAGTCTTGCTGGGCATCTGAAGCAGCGAAGCCCTCGACTATAGCAGCGAGCCTGGAGACACGCAAGTCGCAAGGCAGCCCTGGTTGGGACTGGAACCTGCGAGGCACGCGGCACGTTGCAGCATAGGCCTGCGTCAGCGCGCATTAAGCGGACTGTGGGGCGTACCAAGCACTCGCCGCCGCTTCACGTTTTGTCAGCGCGGCCTTCAGGAAACATTCAAGCCGCTAGAATCCTGCGATTGCAAGCTCGCCTTTGGCGTGCATAGAAGACAGACAAAACAAGAGGCGGCGGATCTGATGTCACAAACACATTCGGGCGCAGAGTCGGCGTCCTTACGGGTCGCTCAAATGGCTGCGCGCCGCATGTGGGATGAAGACAAGGCGTCTCAGGCGCTCGGCATGAGTCTGGCCGACATCGGGCCCGGCTTTGCCGTGTTGTCGATGATTGTTCGCGCCGATATGGCAAATGGTCACGGCATGTGCCACGGCGGATTCATGTTTCTTCTTGCAGACAGCGCCTTTGCATTCGCCTGCAACAGTCACAACCAGCGTGCCGTGGCTGCCGGCGCAGAAATCCATTTCGTGGCACCTGCTAAGGTCGGCGATGTACTGACCGCTCAGGCAACCGAGCAACACCGTGAAGGTCGAAGCGGTTTTTATGATGTGCGAGTCACCGATCAGAACGGTGCGCTGATTGCACTTTTTCGCGGCCGCAGCGCGACGATCAAAGGTTTTCTCGTAGACGATGCCAGCTTGGCCCCAGCAGTCGGGCAAGGCAGTTCGGGTGACGACTGCGCAGGCCAGCCATGAGGAAGACCCCGTGAGCGATTTGAGACTTGATCCGATTGAGACTGCCAGCATCGATGAACTGCGCGCACTGCAGCTCGAGCGGCTGCGCGCAACGCTCGAGCATGCCTATGCGAATGTTCCGCACTACCGGCTGGCTTTCGATGCCGCGGGAGTTCATCCGCGCGATTTACGCAGCCTTGAGGATCTGAGCCGTTATCCGTTCACGACTAAAGCGGAACTCAGGGCGAACTATCCCTTCGGCATGTTCGCGGTGCCGCGTGAGCAAGTCGTTAGGATTCATGCGTCAAGCGGCACGACAGGCAAACCGACGGTGGTGGGCTACACCGCGCGCGATATCGACAACTGGGCGAATCTCGTGGCGCGCTCGATTCGTGCAGCGGGCGCCCGCCGTGGCGACCTGGTACATGTGAGTTATGGCTATGGACTGTTTACTGGCGGCCTGGGAGCTCACTACGGCGCCGAGCGACTGGGCCTGACGGTCGTGCCATTCGGTGGCGGACAGACCGAGCGCCAGGTGCAGCTAATCACTGATTTTCGACCCGACATCATCATGGTGACCCCGAGCTACATGCTGGCGATCGCCGATGAGTTCGAGCGACAGGGGATGGACCCGGCGCAGTCGAGTCTGCGCTTGGGCATCTTCGGCGCAGAGCCCTGGACGAATGAGATGCGCCGTGAAATTGAAGCCCGCGTGGGAATCGACGCGGTGGACATCTATGGTCTGTCGGAAGTGATGGGGCCGGGTGTGGCCAGCGAATGCGTCGAGACCAAGGATGGCCCGACGATCTGGGAGGATCATTTTTTCCCCGAAATCATTGACCCGGTAACCGGCGCGGTCGTGCCCGATGGTCAGCCGGGTGAACTGGTGTTCACCTCGCTGACCAAGGAAGCGCTGCCAATCATCCGCTACCGGACGCGCGATTTGACCCGCCTGCTGCCTGGAACAGCACGAACGATGCGTCGGATGCAGAAAATCACCGGCAGATCAGACGACATGATGATCATCCGCGGGGTCAATGTGTTCCCTTCGCAGATCGAGGAGCTGATCCTCAAGCGTGAGATGCTCGCACCTCATTACGTCTGCGAACTGGAGAAGGACGGGCCGCTGGATGCGCTCACCGTGCGGGTCGAGATCAAACCGCAGGTGGCCGGCGCCGATGCGGCAAGCGAGCAATCATCGCTGGAATACGACATCAAAGCCCTGATCGGTGTGAGCTGCAGGGTGAAAATTGAACCGACCGGCGCGATCGAGCGTTCGGTGGGCAAAGCAAAACGAGTTATCGACCGGAGAAAACAATGACTTCAAGCTTCAGGGCAATCCTGCTCGAAAAAGACGGCGACGCCTTCAGTGCCTCGATCAAGGACCTGAGCGATCAGGACCTCCAAGCCCATGCAGGCGATGGCGATGTCGTCGTGCAGATTGCCCATTCGACAATCAATTACAAGGACGGACTGGCGATCGCCAACCGCTCCCCGGTGGTCCGAAAGTGGCCAATGGTGCCGGGCATCGATGGCGCAGGTACGGTTGAATCGAGCAGTTTCGCCGGGATTTCTGTGGGCGATCGTGTGGTGCTCAACGGCTGGGGCGTTGGCGAAAGCCACTGGGGCTGCCTTGGCGGCAAGGCGCGTCTGAAGGGACAGTGGCTGGTGCCACTGCCCAAGGCGCTGTCGACGCGACAGGCGATGGCGATCGGTACAGCCGGCTACACCGCAATGCTTTGCGTGATGGCGCTTGAGTCGCAAGGTGTCAAGCCGGGCGATGGCGAAGTGCTGGTGACCGGAGCAGCCGGCGGCGTGGGCAGCGTTGCCATCGCCCTGCTGTCGGGTCTGGGCTACAAGGTTGTCGCCTCGACCGGGCGCGCGTCCGAGGCCGACTATCTCAAGGTGCTTGGTGCGAGCGACATCATCGACCGGGCGACCCTGTCGGCACCGGGCAAGCCGCTGCAAAAAGAGCGCTGGGCAGGGGTGGTTGACGCGGTCGGCTCGCACACGCTTGCCAATGCCTGTGCACAGTCGCGCTACCGTGGCGTGGTGGCAGCCTGCGGACTGGCTCAGGGCATGGATTTCCCGTCGAGTGTCGCGCCCTTCATCCTGCGCGGGGTGCGCCTGATCGGCATCGATTCGGTAATGTGTCCGCAGGCCGAACGCCGCGTGGCCTGGGAGCGTCTGGCGCGTGATCTCGACCTGTCGAAGCTCGATGCGATGACCACCGAGATCGGTCTGGCAGACGCGATAGCGCAGGCGCCAAGAATCCTTGCAGGCGAAGTCCGCGGAAGACTGGTGGTGGATGTCGCACACTAATAATCGGGCAGCCGCAGGCAAGCCGATCAGTTACCGGATTGCCGCCGCAGATCCGCATGCCCATCTGTTCGAGGTCGCCCTGCGCGTCAGGGAACCCGCCACCGATGGGCAGCGGCTGGCGCTGCCGGCATGGATTCCGGGCAGCTACATGATTCGAGAGTTTGCACGCCATATCGTCTCGATCTCGGCGCGCTGCGGCACGCGCCCGGTACGGATCAGCAAGATCGACAAGCACACCTGGCTTGCCGAAGCAGTGACTGAACCCCTGACCGTCGAGTACACCGTCTATGCCTGGGATCTGTCAGTCCGGGCGGCTCATCTGGATGCCACCCACGGATTTCTGAATGCGTCTAGCGTTTGCCTGCGGGTCATCGGCCAGGAAGCGCGGCCCTGTACGGTCGATCTGGTTGCGCCACCGGCGCCGATCGGGCGCGACTGGCGAGTCGCCACTACCCTGCCCGAGGACGGCGCAAAACGACATGGATTTGGCCGGTATCGGGCCGCCGACTATGACGCGCTGATCGATCATCCGATCGAGATGGGTCGCTTTGCGATCGCTTCGTTTGAGGCCGGTGGCGCCGAACATGAGATCGCAGTCACCGGTCGAAGCGATGTCGATCTGGCCCGACTGACCCGGGATCTCGCACCGCTGTGTACCGCGCAGGCGGCGCTTTTCGAGCCGACCACGCAGCGGGCACCGTTTGACCGTTATCTGTTTCTGACCACCGCGGTCGGCGAGGGATACGGTGGACTTGAACATCGCGACAGCACGGCCCTGCTGTGCGGGCGCAACGACCTGCCCTTTGCAGGCATGCACAATCAGAGCGAGGCTTATCGCGGTTTTCTCGGGCTGGCGAGCCACGAGTACTTCCATGCCTGGCACGTCAAACGGATCAAGCCGGCAGCCTTCGTTCGATATGACCTTGATCAGGAGGTCTATACACGGCTGCTCTGGATCTTCGAGGGCTTCACCTCCTATTACGATGACCTGATGCTGGTTCGCAGCGGCCTGATCAGCCAGGATGAGTACCTGACGCTGCTCGCGAGGACCATCTCGGGTGTGCTGCGGGGCCCGGGGCGACAGGTTCAGAGTGTTGCCGAGTCGAGCTTCGATGCCTGGGTCAAGTACTACCGGCAGGATGAAAACTCACCGAACTCGGTCGTGAGCTATTACGCCAAAGGCGCGCTGGTGGCGCTGGCGATCGATCTTGCGGTCAGGGCGCGCACCAACGGCCAGGCGAGTCTCGATGATGCGATGCGACTGCTCTGGCAGCGCCATGGCACGGGCTTCTATTCGCTGCAGGGCGGCCCCGGGCCGGCGCAAAGCGGCCTGGCCGAAGACGGATTTGCGTCGGTGCTGCGCGAGGCGACCGGCGTATCGCTGGGTGCAGCCCTGACGCGATGGGTCGAGGGCACCGACGATCTGCCGCTTGCAAAGTTGCTGGCCCCACTGGGGGTGAGGCTCAAGCTGGCAGCACCCGACCCCTCGCCCTCGCTCGGTGTGCGGCTCGCAACCCGATCAGGCGATCTGGCGATTGCCAGCGCCTACAGCGGTGGGGCAGCGCAGCGCGCAGGATTGTCGGCAGGCGATCTGCTGGTGGCCTGCGATGGCCTTCGGGTCGACGAAAAAGCGCTCAAGGGTCTGTTGGCACGCCGAAAGCCTGGCGAGACGGTCGTGCTGCACGCCTTCCGGCGCGACGAGCTGATGCGCTTCGAAGTCAGGCTTGATGCGCCTGCCGCCAGCGAGGCCACCCTTGTGGCCGCAGACGGGCCGAACACCCTGCGCGAAGATTGGCTGAGGGTGGTCAGTCGAAAAGCGCGCGCAGCGCCTCGCCCGGCTCGGGCGCGCGCATGAAGGCCTCTCCCACCAGAAAGGCATCGACACCGGCGGCGCGCATCGTCAGCACATCACGGCGCGACAGGATGCCGCTTTCGGTCACCGGCAACCGATCGGCAGGGATTCGCTCCAGCTGAGACAGCGTGGTGTCGAGACTGACTTCGAAGGTGCGCAGATTGCGGTTGTTCACACCCACCAGTGGCGTGCGCAGCCGCAAGGCGCGGTCGAGTTCGGCGGCATCGTGAACCTCGACCAGTACATCCATGCCAAGCGAGAGGGCGCAAGCTTCGAGATCGGCAAGCTGTGCATCGTCCAGAACCGCGACGATCAGCAGGATGCAATCGGCACCCCAGCCGCGCGCCTCGTAGACCTGATACGGATCGAACAGAAAATCCTTGCGCAGGACCGGCAGACTGCAGGCGGCACGCGCCGCCTTGAGAAACGCTGGCGAGCCCTGAAAGAAGGACACGTCGGTGAGCACCGACAGGCATGACGCCCCACCGCGCTGATAGGACGCCGCAATCTCGGCTGGTTGGAAATGCTCCCGCAGCACACCCTTGCTCGGACTGGCCTTTTTCACCTCGGCAATGACTGCCGCACGGCCCTGCGAGATCGATGAGCGCATCGCCGCCTCGAATCTGCGGGGTCGCAGCGGATCGGCCGGGTCGATAAGGGTGCCTTCAGCCTCGCGGCGCACATCCGCCAGGGGGCGCTCGGTGAGCGCCTGCGCGACCTCGACCGCCTTGACCTTCATGATTTTCTGCAAAACATCGGACATGGTGTCGTGGCCTGATCAGCCGGCAGTGGCAAGGCGCTGGGTGACAGCGACGAATTCATCGAGCTTGGCGCGAGCAGCGCCGCTGGCAATCGCCTTGCGGGCCAGGACGATGCCATCGGCGATCGACTCGGCAATATTGGCCGCATAAAGCGCAGCACCCGCATTGAACACGACGATCTCGCGCGCCGCACCCGGCGTGTCGTCAAGTGCGGCCAGCAGCATCAGCCGTGACTCGGCGGCGTCGGCCACGCGAAGCGTGCGATTGGAGATCATCGACAGGCCGAAATCTTCAGGGTGAATCTCGTACTCGCGTATCTCGCCATTTTTGAGTTCGCCGACCATGGTGGCTGCACCCAGCGAAATTTCGTCCATCCCGTCCCGACCGTGCACCACCAGCACATGGTCAGCACCCAGCCTTTGCATGACCCGCACCTGAATACCGACCAGATCGGGGTGAAAAACACCCATCAGGGTATTGGGTGCGCCGGCCGGATTGGTGAGCGGACCGAGAATGTTGAAGATCGTACGCATGCCAAGTTCGCGGCGCACTGGCGCCACGTTCTTCATGGCGGGGTGATGGTTGGGTGCAAACATGAAACCGATTCCGGTCGCCTCGAGGCATCGGGCGACCTTGTCCGAATCGAGCGTGATGTTGGCACCTAAAGCTTCAAGCACGTCGGCCGCACCCGACTTCGACGACACGCCCCGATTGCCGTGCTTGGCGACACGGGCGCCGGCCGCAGCCGCCACGAACATCGAGGCAGTAGAAATGTTGAAGGTATGCGAGCCATCGCCGCCGGTGCCGACAATGTCGACAAAGTGCGGCAGCGCAGGCACCTCGACCCGATTGGCGAACTCGCGCATGACTTGCGCTGCCGCCGAGATCTCGCCGATGGTCTCTTTCTTGACCCGCAAACCGGTCAGGATGGCCGAGGTCATGAGCGGTGACATCTCGCCGTTCATGATCATGCGCATCAGCGTGAGCATCTCGTCGTGAAAGATCTCGCGGTGCTCGACGGTTCGCTGGAGGGCTTCCTGGGGGGTTATCGACATGTTGAAGCCATCACTGGCCCGGTAGCGTTCAAGTTAGGAGCCGCGCACTCAGGCGCGCAGAAAATTGCGCAACAGCGCGTGTCCGTGTTCACTCGCGACCGATTCGGGGTGAAACTGAACGCCCTCGATCGGGAGCGTGCGATGGCGCAGCCCCATGATCTGACCATCGCTGCTGGTGGCGGTAACCTCCAGGCAATCGGGCAGCGTATCAAGCTCGACCACCAGCGAGTGATAGCGCGCCACATCAAACTCGGCGGGCAGGTCCCTGAAGACGCCCAATCGGGTGGTATGGATGGTGTCGGTCTTGCCATGCATGACCTTGTCGGCTCGCACCACGCGTCCGCCGAAGGCCTGCCCGATGGCCTGATGACCCAGACAGACACCAAGCATCGGAATGCGGCCCGCAAAATGTTCGAGCACCCCCAGCGATATACCTGCCTCGGTGGGGGTGCAGGGCCCAGGCGATATGACGATGCGCTCGGGCTTCATCGCATCGATATCAGCGACGCTCAGCGCATCGTTGCGCACAGTGACCACCTGCTCCCCGAGCTCGCCGAAGTACTGCACGAGGTTGTAGGTAAAGGAATCGTAGTTATCGATCATCAGCAGCATAACGGCCCAAACTTATCGATCAGATTGCCGACCAGCAGGCAGTTTAACCGGTCGCTCCGGGCACGGTCGCGCGGAGTCCACAAACCGCCCGCGCTGGCTGGGCAGGACGGGCAAACTCTCGGCAGGCGGATGACCATCTCAACAGGCCAGAACTCATGGATGCCGCGTCGACGCGAAACGGCTGGCAATGTGACGATCAGAATCGCGCCCGGCCTGTCAGCAAAGACTGCCAGACAGTGCGGGTCGGGGAGAACAATGCCGACAGACCGACGCAGATCGCCACGGTCGCAAGGATGCAAAGCGTGTCGACGAACCGTCCACGTGCTGACAGTCCGCAGGCTGCCGCGAGCAGAAGAATCGGATAGTGAAAAAGGTAGATGCCGAAGGAATGGAAGGCAAGCGAGCGAACCCACAGTGGCGACGGTGGCGAGCTCTGTGCATCACTCGCAGCAATCGTCAGGATCATCACGGTAAACCCTGCGGCAATCACCCAATCGGAAAGGAAAAAGCGCGAGTTGGAAAGACGCATCGAAACGTCAGTCGCCTGCACGATGGCACCCGACAACCCCTGTCCCGCCTGATGCAGCCACTCATAAAACGGCGAGATGAACCACAGCCCATAGATCCCCAGCAGCACCGCAGCAGGCGACAACCAGGCCGGCCATGAGGTGACACCAGAGTGCAGTCGGTTGGCATCAACCCGCTGCCAGGCCCATGCGCCGAGCGCCCAGCAGGGTGCAAGCAGCAGCACGCGCGCCCCCATCAGCAGCAGAACCAGCCCGATCTGCAGGGGTCGATAGCGGGTGGTGCCCAAGGTCGCAGCGAGCAGCAGATAGAACCAGGCCTCATAGCCCAGTGACCAGTAGGGGATGTTCGAGAAGGCCGCAAAAGAGTTGGTCCAGGTCTCGCCCAGAAAAAGACCGTGAAAACCAAGGTGCAACCACCATTTCCGGTAGGTCCAGAGCGGATAGAGGTCGGGGCGCAATGTCTTGCCGATCAGGTCCAGACAGAGCGTGATCAGCAGCGCAGGTACGACCAGGCTGTAGAGCCGGGAAAAACGTGCCGCAAGAAAAGCGGTCGGGTTGCCACGGTGGTCTGCCCCTGACTGCATGACGCTGTAGCCCGAGATCACGAAAAACCCGATGACTGCGTCATGAGCCATGCGTTGCAGGGCGCCGCCCGTTCCAAACGGCAGGAAGCCTAGCTGCTCTGCATGCAGCGCCACGACCATTAGCGCGAGCGCAATGCGCCATCGATCGAGGGCCGTGAAGACCCGCTTGTGTCGACGCAGGGCTTCGCTCATGGACGCAGGGCTTCGCTCATGGACGCTTGCCGTTCAACGCGATCGCCTGTCCGTCGATCGGCCATGGACTCGGAGGCTTTCGCCGACCGACATACCTTTGCCCTTATCGAAACACGGGTAGCAAAAACCATGGCACGCGCAGGCATCAGGGTCAATCGAATCTTCGCCATCTCGGTTCTGGCCGCAGCCCATACCGGCTGCGGTGGCGTGCAGAACGCCATCGAGGCCGCAGTCGCCAGGCAGGTCGATTCAGCGGCGGCATCGCTGAACAGTGCGGCCACGACTGCGGTTGCTTCAGCGGGCAACACGGCAGCCAATACGATTTCGACCAGTTCGCCGACCGTGGCTGGCAGCGGCGCGGTTGGTACGACCGTCACCAGCAAGGACTTCATCGAGAAGGCGATCGCTCTGGTCAATGCCGGCCGCAGCGTCGCGCGCAAGTGCGGCACGACCAACTATCCGGCGGTCGGTGCGCTCAAATGGCAGCCGCAGGTCGAGCAGGCCGCGCTCACTCAGATTCAGTACCTGCAGCAGAACAACCTGTTCACGCACGAAGGCGCAGGCGGATCGACTGTCGGCAGCCGATTGACCGCGACCGGCTATGTCTGGCAGTCGGTGGGCGAAAACATCGCCGCCGGATTTCCAGATCTCGAGACAACCGTCAAAGGCTGGTTCGACAGCGAGGGACATTGCGCCAATCTGATGAATGCTACGTTTACAGATCTCGGTGTGGCGGGCGTGCTGGGCAGCTCGACGAATGCTTACAAGACCTACTGGGGCATGGTGCTGGCGCGGCCTCAATAAGTCGATGGCGCACCGTTTCAGGCACATCAGATCTCGCGGGTAAAGCCTTCCTCGACCAGCTCTGCAGCACGCAGGACAGCCCGCGCCTTGACCTCGGTTTCCTGAAACTCGGCCTCCGGTATCGAATCGAACACCACGCCGGCCGCAGCCTGCACATTGAGAATGCCGTCCTTGAGCACCCCGGTGCGGATCGCGATCGCAACATCCATCTCGCCCGACCAGCTCAGATAGCCGCACGCGCCGCCATAGATGCCGCGCTTGACCGGCTCGAGCTCATCGATGATCTCCATCGCTCGCACCTTGGGCGCACCGGTCAGGGTGCCGGCCGGAAAGGTCGCGCGCAGCACATCGATGGCATCGAGGCCTGGCAGCAACAGCGCCTCGACGTTCGAGACGATATGCTGAACATGCGAGTACTTCTCGATGACCATCTGGTCGGTGACCTTGACGCTGCCGATCTGGGCGATGCGCCCGAGATCGTTGCGGGCGAGGTCGATCAGCATCAGATGCTCGGCGCGCTCCTTGGGATCAGCAAGCAGTTCGGTCGCAAGGGCCGCGTCTTCAGCGGGCGTGAGGCCGCGCTTGCGCGTGCCGGCGAGCGGGCGAATCGTGATGCGCTTGTCGACGACCTTCGCAGCGGAGCCGGCAGCCTCGCGATTCGGTGACTCGACCGTCTCCTGACGCACCAGGATCTCAGGCGATGCGCCGATCACCTGGAAACCATCGAAGTCGTAGTAGTACATGTAGGGCGACG
>Ga0114979_10003378_pt1 | contig 10718 bp, 9 predicted proteins | sample S_140625_EF_Meta_FD_87315 | JGI IMG/M metagenome (GOLD analysis project Ga0114979, IMG submission 87315) | Freshwater microbial communities from Lake Simoncouche, Canada to study carbon cycling - S_140625_EF_MetaG | ecosystem: Environmental > Aquatic > Freshwater > Lake | place: Lake... | reverse complement strand
TCCGGTAGGAATCGATATTGGATGATCCAAATGACACATCGGAGCCGATGATCTCGCCATACCCGGCCTGACGAATCGAGTCGCCAATCATCAGCATTGCGATCTGCCCGCTGTCGGCGATGCCTGCCAGCTCGCCTGCGACACGCGAGGTCGTGGCCGTTGACAGATAGGCGCCTGAGACCGCTGCCGTGATCGCCAGGCCGATGGCCAGGCTGATCATCAGTTCAATCAGCGTTCTACCGCTCTGCCCCCTGGCTGACCGCATACCGTTCAATGATTCGAGCTTGGCCATGACTCAGCCCGGAAAGAAGTTGGTAGTGATGCAGCGATACTGAGGGTTGTTCCTGATCGACTGGATTCGATCGCACGCGTTGTCCGTCGCGACCACGGTCGCGTTCGGCTCGATCCAGCCGACGGTGACGGTCATCGCCATGGCGCTGCCCGCGATGGTCGGGCCGATGACCGCTGCTGCGCCCGGCAGTAGTCGCTGGACATCGAGCATCCAGCTGCTGGCCTGAATCAGCGGCACTTCGAAGGCGGCGTCGCAGGCAGTGGGCACCGCACAGGCTGGCACCTGCACGGCCGCACCCGGGTCGAAAGTCTGGTTATAGCCTTGCGTCAATGCGCGGGCATAACCCTCCTGATTACCCGCCACCCGCTCGCGCAACTGATCGATCAGACTGGACGCGACGCGTCGTGTCTCGCTGTCGATCTGCATCGACAGCGAGCGGGTCTGCATGCCGGCCAGGCCAAGCAGGCCGAATGCCGCGATGATCAGCGAGATCAGCACCTCGATCAGGCTGATGCCCACCTGTTGTTTCATGAGAGCGTTCACGTCGGACAACTCCCGCCGACTGGCTCTCTCAAATCGATCCGCCCGGCAATGTTGACGGACAGGCAGCGTGCCCGGCTTGAGCTCAAGGTAGGCGGCAAGGATGCGACCGCCTGGCCGAAGTCGAAGGCGAAGTTACCAGCCGGTCCGGCGAGCCGCATGCCGTTCCAGTTGTAGACAATCGCGCCGGCGCCCGGTGCCCAGATCATGAGACGCGACGCCAGATCTGCAGAAGACAGCGCCGACTGCCGCCGGATGAGAATGTCCCCAGCCTCAAAAGTGTCCAGCGCATTCGCAGGCGCCTTGGCATAGATGATCCAGCCGGCTGACCAGTCGTTGCCCGCAAAGTTGCCCACCGCTGCCTGACTGCAGGTGGCACCGTTGTCGTTGGCGTTGGTGCTGCGGCACACACCCACGCGAGTCCCGCGTACTGCAGCCTCCGAACGTGCGAGCTCAAGGGCCGAACGAAAAACCGAGGTACCGTCCGAAATTCGCGCGGCGACGACGAAGGGCTGAAATCCGCCGCCCGCCATGGCGGCGAGAATTGAAATGATCGCCATCACGGTGAGCAATTCGATGAGCGTGAAGCCCCTCGAGTCGCCGCGCGATCCGATGCCTCCTTCACCCCTGTAGCAATCGAAAAACCTGATGTGCACCCGATTCACCCTAGTCAAAAACTCCGACTCACGTCGTCAAAGTGGGAAGCCCGGACTGGCTCGTTTGACAAGCCTAGCGTCCACGCCGTACTGCGATATCCCTAAGCGACGAACGGACGGAAAAGGCGCGTGAACGCCGGGATAAGCGTCACAGGTGGAACCAGGACAATTCGCGGAATGGCCGCAGGCGTCCTCCAGGGTCTTCGCGTACGCTGCGTTCTGGGCGTCACTGCTCGGGCAAAGGCCCGATCGCCCGCCAATAACAGGAGACTTCAACCATGTCCGACTCACTCGTGATCCGAAGCGATCGCGCGGGCCTAACCACCCTCACCCTGAATCGACCCGACAAACTCAATGCGCTGACGCCGGGCGTGTTCGTTCAGTTGCGGGCTCACCTTGATGCGATCGCTCGCGACGACCGCGTCGGCTGCGTTGTGCTGGCCGGGGCGGGCCGCTCTTTTTGCGCCGGTCACGACCTCGGCGCGATTGCTTCCGCAGAACCCGCACCGAGCCCCTATTTCGAACCCGAGACCATCGATGCCCTCGAGTCGCTGCCTAAGCCCACCCTCTGTCGCCTGCACGGGCACTGCTTTACCGGTGGTCTTGAACTGGCGCTCGCCTGTGACCTGCTGGTGGCAGCCGAATCGACCCATCTTGGCGACACGCACGGACAATGGGGGCTGGTGCCGGTCTGGGGCATGTCGGTCAGGCTCCCCGAACGCGTCGGTCGAGCGACCGCGAAAGAACTCATGTTCACCAGTCGCAGACTGTCTGCCCGCGAGGCCCTCGACATTGGTCTGGTCGATCGCTGCGTGCCGGACGATCAGCTCGATGCGACCATTGACGCGCTCGGTGCCGAAATCCTTGCCAATTCACGAGGCACCAACCGGATCGTCAAGGCGCTGATTGCCGATGGCGACGAACGAACCCGATCGCAGGCACTGGTCCACGAACGCAAGCGACCTTACGGTCGCCCGGACGACATGGCCGAGCGGATGCAGGCACGGCGCAAGTAGCGTTTCAGAGATCGTTTCAGACACCGACAGGCGCGGACTCCGCTTTGCGGGGCCCGTGGCAGACTCGAACGCAGAACCATTTACATTGAACAGTCAGGGAGACATCGCATGAGCTGGCAGCCGGAACTGGAAGAACTCGCACGCCGCAAGGCCCTTGCCCACGAAATGGGCGGGGCCGACAAGGTCAAGCGTCAGCATGACGGCGGGCGTCTGACGGTTCGCGAGCGGATTGGCGGCATGCTCGATGCCGATAGCTTCCAGGAAGTCGGCACCCTCTCCGGCATCGGCGAGTACGACGCCAGCAATGCGCTGACCACGGTAACGCCAGCCAACTGCGTGTTCGGGCGCGGGACGGTCGATGGCCGATCTGTGGTGGTGGTTGGTGACGACTTCACCGTGCGCGGCGGATCGGCAGATGCCTCGATCAGCGCAAAGCCGCTGATGGCCGAAAACATGGCGGCCGAGTTTCGCCTGCCGATCGTGAGGATCATCGAAGGCTCGGGCGGCGGCGGCTCGGTAAAGACCATCGAAACCAAGGGTGCGGCCAATCTGCCCGGCGGCGTCGGCGGCACGCAGGGCTTTTACATGATGACCGCCAACCTGGCCAATGTGCCGGTGGTCGGGATCGGCCTGGGATCGGTGGCCGGTCTGGGCGCGGCGCGCCTGGCATCGAGCCACTTTTCGATCATGAGTACCAGCTCAGCGATGTTCGTGGCTGGCCCGCCGGTCGTGGCCCGGCTCGGGCAGCCGCTCACCAAGCAGGAGCTGGGCGGCGCCGATATCCAGACCCGCAGCGGCGCGATCGACAATGCGGTCGAGACCGAGGCTGAGGCCTTCGAGCAAGCAAGGCGTTTTCTGTCCTATCTGCCCTCCTCGGTTCATTCGCTGCCGCCGATCATTGCCTGCAACGACGATCCGCAGCGCGCAGACGAGTCACTGCTCAGCGTGATTCCGCGCAATCGCAGGCAGATCTACAAGGTTCGACCGATCATCGAGACCGTGGTCGACAAAGGATCGTTCTTCGAGATGGGCCGCAATTTCGGGCGTTCGATCGTAGCCGGCCTTGCGCGCTTCGACGGTCATCCGGTTGTGCTGTTTGCAAGCGACCCCTATCACAATGCTGGCAGCTGGAATGCCGAAACCTGCCAGAAGATCGTGCGCTTTGCCGACCTGGCCGAGACCTTTCATTTGCCGGTGGTCTACCTCATGGACTGCCCCGGCTTTCTGATCGGCCTTGAGGCCGAAAAGACGGCCACCATTCGACACGGCGTGCGCGCGATGGCAGCCATGAACCAGACCAGTGTGCCCTGGTGCACCGTCATCATGCGCAATGCCTACGGCGTGGCCGGTGCGGCGCATCAGCCCGGCGGGCGGCTGTCTCTGCGCTATGCCTGGCCGTCGGCCTCATGGGGCTCGCTGCCTCTGGAAGGTGGCATCGAGGCGGCCTACCGTGCCGACATCGATGCCGCCTCCGACCCGGCAGCCAAGATGAAGGAAATCGAAGGGCGCCTTAACGCCTTGCGCTCGCCCTTCCGGACCGCCGAGAAGTTCTGGGTCGAGGAGATCATCGACCCCCGCAAGACCCGCTCGCTGCTGTGCGATTTCGCGCGTCTGGCCGAACCGGTCCGCACCGCGGGCAAGGTCAGTCTTTCGATGCGGCCCTGACATTGAAGATGCGAAATGTGGCCTGAGCAAAGGCCACTGCTTCATCCATCGCATCGACGATTTCGGCACGCACGAACACCGTGCGACCGGTCTTGCGAGTGGTGGCGACGCGGCAGGTAAAGGGCCCCTGCTTTGCGGGCGCCACATACTGAATGCTGCAGTCGACCGTCGCGCAGCCGCTGTCTTCATCGGCGGTCGAGAGCGCCGCAAACGCCATGCTGGTATCCATCAGCGTGAACAGAATGCCGCCATGAGGTTGCGGCGTGGGCCAGCAGACCTCCGGGCGTGGGGTCATCGTCGCGTGGGCAACGCCATCGGCACAGGCATCGATCCGGATGCCGATGGTGCGGTAAAGCGGGTTGTCGTTCAGGCGGGCAAGGGCGTCGGGTGAATACTTCATCTCAGGATCTCCGGACTGTTGCCTCAAGGTAGCAGAATGACCATCCGAGCCCTGTGATCACAGGGTATGCTCGTTCCACGTTCTGCGATCAACAGGACGACAACGCCCCAGAGCGACAAACCACCGAAGGAGACCCCATGTTGAGCTTCCTTGTGCCGAAGATGCACCTGCTGTCCGTTCTTGCTGTTGCCATCACTGCCGGCCTTGCGCTCGTGCCAGACACTGCGCGGGCTCAGGAATATCCCAATAAACCCATCAAGTTCATCGTCAGTTCGGCAGCCGGCGGCGTGGTCGACATTCGCGCTCGGCGATTCGGTGTCCGGCTGGCCGAACTGCTCAAGCAGCCGATCGTGGTCGACAACAAGCCCGGTGCATCGACCACGATCGGTGCCGACTTCGTCGCCAAATCGGCGCCCGATGGCTATACAGCGCTGTTTGGTGGCAATACCGAAGTGGTGACCGTGCCGGCACTCGGCATGCCGATCAAATATGACCCGGTCAAGGATTTCATCCCGGTGGCGCAATTCACCCTGGGCTACCCGGTCTTCGTGGTGAATGCCGGACTCGGTGTCAAAAACATGGCCGAGCTGGTCGCCTGGGCCAAGGCGCGCCCGGGTCAACTGCTGTGTGGCACCTCCGGCCATGGCAGCGGCCAGCACTTCTCCTGTGAATTGCTCGCTCGCAACGCCAAAATCGAACTTCGCACCGTTCCCTACAAGGGGACCGGTCCGATGCTGCTTGATACTGCCGCCGGGCAGGTCCATATCGCGATCGGCTTTCTGGCCGAAGTCGATAAACAGTACATCGTGCCGGGCAAGGTCATTCCGTTCGGCGTGCTTTCACCCAAACGCATCGCACGATTCCCTGATCTGCCGACCATGGGTGAAATGGGTTATGTCGGTTTTGACATGATGTCCTGGACCGGTCTTTTCGTGCCTGCCGGCACGCCGAAAGCCATCGTCAACCGGCTCAATGCCGAAATCACCAAGGTGGTTCGCGAACCTGAATTCGCGGCATGGCTTGCCGAAACAGGCAGTGAAGTGGTGACCCCGACGCCAGAGCAGTTTCGGGACTTCACGCAGGGTGAACTGGCGCGCTGGAAGAAAATGTCGGACGAATTCGGGATCAAGGCGGAGCAACAGTAACGGATGGTCGGCAAGGCGCCAGAAGCCTGGAATCCAGACTGCTGGCGCCTGATCGGCGAGGCCCATCTCGCTGCAGATCTGCCGCACCGTCATTGCATCGATCGAATCGTTTCGTCCCCTGATCGTCAGAGTCTCCTTGATTCATTCGTTGAATGCAGGGCTGTCTCTCGGTGGTCGTGCTTCACACGATCGCGATGAGCACTGAGTTGCCTTCCGACACCACAAACTCCCGCAATCTGTGGGTCGGCCTGATGTCGCTTGCCCAGCTGATTTCCTGGGGCAGTCTGTACTACACCTTTTCGCTGCTGATGCCGGTTATCGAACAGGATCTCGGCGCGAGCCGGGTCGAGGTGAGCGGCGCCTTCAGTGCGGCGCTGCTGGCCAGCGGTCTGGCCGGTCTGGTGGTCGGGCGGCTCATCGATCAGGGCTACGCCAGGGCGGTGATGTCGATTGGCTCGATCGCGGCCGGCCTGCTGCTTCTCGCGCACTCGCGAGTCACCAGCGTTGCCGGCCTCTACGCGGTCTGGATCGGGCTCGGCATCGCAATGGCCTGCATTCTCTACGAACCGGTGTTCACCGTCCTCATTCGCCGCTGGCCCAAGGACTATCGCCGCTCATTGATCGCGATGACCTTCCTGGGTGGACTGGCATCAACCGTCTTCATTCCGCTGTCGGCCTGGATGATTGAGCGGCTCGGCTGGCGCGAAACCTGTCTGGTGCTGGCCGCGATGCACTTCTTCCTGTGCCTGCCGATTCATGTCCGCATGCTCAGGGGCGAGCCGCCGGGCCGGCGCGCAGACAGTGCTTCCCTGGCGTCCGCGAGCGACACACAAGCGAAGGTGACGACTGTTCGCGAACTGGCCACCTCGCCCGCCTTCCTGCTGATCACGGTTTTCAGCTTTGTCTTCATGGGACTGAGCGCAGCACTGTCCGCTCACATGGTGCCCTTGCTGCGTGAACGCGGGCTGCCGGCGGCCTGGGCAGTGGCGGTCCCGGCAAGCATCGGCGTCATGCAGGTCATCGGCCGGCTGGTGCTCTTTGTTTTCGAGGGCCGGATCGATCCAAAAAAGCTCGACCTGATCATCCCGCTGCTGATGCCGTTGTCGCTGCTGCTGCTGCTGGCCGGTGGCGGCAGCACTGGCGCGGCCTTGGCCTTTGCCGCATGTTTCGGTGTGGGCAACGGCCTGATCACGATCGTGAAAGCGACCGCGATTGCGGCCTATGTCAGTCGGGATCGCGTGGCTGTGCTGTCGGGTCTGCAGACGCTGCCCGGTGCGGTGGCAAGAGCCTGCGGCCCGATCATGCTGGCGGCACTCTGGACGGTGTCGAGCAGCTATACCGCCGGGCTGTGGCTGCTGATCGTGGCTGGCGTGGTGGCGACCGGATTGCTGGGGGCAGCGCAAAAGCGGGCCTTGCCGCAGTCGTGATCGGGCCCTGAGCGGGTTCGAGGAAAGCCTGAGCGGGCTGGGTCAGCGTCGAGCGGCCTCAGCCTGCCGGATCTGCGCGAGTCTGACGGTGCAGTCACCTGGCACGGTGGTGCACAGCGTGTCGTCGCTGATGCCGAGCGATTTCTGGTCGCGTCGGAAGGTCGGCAAAAACCGGTCGGCAGCCGCCTGCGCGCCGGGCAAGCCGACCCTTGCCGAGTTCATCGCGCCAATCCAGCCGAAATAGCTGATGCCGAGCCGCTTTGCGCGGCTCTGTCCGGCCGCGCGAATGAGCGTGGCAATGCACTCCTCATACTCGTCTGCGTCGTGGTGCATCAGACGATGGCACTGCTGCTGTGCGTCTCGGGCAGAAGCGCTCACGGTATCGACAACAGGGGCAGCGACAACACTGCTCGCGATGCCAAAGCTCACGAGCATTAAGGCTGTGCGCAGCAGATCCATCGATGTCTGAGCCCATCCGAACGGCGTCGATTGGTCAGACCTGCGATCACGGTTGTCGCAGCCGCGATGCATGACTGTCATATGACTGACATTCATTTTATTTTCACCAGAGAGTCATTTTGTTGCGGGATCTTACGCTGAGCTTATTTCCCTAATTTGATCACCGAAGGCAAACCGATGGCTCAGCACCGTGACTCGACCACCGTTGGTCGCAATGATTCAGATACGCTCTTCTCGGGAAGCCGACTCCGTCTCGTCAAGCGAACATCCTTCGCGCTGAGCATCGGTGTCGCGGCCCTGCTTGCGGCCTGCGGCGGCAACGATTCCAGCAGTTCAAGCGATCAGGTCCGGATCAGCGGCACTGCCGCGACGGGCGCCGCAATCGCGAATGCACCGGTGACGGCCAAATGCACCGGCGGAACCAGTACCGGCTCGGCGACCACTACCTCAAGCGGCACTTTCATGGTGTTCGCCCCCGGGGCGCTTCCCTGCGTGGTCGGGGTTGATAACGGCAAGCGGATGATTTATTCGGTTGCAGCCGGCACCGGCAACGTCGTCAACAATCTCAATGTCACGCCGCTGACCGACAACATCATTGGGCAGATCAACGCCGACACGACAGACTATTTCGCCAAGTTTGACAGCAAGGCGGCTGCCGCGCTGACCCCGGCCGCGCTCGCGACCGCGCAGGGCACTGTCGTCGCGGCCCTCGGCAAGGCTGGTTTGTCTTTGCCGGCTGGCGTGACCGATCTGCTGACCTCGCCTCTGGCGGTCGGCGACGCTCACGACAAGTTGCTGGATTCGCTTGCCACGGTCTCGGTGCCGGTCAAGCTGATCGCGCTGAACGACTTTCACGGAAACATCGAGTCTCCGGCTTCGACCAACGGTGGGCAGGTCACGATTCCTGATCCGAGCAATCCCGCCGGAACCAAGGTCAACGTCGGCGGTGCGGCCTATCTCGCTACGATGATCAAGTCCCTCAAGGCCAAGAACGCCAACAACATCGTTGTCGGAGCTGGCGATCTGGTCGGCGCCGCCCCCTTCACCTCGACGGTGTTGAACCACGAATCCACCGTAGATGTGCTCAACACCCTCGGGCTGGAGGTCACCGCGGTCGGCAACCACGAGTTCGATGCCGGAAAAACTGAACTGCTTCGCCTCCAGAACGGCGGCTGCTTTCCCGGTCGCACGCCCGGAACAGACACCTGCCTGCAGAACAACGCCTTTTCTGGCGCAAAGTTCAAATGGCTGGCCGCAAACGTCGCGACCGATCAAGCCGGCACGACGCTGCTGCCTGCGACCTTCATCAAGGACTTTGGCATTGTCAGGATCGGATTCATCGGTCTGACCCTGAAGGACACGCCAACCGCAGTCAGTGCGAGCGGTGTGGTCGGCCTGACCTTCCTCGAGGAGTCTGCGGTCATCAACACCCGCGCTGCCGAACTCAAGCGCAAAGGCGTGGATGCGGTCGTAGTGCTGATTCATCAGGGCGGGCAAACCACCGCCAGCACACTGAACGACAAGACCTGCCCGGGCTTGTCGGGCGACATCCTTGCGGTATTGGATAAGACCGGCGCTGATGTGGATGTTGTGGTCAGCGGTCATTCGCACCAGGAATACAACTGCAGCTACAAAGGCAAACTGCTGACGCAGGCTGCCTTCTACGGCGCGGTAGCGACAGACATCGATCTGACAGTGATCCCGTCCAAAGGCGTGAAGACCAAGACCGCCGAGAATCGGGCGGTGATCCAGGACACCACGACGGCTGCGCTGCCGGCAGGTTTCACCAAGCTGACCAAGGATGCCGACATGGATGCGCTGGTGACCAAATACGTCACGCTCACCGCGCCGCTCAAGAACAAGGTCGTCGGCAGCATCACGGCCGACATCAAGCGTTGCCTGCTGAACAACAACCCGGTGCTGGGCAGGGATGAAACCTGCGAAGGCGCGATGGGCGATGTGCTGGCCGATGCATATCTGGCAGGCAGCCCGGCGGCGGACTTTGCGATGACCAATCCTGGCGGTGTCCGGGCTGACCTCCTCTTCGCTACGGCGGCAGGCAAAGTCACCTATGGCGATCTGCTGACCGTCAATCCCTTCGCCAACACGCTTTGCACGGTCGACATGAGCGGACAGCAGCTGATCCGTCTTCTCGAGCAGCAGTGGGAAACCCCGAACTCGACCGCCAAGACCGGCATCAACGGCGGTGGTCGACTGCTTCAGATCTCCAAGGAACTGACCTACACCTGGGATGCGTCCAAGCCGCTTGGCGCGGCGCCCGGGCAAGGTGCTCGCGTCGTCGTCTCGTCGGTCAAGGTCAACGGCCAGGCCCTGGATCTTGCGAAGACCTATCGCATCGCGACGCTCAGCTTCCTGACAACCGGCGGCGACAACTTCACGGTGTTCGCCCAGGGCAAGACGGTCTGCAGCGGCACGATCGACATCGATGCGCTGGTGACCTATTTCGGCGCAAAATCGCCGGTCGCGCCGCCTGCACTCAGGACGACCCGGTTGAATTGATGCTCAGTGTCTGACCGACGATCCACGTCGGTCCAGACTGAAACGCCCCCGCAAGGCGACGTCGTCTTTCGGGGGCGTTTCTTATCTTGAGCAGCGATGCCTGTGAGGCAGCGATGCGCTGACCGCTCGCGGGCTAAACCCTGCGATACCAGGCGATGCCTGCGTCATCGAGCTCGCGAACGGCTTCGCCGCGCGCAATCAGATAATTCAAATGTGCAATCGCCTCGCCGGTTGCCAGGCCCAGCACCTGATTGCCATTGATCGGTCGCGCAAAGAGCGAACCGAACACATCGATTACCCGACGCGGTTCGGCGAGCCGGTCACGCAGTCGGTCGAGACCGCGCTCGTGGCCGCCGGCCAGCCGATCAAGTCGGGCATGCAAACCGTAGAAGGGCTCGTTATGGGCCGGCAGTACCAGCACATCGTCGGGAATCTCGCGCTTGAGCATGGCGATGGAGTCGAGCCATTCACCCAGCGGATCGCCGTCGGGTTCGGTGGGGAACACCGACACATTCGATGAGATCCGGGGCAGCACCAGGTCGCCTGAAATCAGCAGTTTGGCCTGCGCGCTGTAGAGGCAGGCATGCTCGGGCGAGTG
>Ga0114979_10003376_pt1 | contig 10725 bp, 12 predicted proteins | sample S_140625_EF_Meta_FD_87315 | JGI IMG/M metagenome (GOLD analysis project Ga0114979, IMG submission 87315) | Freshwater microbial communities from Lake Simoncouche, Canada to study carbon cycling - S_140625_EF_MetaG | ecosystem: Environmental > Aquatic > Freshwater > Lake | place: Lake... | reverse complement strand
GTGAGCCCGATATCTTCTGCAACACAAACGTTCTAAACCGCTCGTGATAGAGCGTGTACAAACCACTCACAGGGCTGTTAAACCATTTGCTGTATCGACCAATGCAGACAAGCACCTGCTCCTCCGACCAACCATCCAACAACGAAACCACAAATTCGGCACTCACCTCCTTTTTCATTAACGCCCACACACCGAAAAATTCGAGAAACTTCCTGCGTTCGGTAACCTTGCTTGCCGGAGGTATAGCCTCCTCGTAAACACCCACTAAGCCATTAGGCAACGTGGATGGGTTGTCCTTCTGCAATGTGCCAGAGCTTAGCCCGTCAACGATGGTTCGGAGGTAGGTGGGGTCGGTAGTGCTCGATTGACCTTCCATAGAAAGCATTTATACGTTAACTATTTTGTTTGATAATTGAGTGAACTGCATAAACGCTCGGATTAGCTTCTATCGATTCACATTCTTTCGAATCCATGTATTCATTGTTGTAATACTCAAACTCGGCCATAGCATCCTCGTTTTCAAAATACCAGGTATAGATGAACTCTGAACCTTTATGCTCTAATGTCAATTTCACTGCAATACCATCGTCAATTACTGAAGAAGTGCGCGTAATAACTAGTTCATCCGATAACGTAACGGATGCTTCGTCGTTCAGCTCCAAAGCCAATTCTGATAAGTGCTCACCGATTTCATCAGCTAACCATTCAGCGCTTTCAACTTGAGAGTTACTGCTATGATCCTGGAAATAAAAAGGTTCATTCTCATTAACACCAGGAATCTCTAATACATAATCGCTGCGCAATGCGTCGGCCCAAACTTCTTCGTCTTCAATATCCACTTCGTCTTCCAAATGCAGCCATACTGCAGGTTGTGGCCCGGTTTCATATCCCTCTTCACTGAAAGTCAGCGAAGACAAACCATCATCGACCAACTTCCATTCGACTAACGGTAGCATTCCATTGTCGTTATTGAATGAAAAACGCATCGACTTTTTTAGAAAATCGGAGTAAGCGTCTAGACTTTTTAGATCTTTTAATTCTGATTTCGTCGGGAAATGACCTTCTCCCTTCTGCAGATTGAATCGGATTGTGTAATACATCGTTTTGTTATTTAAATTAATGATATTGTTTACTAATTGTGCACACCCCCTTTTTCCAACACAGCCTCTACAAACTCCTCTGAAACTTCAAAGGGTTTCAAGGCTGCTCGCACAGCCTCTGCCGATAAACCAGCGAGAGGTTGAAGGGTTTCGATTTGTTCCAACGCGAAACGCCCTCCCAATTGGAAACCGCCTTTGCCCTTGTCGGGAAGTGAGCGGTAGGTGAAAATCCAACGCACATAATCGGGCGACTTCCAATCTTCTTCCGGTTCGTCCTTCTCGTTGTAGGTGTAAAACCAGTCGGAAATCTTAAGCTGTGTATTGGTTACTGCTGCTTCATCGAGCCCGTCGATGAGGATTACCAATGGCTTACCGCCGAACTTTCCCGGCGCCTTGTAGCAATCGGTTAGCAGTGTTTGAAACAGTTTTATGGCATCGAAGTACCGCGAGGGCAAGCGTTCCATTCGCTTTTGTATGAGCTCATCCGTTATTTGCCAAACCCCTGCCCCATTCATGCCGGGCATGGTCTTACCCTGCAATATGAAGTGATATAAAATGGCGTGGAGACTGTTGGCCATGCCCGAACCACAGAAATGATACATGACCGGCACTCCTTCTGTCAATAGCCTATCCACAATACCGGCAGAAAGTGCTCCCTTGCCCATACCCGCTTCGGCATAAATAGGTAATACCCGGTTGGCACTCGGACCTGTAGCCCACTGCGATACCGCTTCTACCTCGCGCTCGCGACCCACAAAACAACCGAGGTAATACTTCATGCGGTCAGCATGATCAAACACGTTTCCCGATCCGCCAAGCAAGGCCTTGCGAATGGGTTCAAACTTTTCGTTCAGCGGCTCATTAACGACCGGATCGGTTTCGTTGCCTAGAACAGTGTTGATGAACTTCGCCTTGCTCTTATTTTCGAAAAGGCCTTGAAACAAATAAGGCAGTTCGTCGTGTTCACCGCGCTGCACAAAGGGATGTAACTCAAGTTTTTTACGTCCTTTCTTCCAGTAGTACTTATCTCCCTCGAGCACCACACTGCTGCGTTCAAACAAGGCGTTGAGCGCCGCCATCTCATAGAGCACTGCCAAGCCTTTGGTCAATTCCACTGCATGCTCGGGCACTACACGTATGTACTGATGTACGTATCGGTTGCGAAAGGTCACAAATCGATCTAGCACGGTAGATTTCGATGTGTCGCGAGGAATGGCTTTCTCCCATGCGCTGCCCATAGTCATGGAAGCATACCATAGATTTTTCCAGTTGGTGTCGCTTGGTAAGGTTTCGCGCAGATTATCCATCACCTGCTTCATAAACAATGCATCGTTGCCGGAGTCGCCATCGTGGAGCTTTTCGCTCATCTGAATAACAGCACCCATGCGTAAAAACAGAGTGCTCATGCCCATTCCGGCCATAATTAGGTTGTTCACCTTACCGGGCTGTTCCTCCAACATTTTAATAAATGCATCACCTGTAAGTTCAACGCTTAGATCGCTGTAGATGCTTTGGAATCGAGTGTAATATTGCTTAAAGGGATTCATAGGGAAAGTACTTTGTGTTGATACTCCAGTTTCAAATCACGGCGGCCGAGCGCCAGATAAATGGGGGTTACTTCGGTCATGGTTTCCGGATAACCGTAATCGGGGTGCACCGTATCGGCCTCAAACGATTCGCGCGAGGTGCGCACCCATGGATGCAGGAGTGCGAACACTTCGTGCACATATTCGCCATTATACCCGTGCTCATCGGCAAAACGGCGGGCAAATACACGATTGCCCTTGCCCAAGGTATCGACCACATGGCGCAGTATCTTTTGTAGCTCTTCCACATCGTTGCGCTCCTCTTTCTTTTCGGCAGAAGGTCCTTTGAACCGCAAGTAGTTGTGTAATGCGCGCATCTGCATCGCCTCGTCGGGCAACGCGGAGTCATGAGCAATTGATACCGATTGATTGAAGAAGGTGTTGAAATGCTCGTAGTGATGCCCAAAGGCAACGAGCATAATTGAATTGTCGCGCAAGTAATTGATCAGATGTGTTAAATGCTGCGGACTAAACAGTGCCAAGTGGATGTTATTGACCAGTACAACCACCTTATCATTACAGCCTTTGCGTAGGGCCTTCACATGTTCTTCGACCTTCTTGTTTTTGGAAAGCGCGGTCTGTTTGTCATTGAGCACGTGCATGAGCCTCGAAAGCAGAAAGGCGCCCGTGTATGAGATGCCTTGCTCCTTGAGCTCGTAGCCAATGCATCGCACACCCGGCTGCGCTCGCAACCAATTGCCCACGGCTGCATAGCGATCGGCAGCGGTATCGTCGGACGGGTGAACCCAGCATGCGAATGAACCGCGATTGTTCTGTGCTATAAACGACTGCAGTTCAGTCGGCACCAGGCCGGACTTGGCTTGCAGAAATACCCGTTCTTCTTTTTCCCAATAGTTATCTTGTTGCTCGGCGAGGATGCGTTCACTCAATTGACCAAACGAAGAGCTACCCGCATACTGCTGCCATTGCTCGGGTTGTTGAATATTCCAATGCCCCGTGAAGCCATCGGAGCCACAAAAATGAAAATCATGTTCGGAATGTAGTGCATTAGACTCGTGCAAAGCGATGAGCAATGCCCCAATTGCTTCGGCCTCTTGCCTATTCTTCTCGGGCGGCAACACAAAAAAACCGTGCATCACCAAATTACGCAGATGAGCCAAGTGATGCACACGGTGGGCTAGCTCCTCACCCTTACTCGTGGGTTCCCAGAAGAACTGAAACAAACCGGAAGCCCTCATCACCGGGCATTCATGCACCATATTGGCCGCCCAACGGTAGAGAGGTCCTGCATTGTAATCGTGTCCCGAAGAGTTGAACAGCTGCACCAGGAAGTCGTTATACACTTCCTTTTGTGGTGCATGCCGGATGTAGTGCGCTGCACCCACAGCGGCTATTTGGTGGAGGATCTCTTCCGCCAATTCAACCAGTTCATCGGCAGCGTATTCTTCATCTTCGCCCAAGGCAGCGTCTATTGCTGTGGTGATTCGAGTGTTATTCGTGCAGTATTGTCGAGCCCGCGCCAACGTGGGCGCCTGCAAAAGATTGGATTTCATACAACGTGTTTAGGGTTGGGAAGATAATGGAAAAACAAAACACGCCAAGACAATAGACACCATTCCACGATTGCAACTACAGAAGACTCACTGACGGGTTCACCATGAAACCGAGAAAGGCCAGAAGGTATTGCTCAAGCGCGGAAGGAGTGCGTTGGGGAATTCATCTGAACGAACAAAATTGGATGAAGGCAATGCGTTACAAACTGTGTTGTAATAAAAGAAATCGGACAAATCATCGTAGATCAAATACTGATTCATCTCGCTGATGAGTTCGTTTTGCATCTTGATATCAATGGACGTCAACTCCTGCTCGCAGTCCGACAAATGTGCATTTGCGAAGTGTTTTTGATAAAGGCCATCGCCGGAAGGAATGGCTATCCACACTTCGCCGCCCTCATTACTTGGTTCGGTTATTTTATAAAAACAATCCTCCTGACAATTGCCCCCTGCGTAACCAATCGCTAGAACATAGTGAGCAATGACCTTTTCATTCTCATCGTATACGCCCTTGTGCACGCAGAACATGCGCAGAAAGCGAATGGATTGAACCGATTCTTCATCCGCAGTTTCAATATTGTCTGCTAATTGGATAAGGTAACTCACAAGAAACGATGTTGGATTTTAATAAAAAGGAACGACTACCATTGAAAGCCATGCAAGCTAATGTGGCCAATACATGGTCACGCCAATTCATCACCGCGATAGACGATAATGAAATTGGCATTAGTGCATTCGGAGGTTAGAAGATCGGTATTAAGCCAAGGCTTTTATAGCCTCCGGCAACTCAATATCCTGTTCAATCCAAGCCGACTCTTCGTCATACCAGTACCCCTTTCTCTTGTTGTTTAGGTGATCATACACAACAACATACTTTTCATTCCGGTCTGCGAAGCTTTCCAACGCTGTCCAAAATTCAAAGTCTGCCATTCTCATTGATTTGTAATGAAACCATAGAGCAAAAGCGTTATCCGGATCTGAATCATCCGGTTGAACAATTAAATTATCCGGCTCTCCAATCCAATTGGGAATAACTCGCATACATTTATTCTTAAGTTCAACTTCATCCGTGGAGAAGGTATCAAACGTAATAGTTAACATATGACATTTTTTTTCGATTGTCAGGCTAAAATAAGTACTTTTTTTTACCCATTCAACAAATTTTTAGACTTATGATGCGACCCAAGTTGCGATTATATTTGACGATTATAAATCGTTGTTTCTGATTAAACACTAAAACATGAACGTCAAAAAACTCTTCAGCAACAAAACCAAGTGCACCTTGGAAATTGATCAATTCAATCCAAATCTTCCTCAATCTTGGAGCGGTAAGCCCGACGGAAGCTATTTGTTTCCTCACAATGATATCGACTGCACACCAATGAAATGGGTCATGCTGCACGATGTGAAAACTAACGACCTCTCGTGGATTTCAGATTTGTTTCCGAACCTAGAAATGTTGGAAATCGATTTTCAAAAAAATCAGTCGCTCACTAGCCTAAAGGGAATTGAGTCGCTATCCAATTTAAATGCTTTGATTATTAATGATGGCGGAGGAGAACTCAACCTAGACTATAATGATAAGCTTAAACTCGATTACCTGATATTTGGAGGCAGCAAATCCGATCAATACAAAATGGATGCGCGCGTAATTGTGAACAAGCCTATCTATGTGAAAATCTTGTTCACATTCGTGGATCGCAAGGAACATTTGAAAGAACTTAACTGCGATAGCCTTTACCTTTCCGGTCTGCGCGATGAAACAGGTAAAATCTACACTCATTTTGAGGGCGACGCCAAAGATCTGAAATTTGTTCTAGATCCTCTATTGAACACTTAACCCGTTTGAGAATTCGAAAATAATAAGACTCCACCAAGAGGATATAAGCGGGCTCTTCGAACCATTTGAAATCCGATCCTTCTCTTCTTTATATCTGAATAGATCTCATTCAATTATCCCGATTGGAAAACCCAACCCCCGTGCTGGAAGTGTAATAGTAAGCAGGAATATTTACCACCGGGTTGGTATCATACATTGATTGATAATTGAGCTGCAGAGAGAGCCACGAGTTAAACTTGACGGAAACATTGAGCTGGGCTGCCCAACGAAAAGAGAAGCGATCGGCACTAAAAGGCATTTGAAAGAAGTTGATGAAACTCAATTCTACATGTTTACCGATATTGGATGTCATGCGCAGCACATTGTTAGACTTGAGCATGCTGCGACTCACGGTGCCCAGCGTTACATCCGGACTACCCGAACTATTCCAACGCTCTTCCTCCTGCATAGCGCCTGTTGACAGCTGCAAACAAAAGTTGTCGCCTCGGTATGCATCAAACCGCAGGTTGGCCCCCGCTAAGTTTCGCATCACCAATCCGCGACCCGCGTCAATTTGTTGCTGCAGAAAAAACTGAGTCGCAAGGCGTCTATGAAAATGAGGTGTAAATCGAACGTAGTAATATCCGCTGTTGATGAGCACCCCATCGCTCGTGCCGGTGTTGAGGTACTTTCCATTCAACAATACTTGGTGCTTATCGTTTCGATGATAGACCGCCTCGGCAATAATGCCATAATCGTATACCACGATGCTTTGTCGCGATAAGTTCCCGCTGAGGCCTATCCCCCATTTGAAATCGTTTTTTGCCAGCGAATCGAGAGGAGTAGTAGGGTCTTCAATGTTGAGGACTTGGGCGTTCATTGTCGCAGCTAAAAGTAACCAACAGGATACCATCCAATTTCGCAATGCGCCGATGATTCTTATGTATTTTATTGTATGCATTCTACTCTACCGAGTTTTTGCTACGAACTTATAAATGCACATATATTCGTCAGCAATAAGTAATAAACAATTATGGCCATTTCTTACCAGCACGGACTCATCAAAATCGTAGGGGTATTTTCTTACGATCGAAAGCGAAGTCCGAATCGCTTGGTTGAACACGGATATAGCAGTATGCATTTAGTGCAACTGCCTTCGGTGGTTACTGATCGAGATAAAGCCAAGGAAAAAACAAGAGATAACTATAAGGACACTTACTACGCAGAGTTCAGAGACTTCATGTTTACCGGTGAAGACCGAGAGGAAACGATTGGCCTGCAAAAAAAGCAAATTCGCACCTTTGAGCGCAAACAGATTGTGCAAGGGAATTTTATTCAGATACGCAGCGCTCAGGAAAAGATAATTCCTTTTGAATGCCATCATCAAGAACTGTATCTATTTCCGGATGATGTGGGTATTTTCTCGATGACCCTTGCGCCTGCCGTGAAAACCATGGAAGCTGCATCCGATCTTATTAACCAGGCAAGAAGCTTTGAAAGTGAAGTTGAATTCAACGGCACGAAAATGAAATGGCACGCCTGGGTGAGCCATGAAATTCTCGGCGGAATTCCGCTGAAAGGACCTAAGGTTGAGCTCGATGAATACAGTGGCTCTAAGTTTAAAGTGTATTCCGTTTTCGACATTGCCGAGCCATCCTCCTACAACCGCGATCACTTGTTGTATGAGATGGGAACTTGCTCAATGATTGGAACCATGAGTTCTATCAATCGCAATACACCATCTCCGGTTTACTATGAAGAGTTAATGCAAAATAAGGTGAGTGCCTTTGCCAACTATGAGGGACTGGCGCTGCTTGATTCTTTTACGGTTATTGGGCATGAGAACTATGTCGAATTCGCGGATAACAACCCGAATTATTACTCTCATCATACGTGGAACCGCATCTATTTCGGCATCTATGTGTACAACCTGTTTGTTCGATACAGTCTTTTCAAGTTCAATGCTCAGTTCCTATCAAATCCTGTGAAATACAGGGACAAATTCCAGGATTATTTGAATCATTACAATTTCAAGCACATTGCATTCAACTTCCTACCCAATCTGATCTTTGATAAGATACGCATCGCATTGGGGATTGAAGACGAGATAGAAACCTTTGAAAAGCGTTTGGGTAATTTGGCTGCGAGTATCCAAGAGCAGCAGGAGAAGCGGCAGGCGTTCCTATTGACTATTATCTCCGTAATCTCTGCATTTGATGCCGCAGAATCAATTCTAGAATCCGTTGGAAAAGCTCAAGAAGCACTCGGTTGGCCGGCTGTCCTATTCTATTTTGCGTTGCTAATACTCATAATCGCTGTAGCTGTATTCCTGGTGAAGTATCTTTTCCCTCTTTTAGCGGAGAAAATCGAACTTAAAGTCAAAAAATTCCTTGGGCTCTGAAATTAACCTATGTCCTTTATTCTTCCTGACTCGCGCTTGGCGCACCTGATGAGGCATTTCGGCGCGAACGATCTCGCCGGAAGTTATTTCCTGCCGGAAGTGTTTGCAACGCCCATGGAACTTGTGGACTTTATCAATGCAAATCCACACAATCACTCTATTGATCAGGGCAATGGTCGAATGGCATTTCTCTATGAGACCTCAGAAAAGACTATTGTTGGCACTTGTGGATTGGCAAGAAGAGATGACGTCGACGCAGGGTGCATTTTACGCGAGCAGCGAGAAGGCTATACCTTGGAAATCGGGCATGTGGAGTCATTGCCGTTTACTCATGAGTTTTGTGTTATTGCCGACAGCCGTGAAGACGGCTTCCATATCATCACCGCCTTCCCGGGCGGATACGCTCGTGCTTTTGCGCAGAAAAGTCAGCCGAGAGAAGAATATGAGCTCAACAAAAAGTTTTGGGAAGAACATGTATTATTGAAACAGAAAAACACGATGCAATGAGGAGATTCCTAGCTATAACTATCATGGTCCTTTCATTCAGTAAAACGCAGGGACAGCAAGAGTCGTTTCTCTTTCGCACGCCTTTGAGTTTCTACAACACTGATATTCTTTCCTATTTACAGGTGCTGCACAAGAACCAGCAATACGAGAAAATGGTGCCATTTTTTACGGGTCCCTTGGTCTCCGATAAAACAACGAGCGAACTAGTGTCCTTTCTTGCCGACGCACCCTTTGGTTATAGCATGAAGCGCTCAGGTATTCGTGAGATCGAGACAAAGCAACGTTGGTCGCTTACCTATTCACGTACCATCCTGGGTACGCAGGAAACTTTCAAAATTGATTGTGTATTCGAGCGCGACACATGCAGGGTGGTGTTAGATGATAAGAGTAAAACAGCCATTTTTAAACAATGACCGCTGAAAGCGCTTTAGCCGATTCGATTTAAATCGTGGTCCTCCTATATTCGCCGTTATGCAAAGTCGCAACACCCCGATCTCCGTTTGGCACAGTCAACCCTTCGAGGTTACAGTGCTCGACGCCGGTATGCGATGGGGCATTGTGCGTTATCGCAACGCTAAGCTGAAGCCGGGCCCAAATGGACTCTTTCGCAGCTGGTTCATTCTCCAAGAAGGGCAACCCTTTGTAGGAATTGGCAACAGAGCATGCGGAGAGATACGCGCATGGCAATTCAAAAACTTGCTTGCACTGCCGAAGAAAAAGAAGATCCGCCTGAAAGTGCGCCGAGTTAGCCCTATGCTTCCGACTGCGCCGCGCGATCTTGCTCTTGCTACCATGAACTCACCGAAGCTTCCTGACTCTTTACACCATGTGAAATTGGCGGTGCAAGAGCCTCGAGCATTACTCAGTACTTTTCAAATTCAATTCAACGAAACCCTGCATCACGTGAATTTCGCACTGTGTTCACCAACCGATGAACCTGTATTGAAGGGCGTGAACGACCCGATATAACATTTACAACGAATATTATCAATCCTTCCATTCTATGAGTCAAGCAGCATACTCTAATCCATCCAAAACCACTCGCTTCCTGTGGTGGTGTGCCGGAGCAGATTCTTATTTCCTAATGAAATCTCCTATGCAAGATCGCGTGAAATACGCCGGTATCGGGGGCATCGTTCTTTGTACCGGGGTATTGGCTATGGTATCCGGTGGATTTGCCTTCTTCACCGCATTCGGTCCAAAATCCTATGCTATGGATAAGCAAGAAGCCGCAAGCATAGGCTTCCTAATCGGTACCGTGCTATTCGGAATAGCCTGGGGACTGATCATCTTCAACCTCGACCGCTTTATCGTATCGAGCACGGGTAAAGGAGACGGAACCGACACCGTTACAGGGCGTGAATTACTTCAAGCGCTTCCACGTATCATTATCGCGCTGATATTGGGCTTCGCCATTTCGGCTCCGCTTGAAATTCGCATCCTAAAATCGGAAATCGACAATGAATTGGATAAGTTCCAAAAGACCTACACGCAGGAGCGCAATATGCAGTCAGACTCACTCTTTGCGCAGCGTAAAGCAAATCTTGAAAAAGATAAGGTCGCCTATGAAGAAAAACTGGCTTCCTATGAAACGGAATTAAAAGTGTACGACGATAAGATCGATGAGCTTGTAGAAAAGAAGCGTTTGGAAATGCAAGATAAGCGCGCTTATGGTGAAGGCCCTGTTGCCAAGGCTCTTCAAAAGAATATCGATGATAAGGTGGCTGATAAAGATAAATTCGTTGCACAAAAAGCGACAGATGTTGCGGGTTGGAAAGCATCATTGGAAAAAGCTTCT
>Ga0114979_10003375_pt1 | contig 10726 bp, 10 predicted proteins | sample S_140625_EF_Meta_FD_87315 | JGI IMG/M metagenome (GOLD analysis project Ga0114979, IMG submission 87315) | Freshwater microbial communities from Lake Simoncouche, Canada to study carbon cycling - S_140625_EF_MetaG | ecosystem: Environmental > Aquatic > Freshwater > Lake | place: Lake... | reverse complement strand
TCGCCCGTGTCGCGAGATCGTCAAGCCGCTTTTCCTGCTCCCGAAGCTGTGCGTCCTGCGCTTCGAGCTGCCGCTTCTGCGCATCGATCAGATCGCGCTGGGCTTTGAGGCGAGCCCGCAGATCAGCGATCTCGCTGGTCGCATCAGTGCTCGGGTCGGCAGCACGTGCAACTGGCGCGCAAACAAGCACGCAGCTTGCGGTAGCCGAAACCGCGAGACGGGCAATCGGGAGCAGGGGCGATGTCATGAGCTTTCCTCTCCGGGCCAAGCCACCAAAGCCGCCCGCTTAACTGGTGCTCATGCTACCGAGTCGATTGGTCAATGCAAAAAAAACAGGTTTTTGTGGCGAACTTGGCATTCCGAAAACCTTCGGTTTTCAAACTGCAGGCGGCGCCGCCTCCGAGGCCGCAAAATCGAGTTCGACTTTCGCCCCATTTGGATCGCGAAAGAACAGCTGCCACATGCCCGAACCGGGCAACTGGCGCAGATCGAACTTCAGATCACGGGCACGAAGCGCAGCGACGGTATCGCTCAGACCGCTTGCGGAAAAAGCCATATGGTCGAGCACGCCGGCGCGCTCGGCGGGCACTGGCCTGCCGGCCACAATATGCAGGATCGGGCGCCCTGCGCAGTACATCCAGGCGCCGGGAAAATTGAAGTCGGGCCTGTCGCCGACCTCCAACCCGAGAAGCTCGGTGTAAAAGCGCGTTGTCTCATCGAGACGATCGGTCAGGACGGTGAAGTGATCCATTGCTTTGACGGGCATGGCAATCTCGCTGGAGGGTCAATCTTTGGTCAATCCAACCGCGAGTATCTCCTGTTATGCCCCGTCGATGACTGGTTCACTCCGTCCTTGCCGCAGCAGACCTATTTCGCTGCAATCGTCACCGGGATGGTCACCTGCGCGCTCAGCCCGTTCGAGTTCACCGCGTACAGTTTGAGGCTGTAGTTGCCGGCGACCGGATTGGCCCAGGTCATGTTGATGTTGGTACCGCTGAGCGAGAAGCTCATGCCAAGCGGCACACCCGAAATCGAGACACTGACCGAGGGCGAGGTGGCGTCCGAGATGCTGATCGTGCCGCTCACCGCCTTGCCTGCCACACCGTTGACCGGCGTGAAGGTAACTACCGGACCTGCCACCGAGATCTTCACGGTGTAGATTCCCTGGCCCGAAAGACCCGTTCTGGTGTCTTTGGCAGTCACGGTGACGCTGTAGTTGCCGACCGCCGGGGCAGGCCAGGACACGGTACCGTTTGCATTGATCGTCATACCTGAGGGTGCGCCTGCCAACGACCAGGTGACCGGGTTGGGGGCCATCGCCGAAACGATGAAGGACAGCGCGGCTCCGGGCCTGCCGTTGACGGTCGCGGCACTAACGGACGGCGGCAAGGGAGCGGCGATTGCCACGGTAAAGACGCCCTGCCCGCTCAGGCCGGTCCTGGTGTCCTTGGCGATTATGGTCACCTTGTAGGTGCCGGCAATCGGGGAGGGCCACGACACCACCCCGGTCGCGCTCAGCATCATGCCGGCTGGCGCCCCGCTCAGAGAGAGCGTCACCGGATTGGAAGCGGTCACACTGGGCGTGAACGAGAGCGCGGTTCCGACCGAGCCCGAGATCGCCGCAGCGTTGACCACCGGAGCAGGTACTTGCGAAATCGCGACGGTATAGATGCCCTGCCCACTGAGCAGCGTCTTGCTGTCTTTCGCGGTAACTGTCACCGGATAGGTACCGACCACCGGGTTGGCCCAGGTCACGACACCCGCGGTGCTGATTGTCATGCCAGCCGGTGCGCCGCTCAGGCTGTAGGTCACCGGGTTGGCAGACGACACCGACACCGTGAACGACAGTGCGGTCGCGACCTTGCCGGTGATGCTGGCCGAGGTGACGATCGGCGCCTGATTGGCCGCAGTACCGGTCAGGGTGGTCAGCAGGCTGGTGACATTAGGCGTGCCCAGCCCGGTCAGCGCGTCATAGCCGATTCGGGCGGTGCACAGCGAGCATGTGCCGTTGGAACTGGCGGTGATGTCGGAAAACACGCTGGCATAGTTGCCGGGAACGGTTGCAATCTGGCCATAGAGCGTCGAATGCAGGGCGCCGACCGGCTGCTTGCCGGTTGTGGCGCGCACGGCATTGGCAATCGCGACCAGACCCGCCCATTGGGGTGTCGACAGGCTGGTGCCACCGGCGCTGACCCAACTCACTGCCGAAGAGCCGGCGTTGATCACCGCGACATACTGGCCTGACTTCGGATCGGCATTGAAGGCGACATCGGCCACTGCTCTGCGTGCCACCGAACCGAGACCCGGGACATTGCTGGCCTGATAGCTCGGTGTCGCGGTAAAGGCACTGATGCCGCCACCGGTGAGTGTCCAACCCACCTCAGAGCGTGTGCCGTTTCCAACGCTGTTGAGGGTCGTGCCGCCCACGGCAACGACCTTGGGAGACACGGAGGGCCACATCACCTGGGAGCCCCAGTCGCCGGTCGCAGCGAGGTAGGTCATGTTGGCCCCCGAGAAGGCTGCATCGACCGAGCCCGTCCAGCTGCCCTCGTTCGTGCCAAAGCTCATCGAGACCACACCAGGGCCCATTGAATTGGCAAGCTTGATCGAGCCCAGGAGGCTGTTGAGCGAAGCATCGGCGGCTTCGATCAGGATGATGCGCGCAAGCGGTGCGGTCGCATGTGCCCACTGCACATCAAGCGCGATCTCGGTCGCCCAACCGGCGTCATACGGCGGGGCAACCGCGGTCATGCCACCTGCGGCGGTGTTGTAGACCACTGACAGCTCGCAGGCGGTCTTGGATGCTGGCGCCAGCGGCAGGCTGGCCGTGACCGCGATGCTCCTGGTCGTACAGGCAGGCAGTCCGAACTTCGCATTGAATGCGGCCAGTTCGGCAACGATGTTGGGATCGTGGTAGGCCGCGATGATGTAGATAGTCTGCCCGGCACCCAGTTCGGCAGCCTGGGTCGCGCTCAGCGCAGCCCCAGACGGCGGCAGCAAGGGCAAGCGATAGGCGGCACGGATCTGCGCCGGCGTGTAGGTGGCAATCACGCCGGAGCCTGCCATCGGCTTGAACTCGGCGGCCATCGCCTGCGCTGCGAGATCGCGAACCTTGTCGGGGTTTTGCAGGTCCTCGACGGTCAGGCCCGCAGTCGGCGCGCCAGCCATGTCGGCGGCCAGAAGATACTTCGTCGGTGCGCGCTGCCCGGAGGCACTGCTATTGGCGGCATCGGTATTGTCCGGTTCCTGCAGAAGGCCGGGTGCACTGTGAAACAGCGGCTTGGCGATCTGAGCCTCAACCGCCTCGGGCAGGTTGGCGGTCTCGACATCAAGCGTCATGGTCGCGGTCGCAATGACCGCCTCAGACGTGGCCGGCAGGATCGCGGCAGTTGACGATGCAGGGTCGGTCGAAGGCTGGGCGGGGTCGCCGTTGCTGCCGCCGCAGGCGCTGAGCAGCGCTGCGATACTGAGCGCAAGGCTGCCAGCCAGACGGGAATAGGTGCTTGAATGCTTTAAACCTGCCATAGCCGCTTTGCTCCGAGTTGGGCAAGGGCTACGCCTGGTCAATGTTGTCCGCTGCGCAGCGGCCAGACCTTTCGATCTGCTTCAACATCGGCAACCCCGCTGCCATGTCGCTTGCGCGATTCAGGCCGGTGGCTTTGCGTCCCCGCCTTTCGACGGGTTTGCCCTACAAACACTTCTGTTTCCAGATATGTACGAACTGTAGGGCGGTGCAGCCTGTCCGTCTGTGACAAATCTCACCGTTCTGGAGACCTCGGGCGCGTTCACAAATGCTCGTTTGCCAAGGGTTGCAGTCATGCCCACCCACCGCAGTCCCCGTATGATCTGAATACTGCGCGGTGTCGATACTGACACTGCTGTGCGATGTATTGCGGCATACCGCAAGGGGAATCACGGTGCACGTCAGGACACTTTCAGCATGGGTCGGCCCTGTCGCATTCATGTCGACGCTCGGCGGCTGTGGCTTTGGCAATGACTCGCCGCCCGGCACGACCAATGTGAGCGTCGCGGTTAACGCGCTGCTGCGCCAGCCCCGCAGCTACACCCTCTACGACGGCGGCTACCAGAGCGCCATCCTGAGCATCTCGCCGGGCGTGACCGCAAGCTACAAGGGCGTCAATTACGACACCACACAGCTCACGACAACAATCCGCTCCGGCGGCGTCCTGATTTCGACCGACGTGCAGACAGTCTGGTTTCAGTCCGGGACCATGCTGGAATTTTTCATTCAGAACTCGAGCAACGGCTGCGATCTGGCGACCAGCGCGACCGCGCTGCCAAGCTCGGCAGCACTCGGATCGAACTTCCCGTTTGCCAGCTTGAGTTTCTACAGCGCCTGCAGTTCACCAGCCAATACCGAACCAGGTGGCACGGGCAAACTGCAGGGAACCGTGACCCAGACGGTTTCATACAGTCTGATCTATGGCATTCCGATGGTGTGCATCAACGCGGTCAATTCGTTTTACCGATCGACCGAAGCCAACTGCATCGAGATCATCGACGCGAACGGAACACTGGGTCCTCGAGCGCTGGTCTCAATCGCCACCAGCACGGTCGTTCGGCAGTACACGAATTTCTGAGCTGACCAGCCGATGCAAATCGGCTATTCGGGCGCATGCACCTTGTCGGCAAACTGGTCGCGCAATATCCGCTTGAGAATCTTGCCGCTCGGGTTACGCGGAATTTCCGCCACGATCACGGCTGCCTTGGGCAGCTTGAATCCGGCCAGTCGACCCTTGCACCATGCCAGCAGTTCGGCATCGGTGAGCGATGCGCCTTTCTTCGGCACGACCACGGCCAGCGGCACTTCGCCCCACTTGGGCGATGGCAGGCCGATCACGGCGGCATCGGCCAGCGCCGGGTGGCCGAGCAGCATGTTTTCGACTTCGGCCGGATAGATGTTTTCACCTCCCGAAATCAGCATGTCTTTCATCCGGTCGCGGATGGTGACAAAACCCTCTGCATCCATCGTGCCGACATCGCCGGTATGCAGCCAGCCATCGCGCAAGGCCTGCGCGGTGGCATCCGGACGGTTCCAGTAGCCGACCATATTGTGCGGGCCGCGCAGCAGGATTTCACCGGCTTCATCCGGTGCGCAATCTTTCCCATCGGCACCGACCACCCGTACGTCAGTATAGAAATAGCCGCGACCGGTTGAGCCGGCCCGTGTCAGCCCGTCCTCGCCCATGAGCAGGCAGCCCGGGCCGCAGCTTTCGGTCAGGCCATAGACCTGCAGCACTTCGACGCCCATGTTTGCGTAGGCCTCGATCAGGACCACCGGCACGGGGGCTGCCCCGGTGAGCACCCAGCGCAAGAGGCTGGCATCGTGGGCGGCCTTGTCGAAGGTGGCCTGCATGAACTGCAGCATCGCCGGCACGAGAAGCGTGGTAGTGATCTTTTCTTGCGTGATCAGATCCCAGGCGAGCTTGGGATCGAAGGCTTTCAGAATGACCTGCGTCGTGCCCACATAGACGCATGACAGCGACGGCATCAGTGCACCGACGTGAAACAACGGCAATGCGGTGAGGAAGCGGTCCTTGTAGTGAAAGTCGGCGCTCGAGGTCACGTTGATGGCCGACCACATCACCGTGCGGTGACTGTGCATCACGCCTTTGGGCAAGCCGGTGGTGCCCGAGGTGTACATGATGAAGAGCAGATCGTCGTCAAAGCCTTCGAGCTCGGGCTCCTGCGTCGGATGCGATCCCATCCAGTCCTGGTAATCGATGGCGAACGCAGGCGGCGTGCCGCCCACCTGTACGAATGTCCGCAGATCGGTCTTTGTGCCACGGCGCTGCAACTCGGCGACCACCGGCGCGAAGTTCTCGGAATAGATCAGCACGGTCGCGCCCGAGTCCTTGAGAATGAACTCGAGCTCATCGGCCACCAGCCGCCAGTTGAGCGGCACATTGACCGCGCCGACCTTGGCCACCGCGAAAAAGGATTCGATGAATTCGGCACCGTTCATCAGCAGCAGTGCCACGCGATCGCCGTGCCTGACGCCCGAGGACTTGAGCGCATGCGCCACGCGATTGCATCGGGCGTTCAGGTCGCGATAGCTCAGGCGCCGGCCGGCAACGCTCGGCTCGACGATGGCTTCGAGCGCCGGGCTCACGATGGCACGACGACTCAACACTTGTCCGATGTTCATCTTCATGGCGGTCTCCCGGCTACTGCGCCGCGATAAGGGATCGGGGCAGATCTTTTCTTGTCGGCGCGCTCGATGGCAGATCAGCGCGGACCGAGTATAGCCACGCGCAGGCGCTAACGCTGCCCAGACGGCATCGCCGCACCGGGGGTCTCGCGCTGACCCGACGATCTGCTACTTGTTTTTCATCTTGCCCTTGGGCATCACCGTCGTGACCGGCGGCGCCGGCCGATTGGTGACGATGACCGATTCCTTGACAGGCCCGGTATCTTTTTTCGGCTTTTTCGTCATCTTGTTGCTGCGTTGCTCGCCCTTTGGCATTTGCTTCTCCTTCCCGATTGATCGGATGGCAATCTCGGCGTCCGCCGCGATCCTGGCGGTCAAGGTGTGTCCTCGAGCCGCGAGTGTTGCACGACTGCGATGCGCACAGCGCAAACCTGGTGACAACCGCCTGTGTGAATGGCCTGCCGCCAGGCCATGCACGATGGCCTCTCGCAGCCCGATTGACCGTGAGCTCAGGGCATCACGACCCGGACACCCCCATGCCCGGCCATCCGACTCGCCGCGTCGCTCACCATCCGCTCGATGATGTCGGCTGCGGGCTCGATCGAATCGATCAGCCCGGCCGCTTCACCGAACCACACCCCGGTGTTGTCCGGATCGCCGTCGAGAAAGGCCTGCCGATAGCGTGGCGCTTCGGCGGCGATGTCTTTCGCCAGCGCCTCTTCGCGCCCCTGCCAGCGGTCGGTGAAGGCATTGCGGCGGATTCGGGCGGTAAAGCCCCCAGGCCATGGAATCTCGCGCGCGATATCGGCCAAGGTCGTGCGCACGGTGCCATCGCCGCTGGCTTCAATGATCGCCCGGTGATGGCCTTCGCGCACAAGGGCTTCCTTCGCCGCCCAAAGACGGGTTCCGAGCAGCACGCCGTCGGCGCCAAGAAGGAGTGATGCAGCCAAACCCCTGCCATCGGCAATGCCGCCTGCGGCGAGCAGCAGGGTGTCGGGCGAGCGGGTGGCGAGATAGTCGGCTGCTTCCGGCACGAAACTCAATGTGCCGCGCAGCCCGCCATGCCCGCCTGCTTCAGTGCCCTGGGCGACGATCAGATCGGCACCCGCGTTGACCGCCTCTTTCACATGGCCCATGTCCTGACACTGGCAAATAAGGCGTGCGCCGGCCGCACGAATCTCATTGGCGAAGGGGCGCGGATCGCCAAAGGACAGCATGACCGCAACCGGACGATGCCTGAGGACATCGGTCAACAGAGGCGGCGCTTTTTGCAGTGACCAGGTGATGAAGCCCACCCCCACACGCTCGCCCGCGGCCGCCTGGAACTGCTCATTAAGCCAGGACCGGTCTCCGTAGCCGCCACCGATCAGTCCCAAGCCCCCCGCGCGACTGACCGCCGCCGCGAGCGCACCACCACCGGCGAAGGCCATCGGCGCAGACACCACCGGATGCTGAATTGCCAGAGTTTGGGTCAGTCGTGTCGAGAGGCTTGCCATCAGTCTTTCCTTGAGAGGTGTGTCATGCGACAGCCAGCCCGTTTAACGGGAACCCATCGGCGCTCAGGCACACTCACGCCATGTTCTCCTCCCGTGGCCCAACGGCCGTGTCCATCTGGCTGGGAAGCGTCGTCGGCGCTGCGGCCTTCGCCTATACCGCCATCCCGGTGCTTGCCCCCGAGGTGGCACGTGATGCCCAACTGCCGCTTGCATTCGTGGGCTGGTATACCGCAGCTGTCTGGCTGTCGCAAATCTTCCTCGCAACCTCCAGCGGATCTCTGATTCCCCGATTCGGCGCATGGCGGCTTACGCAAGCCTGTCTGATGTTCTGCGCGGCTGGTCTGTGCTGTGCCGCTACCGGGGCTGCCTGGGGCGTGGCCGCCTGTGCCCTGCTGCTGGGACTTGGCCATGGCCTGGAAGGCCCCGCGTCGTCTCAGCTGCTGTCGCAATTCGTCCCACCGCGCCAGCAGCCGCTGCTCTTCTCGCTCAAGCAGGCGGGCGTGCAGGTCGGCTCATTCGTCGCTTCGGCCAGCCTGCCGCTGATCGCGCTGACATTCGGATGGCAAAAGGCCTGCCTGATGGTGGCGCTCCTGCTGCTGGCAGGGGCGGTGTCGATGCGCCGGGCCATGCGCGAGTGGCCCGCACCGGCGATGATCACGGGACGGCGAATCGGGTCGCTCGAGTCGCTGCGCCGGCTGGCGGCATCGCGCGAGCTGCGGCGCATGTCACTGTGCGCGGGTGCCTTTGCCGCCACTCAAATCTGCCTGAATGGCTGGTTCGTCACCTACGCGGTCGCAGAACGGGGCGCGAGCCTGATACAAGCCGGCCAGTGGCTTGCAATGGCCCAGGCTGGCGGCTTTGTCGGCCGCATTCTGTGGGGCTGGGTGGCCAGCGGCAGCGGCAACCCGGCCGCGGTGCTGCGGGGTCTGGGGCTGGTCACGGCTGCCTGCGCGGGGCTGCTCGGGCTGTTCGGTGCACAGATCCCCGACCTCTGGATGTGGCCGCTGCTGGCGATTTTCGGACTCACCGCAGCGGGCTGGAACGGTGTTTTCCTGGCCGAAGTGTCCTTGCGTGTGCCGCCGTCGGAAGTCGGATCGGCCACTGGCGCGGTAATGGTGGTCATGACTGCAGGGCTGGTAGGAGGGCCGCTGGCCTTTGGTGCCATCGGATCGGTCGCAGGCTTCGGGCCCGCCTATCTGATGGCAGCGTTGGTGGCACTTTTCGGCGTAACAGTGCTACCCCGATCTGAGACGCCGAGGCTGAAAAGCGAAACGAAAGCAGACTGAGCGCAACAACCGGAGTTCGAAACATGCCGATCACATCAAGGGGCGCGGCCCTCGCCGCAGCAATCGTGTTGAGTGCCTGCGCCTCCCCGGCGCCCAACAGTTCCAGCGTCGCGGCTGCCGACGCGCCGAAGCTGGCTTGCCCGCTGCCCAGCAACTGTGTGAATTCCACTGGCACAGGCGGCTTTGCTGCGCTGCCCTACCGGGGCACGCCTGCGCAGGCAATGGCCCTGCTGCAGGCCACCCTGAAAGGTTTTCCCGAGGCAACAGTCGTGCAAAGCGACGCCTTGACGATGCAGGTGATCTTCACCACGCCGATGGGCTTTCGGGATCAGGTCGATTTCCGGATCGATACCCAGAATCAGCGCATCGACTTTCGATCGCGCTCCTTGTTCGGCCTCTTCGACTGGGGCAAGAACCGCTCTCGAATGCAGGACTTCACGACGCGCTTCGAGCAGCAGGCACGCCAGTGATTGCGATCCATGCCATTCGGTCAATGAAACCGTTGCCGAGTACCAGGCCAACTTTGGTAAGTGAGACCCGATGAGCGATCTGCCCGACTGGATTAGATCGGCCCGTGAGCACTGGCAATGGAAAGGCCAGACGCGCCCGCGGTTTGCGGTGACGCCGGGGCCAGGCCAGGTATCGGTCTGGGACTTTCCACGGCCACCGCGTCTGGCGCAGGACACGCGCGAAGTGGTGGTGCGCTGGGGTGATGTCGAAGTGGCGCGCACGCGTCGCGCCGTGCTGGTGCTCGAGACCGCGCATCCGCCCAGCGTTTACCTGCCCTGGGACGATGTGGCTCGGCATCTTCTTCAGCCCGGGTCGGGTGGCTCGTTTTGTGAATGGAAAGGGCCGGCGAAGTACTGGACATTAGTGCACGGTGATCGACGCCTGCCTGATGTCGCATGGAGCTATCCGAACCCACTGGCAGGCGCTCAAGCGCTTGCCAATTGCGTGGCCTTCTACCCCGCGCCCCTCGATTGCCGCGTCGATGGCGCCGCAGTCATGCCACAACCAGGCCGCTTCTACGGAGGCTGGATCACGCCAGAACTCGTTGGGCCATTCAAGGGCGAACCAGGAAGCGATCATTGGTGAACGGCCAGTTCCGGGAGATGCTTTGGGCATGGTCAACTGCGCGTAGTGGATGCGTCCTTGCGCGATGCCTATGCATTTTCCGACGCGCCTTCCGTGAGTTTCATGAAAGCCCCGCCAGGGAACGACCTGAAGGAATACGAAGGTGCCTCGCATATGCGAATCCTTATTTGAAATGGAGCGCATCATGTTCAAGAACGGTATGCGTCCTGTCCATCCCGTCGAAATCTTGCTGGAGGACTACATCAAGCCCACGGGCGTCAGCGTACGCGCCGTGGCCATCGCCCTGCATGTGCCTTACTCGCGCTTGAGCGAGATCATCAAGGGCGAGCGCGGGGTGTCGGCTGATACGGCCCTGCGCCTGGAGCGCTACTTCGGCAGCGAGGCCACGGGCTGGTTGAACCTTCAGGCCGCTTACGAGTTCCGAGTGGCTGAGATCGAGAGCTGCAAAGCCATCGCCAAAGAGATCAAGCCGCTTGCGCTGGTCGCTTGAGCCACTCCAGAAGGTTCACCTCGACCGACTGCACCCGGCCAGGAGAAATCTCTGGCGTATGGCTGGTTTGACGCAAGTCAGTTGACAATCCGGCATGCGCGCCCAAGCGCGTGTCGTAGGGCGCCCCGGATAAAACTAATATAGATACACCGCGCCGCTGTTGCCTGCACTGTTGTCGGCCTGGTTG
>Ga0114979_10003371_pt1 | contig 10729 bp, 12 predicted proteins | sample S_140625_EF_Meta_FD_87315 | JGI IMG/M metagenome (GOLD analysis project Ga0114979, IMG submission 87315) | Freshwater microbial communities from Lake Simoncouche, Canada to study carbon cycling - S_140625_EF_MetaG | ecosystem: Environmental > Aquatic > Freshwater > Lake | place: Lake... | reverse complement strand
CTTGGGCATCATGAAGCCATCAATGGATACATCACGTACTGAATTGTCAGCATTTGCTCCACGTATTATCACGATGAAGATCAACCCAGAGAAGATTCGTGACGTGATCGGCAAAGGCGGCGCCACCATTCGTGCGTTGACTGAAGAGACGGGCACACAAATCAACATCGAAGAAGACGGCACTATCACCATTGCCGCCACAGACGGTGCTAAGGCCGAAGAAGCCAAGCGTCGCATCGAAGAAATCACGGCTGAGGTCGAAATTGGCAAGGTCTACGAAGGTCCCATCACCAAGATTTTGGACTTCGGTGCTTTGGTGAACCTGTTGCCTGGCAAAGACGGTCTGCTGCACATCAGCCAGATTGCCCACGAGCGCGTCGAGAAGGTCACCGATTACCTCAGCGAGGGTCAAATCGTGCGCGTGAAAGTGCTTGAGACCGACGAGAAAGGTCGCGTCAAGCTGTCCATGAAAGCTTTGATGGACCGCCCGCAAGCTGATCACGCCCACGACGGTTCGTCTGAAGGCTAAGCGTAGCGAGATTGTGATGAAGCAAAAACTCATCGCAGGCAACTGGAAAATGCACGGCGGCTTGGCCGCCAATCAAGCCTTGTTGCACGAGGTGCAGCAAGGTTTGGCGGGCGCTTTGGGTGGTAAGACCGCCCACGTGGCGGTGTGTGTGCCTGCGGTGTATTTGTCTCAGGTGCAGCAACTGATTCTGGGCACCGAGATGGGGTTGGGCTCACAAGATGTGTCGTCGCACGAGCAAGGTGCCTACACCGGCGAAATTTCGGCCACCATGCTGAAAGACTTTGCGGTGCGATACGCGATCGTCGGGCACTCCGAGCGCCGTCAATACCACGGGGAAACCGATGTCGAAGTAGCGCTCAAGGCGCAACGTGCCTTATCCGCTGGGATCACGCCGATTGTGTGCGTTGGTGAAACATGGGTAGAGCGCGATGCGGGTCATGCCCAAGAGGTGGTGAAGCGGCAACTGGCAGCAGTGATTCATGCGAATGGGCATTGCATCAGCGAAATCGTGGTGGCTTACGAGCCGGTATGGGCGATTGGCACGGGTCAAACTGCGACGCCCGACCAGGCACAAGAGATGCATGTCTTGTTGCGAGCCCAGTTGCATGCGGCAACTGCGCACGCGGACCGAGTCCACATCCTTTATGGGGGCAGCATGAATGCGGCCAATGCCGCTGAATTGTTGGCGCAGCCAGATATTGACGGCGGCCTAATTGGCGGTGCGGCGCTCAAATCGACAGATTTCTTAGCCATCATTGCGGCAGCGGCACGTTGAGAGTAATTATTTTTTCGGAGTTTTTATGAGTTTGATTTTGAACATTGTCCAAGTGGTTCAGTTGTTGTCTGCGCTGGCCATGATTGGTTTGATCTTGGTGCAGCATGGCAAGGGCGCCGACATGGGTGCAGCATTTGGTAGTGGCAGCTCTGGCAGTTTGTTTGGCGCGAGCGGTGGTGCCAACTTTTTGTCGCGCACCACTGGGGTATTGGCTGCTGTTTTCTTTGTGTGTACATTGGCTTTGGCTTACTTTGGCAACTTGCGTCCCGTGAGTTCTGGCAGTGTGCTCGAAGGTGCTGTGGTCGCCCCCGCACCTGTGGTTGAAGCGCCTGCCTCTGGTGCGGCACAAATCCCAACGAAGTAATCACCTCAGCTTCTAACCCGAGGGTAGCCGCCCCTTTTCAGGGTAAACTCTGAGGCTGTTAAGGAAGCGTTATGCCTCTTCGCTTCTTAGAACATACAACCCAAAGCCGTCGTGGTGAAATTGGTAGACACGCTATCTTGAGGTGGTAGTGGCGAAAGCTGTGCGAGTTCGAGTCTCGCCGACGGCACCATCCATAAAAAGTCTGCTGTAACTCTGGTGTCAACTAGTTACGGCAGACTTCGCAGACTAAAAAACCAGATAGTCACACCGCGAGATTGAGATGAGCTTAGAACAATACCTTCCCGTCTTCTTATTCATCCTTGTGGGACTTGGTGTGGGTGTTGCTCCCCAAGTAATCGGCTTTTTCTTAGGGCCTCGTCGTCCTGACGAAGCCAAAAACTCCCCTTATGAGTGCGGCTTTGAGGCGTTTGAAGACGCGCGCATGAAGTTTGATGTGCGCTACTACTTGATCGCCATTCTCTTTATCTTGTTCGACTTGGAAATCGCATTTCTGTTCCCTTGGGCTGTCGCGCTCAAGGAAATTGGTTTCATTGGCTTCATCGACATGATGATCTTCCTTGGCATCCTCGTCGCAGGCTTTGCCTACATGTGGATCAAGGGTGCCATCGACTGGGAATAACCCAGGCGGCTTTTGAGCAGTTTGGAATAAGGAAAAACTATGTCACTAGAAGGCGTTTTCAAAGAAGGCTTCGTCACCACGTCTTATGACTCGGTGGTGAATTGGGCCAAAACAGGCTCGTTGTGGCCCATGACGTTTGGCTTGGCTTGTTGTGCGGTGGAGATGATGCATGCGGGCGCCGCCCGTTATGACCTGGACCGTTTTGGGATGTTGTTTCGTCCCAGTCCCCGCCAGTCAGATTTGATGATTGTGGCGGGCACCTTGTGCAACAAAATGGCGCCCGCCTTACGCAAGGTGTATGACCAAATGTCGGAGCCACGTTGGGTGTTGTCTATGGGGTCTTGCGCCAATGGCGGCGGCTATTACCACTACAGCTACTCGGTGGTACGCGGTTGTGACCGTGTGGTGCCTGTGGATGTCTACGTGCCTGGCTGCCCCCCCACAGCTGAGGCTTTGATGTACGGCATCTTGCAATTGCAAAGCAAGATTCGCCGCGAAAACACCATCGCACGCTGAGCAGGAAAAATAGATGAGCCACTCCATTCAAACGCTTGAAGCCGCTTTGCACGATGTGCTCGGCACCAAAGTCAAGCTTCTCGAATCCGCTTTGGGTGAACTGACCTTGACGGTCGTTGCCGCCGACTACCACGAAGTCTGCCAAACCTTGCGTGACGATCGTCGCTTGGGGTTTGAGCAGTTGATGGACTTGTGTGGCTTGGATTACTCGAGCTACAAAGACGGCGCCCATTCCAAATTCACCGATGGTCTGCGCTTTGCCGTGGTGAGCCATTTGTTGTCTGTGACGAACAACTGGCGTCTGCGTGTTCGCGTGTTTGCGGTGAGCGAAGACGTGCCTGTGGTGGCCTCTGTCAATGACCTATGGAATTCGGCCAATTGGTTTGAGCGCGAAGCGTTTGATTTGTTTGGCATTGTGTTTGAAGGCCACCTCGACTTACGTCGTTTGTTGACCGATTACGGCTTTGTGGGACACCCCTTCCGCAAAGATTTTCCAACCTCGGGTCACGTGGAAATGCGTTACGACGCTGAGCAAAAACGTGTGGTTTACCAACCCGTCACGATCGAGCCGCGCGAAATTACACCGCGCATCATTCGTGAAGACAACTACGGCGGTATCCATGGCTGATATCAAGAACTACACCCTGAACTTGGGTCCTCAGCATCCTGCGGCACATGGCGTGCTGCGCTTGGTGTTGGAACTCGACGGTGAAGTGGTGCAACGCGCTGACCCGCACATCGGGTTGTTGCACCGTGCCACCGAGAAATTGGCCGAGAGTAAAACTTACATCCAATCTTTGCCCTACATGGACCGTCTTGATTACGTCTCCATGATGTGTAACGAGCATGCCTATTGCTTGGCCATTGAAAAAATGATGGGCCTTGAAGTGCCTGAGCGCGCGCAATACATCCGCGTGATGTATTCAGAAATCACCCGTTTGCTCAACCACTTGTTGTGGTTGGGTTGCCATGGTTTCGATTGCGGTGCGATGAATATCTTGATTTATTGTTTCCGCGAACGCGAAGACTTGTTCGACATGTACGAAGCGGTGTCGGGCGCGCGCATGCATGCAGCCTACTTCCGTCCGGGCGGCGTTTACCGCGACTTGCCCGACAGCATGCCTCAGTACAAAGCCAGCAAAGTGCGCAATGCCAAATCGGTGGCGCGTTTGAACGAAGGCCGATCAGGCTCTTTGCTCGACTTCATTGACGATTTCACGAAGCGATTCCCCAAGTTGGTGGACGAGTACGAAACACTGCTGACAGATAACCGGATTTGGAAACAGCGTACCGTTGACATTGGCGTGGTTACCCCAGAGCGCGCGAAAAACTTAGGCTTTTCCGGTGCCATGTTGCGTGGCTCGGGCATTGCCTGGGACTTGCGCAAGCAACAGCCCTATGACGTTTACGACCGCATGGACTTTGACATCCCCGTGGGCAAAACGGGTGACTGCTACGACCGCTATTTGGTACGCGTCGAAGAAATGCGCCAGTCCAACCGCATCATCAAGCAATGCGTGGATTGGTTGCGGGTCAATCCAGGCCCTGTCATCACGGATAACCACAAGGTGGCGGCACCTAGCCGTGAAGGCATGAAGTCGAATATGGAAGAGTTGATTCACCACTTCAAGCTCTTCACCGAAGGCTTTCATGTGCCCGAGGGTGAGGCGTATGCCGCTGTTGAGCATCCCAAGGGTGAGTTCGGCATCTACCTCGTGAGTGATGGTGCGAACAAGCCCTACCGTTTGAAAATCCGCGCGCCCGGCTTTGCCCATTTGGCAGCCATGGATGAAATGGCGCGCGGCCACATGATCGCTGACACCGTGGCAGTGATTGGCACCATGGACATTGTGTTCGGGGAAATTGACCGATGAGTTCTGTAAACACCCACCCCAGCACAACGCTGTCGGCCGAGGCGCTTGCGCGTTTTGACCATGAAGTGGCCAAATACCCAGATGACCAGAAGCAATCTGCTGTCATGGCTTGCTTGGCCATTGCCCAGCAAGAGCAGGGATTTGTCAGCGCTGAGAGCGAACGCGTGATTGCTGACTTGCTTGACATGGCTCCCATGGCTGTGCATGAGGTGACCACCTTCTACAACATGTACAACCAGCGCCCAGTTGGGAAGTTCAAAATCAACGTGTGCACTAACCTGCCTTGCCAATTGCGCAACGGGCAGGGCGCTCTGATGCACTTGGCCAAGACCTTGGGCATTGAAGTCGGCGAAACCACGCCAGATGGCATGTTCACCCTCCAACCGGGCGAATGCATGGGCGCTTGCGCGGATGCGCCGGTGTTGTTGGTGAACGACCGCACCATGTGTAGCTACATGAGCGACGACAAGATCGACCAAATGGTCGCTGGCTTGCGCGCTGCAAAGGACGAAGCATGACGACCTCTAGCCAAGCTTTACAAGTACTCTCTCAATTCCAATCAACGGCGGTGGATACCTGTTTCCATGACCGTCACATTGGCCCACAAATTTTGGCGGGTCTAGATGGCACCAACTGGTCTATCCAAGACTATGTGGCGCGCGGCGGCTACCAAGCCCTGCGCAAAATCTTGACGGAGGGCTTGACCCAAGACCAGGTGATCGCCACTGTCAAAGAGTCTGGCTTGCGCGGTCGCGGCGGCGCGGGGTTTCCCACAGGTCTGAAGTGGAGCTTCATGCCCCGTCAGTTTCCTGGTCAAAAGTATTTGGTTTGTAACTCGGACGAGGGCGAGCCTGGGACGTGCAAAGACCGTGAGATCTTGCAGCACAACCCCCACATCGTGATTGAAGGCATGGCCATTGCCGCTTATGCCATGGGCATCAGCGTGGGCTACAACTACATCCACGGCGAAATTTTTCAAACCTACGAGCGTTTCGAAGCTGCGCTCGAAGAGGCCCGCGCTGCGGGCTATTTGGGCGACAACATCTTGGGCTCTACCTTCAGCTTTCAGTTGCACGCGGCTCATGGTTTTGGTGCTTACATCTGCGGCGAAGAGACTGCCTTGCTCGAATCGCTGGAGGGCAAAAAAGGTCAACCCCGTTTCAAGCCGCCGTTCCCCGCGAGCTTTGGGTTGTATGGCAAACCCACCACCATCAATAACACCGAAACCTTCGCAGCCGTCCCCTGGATCATCCGCAACGGTGGGCAAGCCTACTTGGAGTGCGGCAAGCCCAACAACGGCGGCACCAAGATCTTCTCAGTCAGCGGTGACGTCGAGCGTCCTGGTAACTACGAAATTCCAATGGGCACCCCGTTTTCCAAATTGTTGGAGTTGGCTGGTGGCGTTCGCCAAGGTCGCCAGCTCAAAGCGGTGATTCCTGGCGGGTCCTCTGCCCCTGTGTTGCCTGCTGACATCATCATGGATTGCACCATGGACTATGACAGCATTGCCAAAGCGGGCTCAATGTTGGGCTCGGGGGCGGTCATTGTTTTGGACGATTCACGCTGCATGGTCAAGAGCCTGCTGCGCTTGAGTTACTTCTACATGCACGAGTCATGCGGCCAATGCACACCTTGCCGCGAAGGCACAGGATGGTTATGGCGCATGGTCGACCGCATTGAGCGTGGTGAAGGCCGTGAGAGCGACTTGGCTTTGCTCGACAACGTGGCAGAAAACATCATGGGTCGCACCATTTGCGCTCTCGGTGACGCAGCAGCCATGCCCGTGCGCGGCATGATCAAGCACTTCCGCCATGAGTTTGAACACCACATCACGCACAAGACCTGCACGGTCGCTGCCTACGTTTGACTCGGATAAGCGCCATGATTGAAATCGAACTCGACGGTAAAAAGATTGACGTCCAAGAAGGCTGCATGATCATGCACGCAGCTGAAAAGGCCGGCACCTACATTCCGCATTTTTGCTATCACAAGAAACTCAGCATCGCGGCCAATTGCCGTATGTGCTTGGTCGATGTTGAAAAAGCCCCTAAGCCGATGCCCGCTTGCGCCACGCCTGTGACCCAGGGCATGGTGGTTCGCACCAAGAGCGAACGCGCCATCAAGGCGCAACAGTCGGTGATGGAATTTTTGCTCATTAACCACCCCCTCGACTGCCCGATTTGTGATCAGGGCGGTGAGTGTCAGTTGCAAGACTTGGCGGTAGGCTATGGGGGCTCCACCTCCCGCTACGAAGAAGAAAAACGGGTGGTGATACCGAAGGATGTGGGCCCCTTGGTCAGCATGCAAGAGATGAGCCGTTGTATCCAATGCACACGCTGCGTGCGCTTTGGTCAAGAAGTGGCTGGCGTCATGGAGTTGGGCATGTCCCACCGTGGTGAGCATGCCGAGATTGAAACCTTCGTGGGTCAATCTGTTGATTCCGAGCTGTCAGGCAACATGATTGACATTTGCCCCGTGGGCGCGTTGACCAGCAAGCCATTTCGGTACAGCGCACGCACTTGGGAGTTGAGTCGTCGTAAATCGATCAGCCCGCACGATGCAACAGGCGCAAACTTGGTTGTTCAAGTCAAGAACAACCAGGTCATGCGCGTGGTGCCTTTGGAAAACGAAGACGTCAACGAATGCTGGATCGCTGACCGCGATCGTTTCAGCTACGAAGCTTTGTCGAGCGCAGACCGCTTGACCAAGCCCATGCTCAAGCAAGGCGGTGAGTGGAAGGAAGTCGATTGGCAAACAGCCCTCGAATACGTGGCCAACGGTTTGCAAGGCGTCAAAGCCCAGCACGGCCCGCAAGCCATTGGCACCTTGGCGAGCCCTCACAGCACGGCTGAAGAGTTGTTCTTGGCCGCTGGCCTGACGCGTGGTTTGGGTAGCCAAAACATCGACACACGTTTGCGTGCGGCAGACTTCCAGCACGACGGCCAAGTGCGTTGGCTAGGCACTTCGGTGGCGTCTCTCACTTCGCTGCAACGCGTGTTGGTGGTAGGCGCCAACATTCGCAAAGACCAACCTTTGTTGGCCCAGCGTTTGCGCCAAGCTGTGCGTAACGGCGGCAAGGTCAACGCCTTGAACGCACAGGCCTACGATTGGGCGATGCCTGTCGCCAATACGTTGGTAGCAGATGCCGCCAACTGGGTGCAAGCCTTGGCCGATATTGCCGCTGCCATTAGCGCCATCACGGGCGCTGCTGCACCTGTTGCGGGCAACGCCAACAGCGCACCCGCACAAGCCATTGCCAAATCATTGACAGGTGGCGAGCGCAAAGCCATTTTGTTGGGCAACGCAGCGGCTCACCACGCCAAGGCCTCTGGCTTGCTCAGTTTGGCCAATTGGATCGGCGCCCAAACGGGCGCGACCGTGGGTTACCTGGGTGAAGCTGCCAATACTGTGGGTGCGCAAGTGGTCGGTGCCTTGCCAAAAGCGGGCGGCCAAACTGCCGGTCAAATGTTGGCAGGTGGTTTGAAAGCGGTCGTGTTGCTCAATACCGAACCCGTTTTCGATGCTGCCAATGGTGTTGCTGCTGCACAAGCCATCGGCCACGCCGACATGGTGGTCACCTTATCGCCCTTCAAGGCCAATATGGACATCAGTGATGTGTTGTTGCCCATCTCGCCCTTCACTGAAACTGCTGGCACGTTCATCAACACCGAAGGTCGTACGCAAAGTTTCCATGGTGTGGTCAAGCCTCTAGGCGACGCGCGTCCTGCTTGGAAAGTCTTGCGCGTGTTGGGCTCCATGCTCCATGTGCCTGGCTTTGAGTTTGAGACCATCGAAGAAGTTCGTGCTCAAGCGATTCCAGCCGATGTGCCTGCCATGTTGTCTAACGCCTGTTCAGCCAGCGTGGATGTGAGCCCAGTGACAAGTCAGCCTGCGAGTGCGACGATTTACCAACTCGACAGCTTGGTGCGTCGCGCACCATCGCTGCAACTGACCGCAGATGCCAAGCAAGCTTGGGTTGAGGCGTCGTTGCAAGGAGGCCAGTGATGGTGGACAACATTTACAACGCCGGCTTTGGCTTGATGTCCGAGGTGTGGTGGACCACATTGGCGTGGCCTGTGCTTTGGACCTTGCTCAAAATTGTGGGCGTCTTGCTGCCCTTGTTGCTTTGCGTGGCTTACTTGACTTTGTGGGAGCGCAAGGCCATTGGTTACACCCAAATCCGTAAAGGCCCTAACCGCACCGGGCCTGGTGGTTTGCTGCAACCCATCGCTGACGCGCTGAAGTTGCTGACCAAAGAAATCATCATCCCAACCAAAGCGACCACCAGTTTGTTTTTCTTGGGCCCCATCATGACCATCATGCCCGCCTTGGCTGCATGGGCGGTGATTCCTTTCGGGCCTGATGTGGCTTTGGCCAACATCAATGCGGGCTTGTTGTTTTTGATGGCCATCACCTCGCTGGAGGTCTATGGCGTGATCATCGCGGGTTGGGCGTCCAACTCCAAGTACGCTTTCATTGGCGCCATGCGCGCCTCAGCCCAAATGGTGAGCTACGAAATTGCGATGGGCTTTTGCTTTGTGATCGTCTTGATGATCTCCAACAGCCTGAACATGACCGACATCGTCATGGGTCAAGCCAAGGGGATGATGGCTGACAAGGGTTTGGGATTCTTGTCATGGAACTGGTTGCCTTTGTTTCCTGTTTTCCTCATCTACTTTATTTCTGGCTTGGCTGAAACCAACCGTCATCCGTTTGACGTGGTGGAGGGCGAGTCCGAAATCGTGGCTGGCCACATGATTGAGTACTCGGGCATGTCTTTTGCCATGTTCTTCTTGGCGGAATACGCCAACATGATCTTGGTCTCTATGTTGACCGTGGTGATGTTCTTGGGGGGCTGGTTGCCACCCATCGACAACGCGCTGTTCAACATGATTCCAGGCTGGATCTGGCTCGGACTCAAGACCTTTGTGGTCGTGACCATGTTTTTGTGGGTGCGCGCCACGTTCCCACGTTATCGCTATGACCAAATCATGCGTTTGGGCTGGAAGATCTTCATTCCAATCACCTTGATTTGGTTGTTGGTGGTGGGTGTTTGGATTCAAACCCCTTGGAATATCTGGAATTAAGGCCGGAACTACACCATGACAACAACTACCCATTCCGCCCCTTTCTCCTTGCGCGACTTTTTGTCTAGCTTTCTCTTGATCGAGTTGCTCAAAGGCATGGCCTTGACAGGCAAGTACATGTTCTCGCGCAGCATCACCATTCAGTTCCCCGAAGAAAAGACACCTCTGTCTCCACGCTTTCGCGGCCTGCATGCCTTGCGTCGTTATGAAAATGGCGAAGAGCGCTGCATCGCTTGCAAGCTGTGTGAGGCGGTGTGCCCTGCCATGGCCATCACCATCGAGTCAGACCAGCGCGCCGACGGCAGCCGTCGCACCACGCGCTACGACATCGATTTGACCAAGTGCATCTTCTGCGGTTTCTGCGAGGAGAGTTGTCCCGTGGATTCGATTGTTGAAACACATATCTTTGAGTACCACGGCGAAAAACGTGGCGATCTCTACTTCACCAAAGACATGTTGTTGGCCGTGGGCGACCGCTACGAACCCGAAATCGCTGCCAACAAAGCAGCGGACGCCAAATACCGTTGAAAGATCTCATGATGAACGTTCAATCGGCTCTTTTTTATGTGTTCTCAGCAGTCATGCTGTTTGCGTCATTTCGCGTCATCACCTCGCGTAACCCCGTCCATGCGGCCTTGTATTTGGTGTTGGCCTTTTTCCAAGCCTCGGGTATTTGGATGCTGCTCAAAGCAGAATTTCTGTCCATCACCTTGGTGCTCGTTTATGTCGGTGCGGTGATGGTTTTGTTCTTGTTTGTGGTGATGATGTTGGACATCAACATTGACAGTATTCGTCAAGGCTTTTGGAAGCACTTTCCACTCGCGGCCACTGTGGGTGCGGTGATTGCACTCGAGTTGGCCGCGGTCTTGTTAGGCGGTTTTCGCATCAGCGAGCCTCGCCAGCAAGTGGCCGCGCAAATTATTTCTCCTGCCTCCGTCACGGCG
>Ga0114979_10003368_pt1 | contig 10732 bp, 9 predicted proteins | sample S_140625_EF_Meta_FD_87315 | JGI IMG/M metagenome (GOLD analysis project Ga0114979, IMG submission 87315) | Freshwater microbial communities from Lake Simoncouche, Canada to study carbon cycling - S_140625_EF_MetaG | ecosystem: Environmental > Aquatic > Freshwater > Lake | place: Lake... | reverse complement strand
CTTTGCACTTTTCGATAATTAAGTGCACCACCATAAACCTGTTGATTTTCAATCCACCAACGAAGTGTTTGAGAGCGAGGGGGTTTAAAAAATGAGCTTTGTTTTGCAGACATATTGTGAAGACTTATTTACATATAATTTACATACTTTGCAAGTAAAAATTGAATCAACATACCGCTACTTTTTTTTCTGCTGCGGCTTGAGATTTATACTTTTTTTTACCGCTAGCGGTTTGAGATTTATACCGCCACCTTTTTTTTAATCACTAGCTTCATTTTCTTTAATCAGCAGTTTCTTTTTTTTTCAAATTGAAAGCTTGAGTTTTGATTCGTCGGATTTTTCGATTTCAGATTCATTAAGACTTCGTCAGGCTGGTCTTGGAGGATTCCCACAGTGTTGGCACAAACACCCCCTTCTATTCGGAGAGTGATTCTCAGGAATTGACGTTTCTTGTCTACTTGTCATGTCTTTAGCTGGTGATTGGGCTCATAAAGCCTCTAGTTCACAGCAGAATTGTCATTTCTGGCCTGAAATTCGCTTTCTCATTTATCCATGATCAAATCAATCATCCTTCTTATTTTAGCCGTTGCAACTTCGGTCTTTTCTCAGCCTTCAGTTTACCAAGATAATGGCACGGTTTCTAACCATGATGATTTGGTGAACGTCAGCAAAGATGATGAAAAGTTAAAGAAAAGTTTTATCCCTCAAAACCTGAAAGACGATTTAAACCCCATCACTCAATATAGCTTTGAGCCCTGGCACTTGCGATTTGTTGGTGTTGAGGCCGCTCAAGTGATCATGGTCCGAAAGCCCTCTTCTGTTCAAGTCCAAGAACTTGTTATTGGAATGGGTGGTGACGTCAGTCTTTCGCGACCCGGAAGTGATCAACTGGATTCCAACGGTAGTACCTTGAATCGATTCTACACTTGGGAGCAAATGACCGAAGACTTAGAAAAAATGACGGCTGGCAACGATCTCAATTTTATGAATCTGGAAAGCGTTGTTTCAGATCAGTCCCTAAAAGCGATTTCAGGAAAAAAGTATCCGCAAAAAAGTCATCCTCATGGTGTGAAACATCTTGTGAATAAAGTCGGCTTCAACCTGATTTCCACAGCCAATAATCATGCTTACGACTATGGTGATGCCGGCATATTAGAAACTCTCAAACATCTTGCTACAATTAAATCTCGAGCTAAGGTTGCCATTTCAGGCCTTGGGAATTTGCAGGAAACCTTAGAGCCCGAAATCATGGATATCAATGGATTCAAGGTCGCATTCATAGCTCTAGGGATGAAAGGTGATGATCGACCAGATTGGGAAAGTAGCTGGAGACCCACTCTTGAAAAACCTGGCATGCTGTCAGTTCGACATTGCGAAGACAATACTTTTGAGAAAGCCATGTCACCTTGTCGTCAATACGGTGATTTAAAAAATGCACTTGAAAATTTAAAAGCGATGAAAGCAGATCTACGAATCGTATCCATTCATGAAGGTATGGAATTGTCTGTTTATACAAAAAACGGATCCAAACCTGATGATGACAGCGGGCAAACAGCGAATGGTCAACAACGGCAGCGATCTGAAAATCGAAATCTTGAAGCCAAATTTAATTTAATTAAAAGCTACGGCGTGGATTTGATTCTGGGTCACCATTCCCACAACGCAAGACCTGTTGAACATAATAAAAATACTTTAGCTTTCTACGGGCTTGGAAATCTGCTTTTTCTGGGTGGCAAGAACTACAGCACTGATTCTTACCCATTATGGAATCAGTATGGTTTGTTTGCAAAAAGTTATTATTCGATGATTGATGGGAAAGCAGAGTTATCTGCAGTTCAAATTGTTTTTTTAAAAAACAATCATATTCAACCTACTTTTTGGGGCAAAGAAAAAGTCAGTCTGTTTACAGATTATTTAAATCAAGCCAGTCTAAAATCTCTTGGTGACAAGGCTGTAAAATTTAAAGCCAAAGGTGATGGAACAGCTGTGTACTGTGTTAACAAAATTAAAAAAGGCAAGAAGGCAAAAGCCCTTTGCCCTTAGTTCAAGTGGTGAAGCCAATCATCTTCGTAAATCAAAACAGAATCGTCGTAGCTAAAGGACCAACCACTTTGATGGATTCTATATTTGAAATTTTGTATTGTCCGTTCATGGCAGTTGAGTTTTCCAAAAATTTTTCACGAGTCCATTTTAGTTTTGGGAGTGATGCGATTCAACTAGAACGAAAGCCCAAGTCCCACGACGGAATAGGACTTCTTGTCGAGCTCAAAGGCAGAGACTTTAAGAAAAAGTGGAAATCCTGAGGACTTAACAGTCACAGAAGCCGCTGTGGTCATTTTCTCAATTCGTTTATCATTTTGCTCTGGATCTAAATAACGAAATTTAACAACCTCAACAGCTGGGATTAAATTATAACTTTGCAATGGATCTCTGGTTGAAATCAAAAATTTCCACCCAAGCCCGTACTGTGTGAACGCTTCTTTCGTATCTAAATTAGTATCTAAGCTGACTCGCAGTCGATCCCAGATATCAAGTGCGAGTCCTAAATTCCAATAGGACTTTGCATTTCCTTCGCGATCCTTTCGGAAGCTAGGAGACGCGTACAGTAAATAAAGTTGTGCTGAGGATCTTGCTTCAGTCCAACTGTCCTTGTATTTTTTTTGATTTTTTAAATCATCCAACAATGCATAAATTTGCAAGTGGCTCGAGAAATACCCCAGATCTCCAGCGAAGCGATCGATTCTTTTTCTAGAAACCACACCTACAATATTTCCTTGAATATCAAAAACTGGTCCCCCGGAATTTCCAGGACTGACGGACATATCAGAGACAAAACCTGTGCGACTTATTTTTGATACCACACCACTTGAAATCACATGCAAATAGTCTGAATCCAATAGGGCTTGGACTTTAAAATGACTGGCAGTGACTGGATGACCCACGGTTGATATGGGCTGACCTTCAAACAAAAATTGAATTCGTGGCAGCACTTTGAGCTTTGGAAATTCGAGTGATTGATTCAGCTTAATTAATGCCAAATCAGAAGAGGCCTCCATTTGGAGCCTTTGGCCTTCATACATTTTCCAGGTTTCTTCTTTAAAATAAACATGAATTTTTCTGATTTGATCTACACAATGAGCAGATGTCAGGACCAGATCTTTTTCGATCAATGCACCCGAACAAACAACCCCACCAGAAATAATCACACTAATACTGGGTTTACTTTTTTCGTAAACCTGGACCCAAGAGTTTTGAACTTGTGAGTGACTGAGTGAACAAAAAAGAAGAGATGGAATTAAAAATTTATTGATGAAATTCATTGAGTTTCACTGTGGTTCTGGGCTCGACATCTTTTGTAACGACAGCATTGGCCCCGATCCTGGCATCATCCCCCACGTGAATGGGACCTAAAACTTTTGCACCGGTTCCAACCAAAACACGGTTTCCAACAGTAGGGTGACGTTTCACAGGGTCAAATTTTAAGCCCCCCAATGTCACACCGTGAAAGATGATACAATGGTCACCAATTTCTGCAGTTTCCCCGATCACAACTCCCATGCCATGATCGATAACTAAACATTTACCGATTTTAGCACCGGGATGTATTTCGATTCCCGTCAAAAATCGCGCTGTCTCTGAAATCCATCTGGCAATAAAGTAAAATTTGTTGTTATAGAAACCATGAGCCAACCGGTAAAGACCAATGGCCTTAGGACCCGGGTAAAGTATTAAAATTTCCAGATCCGATTTTGCTGCTGGATCATAATTGCGATAAGCTTTTATCAGCTCTCGGACGGCTCTCACTTGTTCACCTCTGTGGATCGAAATCCCGGGCAAAAAAGGTCCGATCTTTCAGAATCATAAAAGCTCACTTGGCTGACAATCCAGTTTTTTTCAGTTTCAACTAAAAATAAAAAGTGGCCTCCCAGAACCGAAAGATGTCGATACCTTGTCGTATTTAAATCAAGCATTTGCAAAAAACCTAACTTTCCAAACTGGGTGGTTAACTCGAGCACTTTTTTGCATCCGGATCCTAAAACTTCCCCGCCGACTTTTCGTTGGCGATTTTGGCTAATAAAAAATACTTTTGTTTGCAGGATCTTATCTTTGATTGGCACATCAAAACCAAGTGAAAAACTTCCTGGCTGTCCACTGACAACTTTTGATAAGTCCAATTCTCCACCACCACTTTGCATAACAAACAGCAGGGTACTTTCCTTTAAAATGCCTTTGTTCTTTTCAGCCAGCTTGAGATGTACAGGTCCATAAATAATGGTCTTAGGTTTATTGGGCGGGATGACTTTATTTGCAATATCCCAGATAAAGTCTGGAACTTGAAAATCCTGTGGCAAATCTTCCACTTTATAAGCATCAATGGGTGATTGACTTGTCTCCGTAGACTTCTGACAACCCACGAGTAGGGCCAAAAAAAGAACTCCATTTAAAAACTTCAAAGAGATTCCTCTAGATCATAGCGAATACTTAAAAGGTGAATGGACAAGGGATCCTGAGACAATCCTTGGCTTAGAATAAATCGGCAGCTCTCAAGCGGTTTTTTAGCACACTGTTGACTGGCTTTTAGTTCATAAACATAGGTCTTCACAATGGATCTTTGCAGAAGCGGATTTAAAGTTGATTCCACACAATTGTCTTGTTTTTCTTCGAAACAAGTTTTTGCAAAATACCAATCCGGTGTTTCTTTCTGTTGAAGTTGAGGAACCCGGTTCAAAGCGCGGACTTCGGGCCAACGTCCCATGGCTGTCAAAAGATGAAGTTGTGCAAATAATAATTTTTCATGGCTTGGAAATCGGACGAAGCTTTCATTTAAAAGCTTTTCTGCCTCTGCCCACCTTTGAACTTTGGACAAACAGACCACGCGAACAGCTACACCTTCTGCTGAAGTTTCAAAGGGATTTCCAAAGTCAGTGCAAAATTGATACAAGAAATTCCAGTCTCTCCATCTTTGATCAATGGATGGATCTTCACTGAAGTTCATTGAAAAGGATGGAAGTTCTGTAAAAAATTTTTCGGCCGCCGAGGTGATGGCCTGATTGTCACCAGATGTGAGCGCAAGTCTTAAACTCATTAATTTCATTTCAGGCTTGAGGTACAGTGATTGATCTGCTGATGATTCAAGGGCATTGATGATTCCGGGTATTTCATTCTTACGGCTTCCGGAAAGCTCCACTAAAATTGCGTGAATCAAATGAGCTTTTCGAGGCTCAAATGCCATGAGCTGTTGCACAACATTCAATGCTTCATCCCAGTTCGACTGACTCATGAAATAGGCAATTCGATTGATTTTAGTGGAAATGTTCCCGGGCTCTAGGAGTTGTGCCCTCTCTAAAAATATTTTTGCATCTTGGGGCTGACTGTCAAAGAGCGAAACCAAGGTAAGTCCATTTAAACTTTGAATCATGAGATCTTTATTTTTGGGATCTAATTGTGTCGCACTTTCAAATAATCTTTTTGCCTTAATAAGTTCTCGACCTTGATTGAGATGCAAAAATCCAAGCCTCATCATGGCCAGCGGTTGCGAGGGGACTTCATGCTGATACTCTTTAAAAACTTGGTAAGCGCGATCATACAATTTAGCTGCATACAGCTGCTGAACCTGAGTCCAAATTTTCTTTTGCTTTCCATTCCAGGTTTGCCTTTGCACGAAAGCGAAGATCGCAATCAAGAAACTGATGCCAACGAAAGTACCGAGTATCCATCTTGTGATTGGGATCGGTTCCTTTTCGATTGCTGTTCCATAGGATCGAATGGGCTCATTCTTTTTGCTTGAAGTGCTGGAAGAACTTAATCTCTCTTGCACAGAAGGATTTGGCGCAGTTGTGGAATGATAAGTGACAGGCCGAGCGGGAGTTGGCGTGAGGTCATCATCCACACGCCTCGTGATACTGACTTGAGTATGGGCAGCTGTGTGAGTTTTCTCTATGGTGTCTGCTTCGTTTACCAATTCGAGAACTGCAGATTGAAGCTCTGGTAAATCTCGGACAAAAGCCCATCGTGACTTATTATTTTTAACTTCATCTAATAACCCAATTTGTTTAGACCGAACTGCCATGGCAAGTTCTGCAATAGTATAAGGTCCCATTAGGCTTTCAGAGGCCTTAACGATCCAGATCCTAGCATTTTTTGGCTCTTGCTTTTTCATTTTATCTTTCATTCATCATTAATGCCTAAAATGTCTGATACCTGTCATGACCAAATTCACTTTTAACTTTTCTGCCATTGCAATCACCTCGGCGTCTTTCACTGAACCACCCGGTTGAACGACCCAAGAAATCCCTGCCTTTGCGCATTTCTGAATCGAATCTGGAAATGGAAAAAATGCATCACTAATTAAAACTGCGTTTTTCTGTAAAGGATGATGTTTTCTCCAACGACTGATGGCCTGCTCAACTGCATCCACACGGTTCACTTGACCCATTCCGAGTCCCAATGTTTGCCCCTGACCAATAATGGCAATGGCATTACTTTTCAATGCTGCGCACACTTTTTCACCAAATAAAATATCGTCTGTGACTTCTGAGCTCGGCTTTTGCCCCAGGACTTTCCAATCTTGTGGAGACGAGAAATGGAGATCATTTTTTTGAATTAGAAAACCACCTGAAATTGTCCTCATTTGTGATTCTAAATTTTGCTGATAACTGGATTTTGGAATTTGCAGAATTCGAAAGTTCTTTTTTGATTTTAAAATTTCCATTGCCTGAGGCGAATAACTTGGAGCCAATATACATTCTAAAAAAAGAGAGTGCAGCAATTCTGAGTGCTCGGCTGTAACTTCAAAATTAACAGCAACGATTCCACCAAAAACGCTGACAGGATCCGAACTCAGAGCTTTTTGAAGAGCTTCTGCAGGATCGGCTGCAGTGGCAACTCCGCATGGGTTGTTATGTTTGACTGCCACAACAGCTGCCGCTTGAAACTGACGGCAAAGTCCAAAAGCAGAATCCAAGTCCAACAAATTATTGTACGAAAGTTCTTTTCCACTGAGTTGCTGGATCAACGATAAACCTGAGGCAAGACCCGTGTTTTCAAACCACCAAGCCTTTTGATGATCATTTTCACCATATCTTAGAATCTGCTTCAGTTTTCCAGCCATTGAAAACTGAGTGTCTATTGAGTCGTCCAGTTGGCTTGCGATCAGCTGATCATAACAACTGGTCAAACGAAAAACTTGAGCTGCCAATTTTTTGCGATCTTGCAGATCCAATTGATAGTTCTTTTTTTGAATCCACTCATAGTCTTTGAGATCACAAACAATCGCAATTTGAGAAAAGTTTTTAGCCGCAGACCTCAAAAAAGACGGTCCGCCAATATCAATTTTTTCGATCAGCTCGGCTTCAGTTGAGTTTGCTTGAACCGCTTTCTCGAAGGGGTAGAGATTACCCACAACAAGATCAAAAGATTTAACATCCCAGTCCTTCAAGGTTTGCTGATGAGTTACTAAATCTTTTTTTGCAAGTAAACCCATATGAATAAAGGGGTGAAGCGTTTTGACTCGTCCGTCTAAAACCTCTGGAAACTTTGTCACTTCACTGACATCAGTCACGGGCCAGCCCTGTTCTTTTAAAAATTGTGCGGTCCCACCGGTCGAAACAAGTTCAATACCTTGAGCTACTAAAGGCTTCAGAAACTCGATGAGTCCCTCTTTTTGACTGACACTGATCAGAGCTCTTTTAAACATTAAAAAGGAGCCCTTGCCAGTAAGAGTTTAAGATCATCATTCGTGAGGAATAATCCCACTCCCAAATACCCGGACTGAATTTTTTGATTGTTCATCAAATCATCCACTCCACCAAGAACATACAAACCCCAGAAAAGATCATAGCGTGCGGTCAGCCTGACATTCATATTATCAAATTCAAATGCTTCCACTGAAAGTTTTAATTTTTTTCTGAAGAAATGATAATCAATTCCGAATCCACCGGAGCTTTCGATTAAACCCCCACGCAAAGTCAGGTCCCAAAAGTTCATCCCGTAAAGAACTGAAAATTTGGTTTTACTTTTATAGGTTTTTTTCTCGTCTAAGTCAGAGACAACGCTTCCATCTGGATTTGTGATCAAAGTGTTCGTTTCACGAACAAGTCCCACGGGATCATCGATGATTCCTACAAAATAAAATCGATCAGGACCGGGCTGAATATGAACACCAATCGAAGTTCGAGTCTCGCCGAGTTCACCTAAGTAGGCTCCGTGAAAATCAAAAGCTGTTTGTAATCGATTTGCACTATCAAACAAACTCGAGACGCCTTGAATCGCTGTGTTGAGCTCGTCCACTGTGGTTTCATCGTTGACCAGTTTACCGATGGTGCCTTCACCACGGTTCACTTTACCTGTGATTTCATCGATATTTTTCATCGTTGAATCAAGACGAGCCATCGTGTTCTTCCAAGTTTTTTTGAAACCTTTGTCGGACTCGTCGTTGATCAATTCATCAAGAGTGGTCGTGATATTATTGACTTGATCGACGATCTCGCCCACTTGCTCTTTATTCTCGCTGGTCATTTGAGAAAGATCCGACGTGAGTTTCTCAATATTTTGTACGATACGACCTAAAATATGTTTATTTGTTCCGTCTTCACTGACTGCCTCTGCTAAATTATCAGTGACCTTTTTAAGCGAGTCGGCAATTTCTCCCACTTTAGCAAGCACGTTATCAAGAGCCCCTTGGTCATTCACATTTAAAATTTGAGCCCCATCTGGTAAGGGAGGATCGGATTCTCCGCCTGGCGCTACTTCCACATGCTTGTCTCCAAGAATGCCTGCAGATTTCACAGCCACACTGGCAGAAGTTTTCAAACCTAATTCGGACTTCACAGAAATATCGACACGGGCTTGTCCATTTCGCAAAGTGATATCACGAATCACACCAACAGGAATTCCCGCAGTCTTCACAGTGCTTCCTTTAATCAAACCCGTTGCTGAAGGAATCACAAAGTAGGCTTTTTGTTTTCGAGAGAAAAAAGCAGGGTCATCGCTGACCTGCATGGACATGGCACCCACAAGTCCACCGACAAATACGACCAGAGCCCCAACTTTAAATTCAATTGTCTTTAACCAATTCATATTTTGACCTGATCCTGACTCATTGATGTTTCATTCCTTTGGAAACGAATCGTTTCACCAATTCTATTTCCGAGTTGTAAAAATCCTGAGCTGTTCCATAGAGCAAAACTCGTCCTGCATCTAGCATAGCGATTTTATCTGCAATACGGAAAGCTGCATACAAATCATGACTCACCATGATACTTGTCGTTCCTGGTTTTGCACGGTGAGTTTCAACAATTAAATTATCCACCATTTCAGTTAAAATGGGATCTAAGCCTGTTGTAGGTTCATCATAAATTAAAATTTCAGGATCTAAGGCTAGGGCTCTGGCCAAACCACATCGCTTTTGCATACCACCAGAAATTTCACTGGGCAGTTTCTGATAATGCTTTGGTTCGAGTCCGACTTCCATTAGCTTTCTTTCAGCCACTTTATAAACCTCAGCTGGTTTGAGCTCGCGGCGATGTTCAAACAAGGGAAAAGCTACATTTTCAAGGACTGACATATCATCAAACAAGGCAGCTGACTGAAAAAGCACTCCGAATTTTTGACGAAATACGGTGAGCTCATCTTTTTCCATGGGGCCTAAATCGTGGCCTAAAACTTCGATCTGACCCGAGGTGGGTTTAAAAATTCCCAAGATGTGCTTAAGACAAACTGATTTACCTGTTCCTGAGAATCCAATGATCGCTGTCAGTGATCCTTTTTCGATGTCTAAATCAAGGCCCTTCAAAACAAATTCTTTGCCATCAAATGTTTTCTTTACATCTTTGAAACGAACTGCCATTTCGCTCATTAAACGTGCCCCATGACAACATCATAAAGCCTGATAATATTTGCTAAGAAATAGTCCAGAACAATAATCATGACCATACTAATGACAACACCGCGATTGGTGGCTTCACCGACTCCCTTAGCTCCACCTTTTGTGAAGTAGCCCTTAAACGAGCAAACCAACGCAAAGATAACTCCAAAAACGCAGGATTTTATCAGACCCTCAATGATATGTTTCAGTTCGACAGTTTGATTGATTCGATCAAAAAACACGGCTTGATCTAATTCCACAAGTTTAACAACCAGAAACCAACTTCCAACCATGGCAACAAAATCAAAAACGATTGTCAGCATAGGCATGCAAAGAAAAGCAGCAACGACTCGTGGAGATATCAAGTATTGGATGGTGTTGACTCCCATCACATCAAGAGCATCAATTTGTTCATTCACACGCATGGTTCCAAGCCTTGCAGCCATGGCGCCCCCTGCCCGTGCAGCAACAATTAAGCCCGTCAAAACTGGACCTAATTCTCGAAAAATTCCTAAAGCCACAACTGGACCCACAAGATTGGTGGCATTCACAATTTTAAATCCTAAATATACTTGAAAGCTAAGAGCAAGACCCGTGAAGAGACCCGTGAGACTGATGATTCCCACGGATTGATTCCCAATAAATTCCATATGTTTGAGAATCTCACTCCACCTGGATGGCTTCTGAGAGATCAGACGTAGTGAGTGAAAAAGCATAATCGACATCTGTCCGACTTCATTGATAAAGGCTTTAAACGAGCTGGTGGGTGTCGATGAGATTTCCAATGGTAATTCAAACTCCTCGTCTAAAAGATTAGGTCCAAGGTTTTAGAATAGCAACTGACAAATCAAACCGTTAACAAAGCTT
>Ga0114979_10003366_pt1 | contig 10735 bp, 11 predicted proteins | sample S_140625_EF_Meta_FD_87315 | JGI IMG/M metagenome (GOLD analysis project Ga0114979, IMG submission 87315) | Freshwater microbial communities from Lake Simoncouche, Canada to study carbon cycling - S_140625_EF_MetaG | ecosystem: Environmental > Aquatic > Freshwater > Lake | place: Lake... | reverse complement strand
GGCACCGGCATGTTTGCCCGATCCGAACGGAGGCTCAGATGACCACCTATCCCCACCTTCTTGCGCCGCTGGACCTTGGGTTCACCGTGCTGCCGAACCGTGTGCTGATGGGGTCGATGCATACCGGGCTGGAAGAAACCGGCGACTGGACTCGGGTGGCGGAATTCTATGCGGCGCGGGCGCGGGGCGGTGTTGCCCTGATGGTGACGGGCGGCATGGCCCCGAATGCCGAAGGTGGGGTGTTTCCGGGGGCGGCCGGGCTGTTCATCCCGCAGGATGTGGCGAACCACCGGATCGTCACAGGCCGCGTGCACGACGCGGGCGGGCGCATTGCCATGCAGATCCTGCATGCGGGGCGCTATGCCTATGGCAAGGGCTGCGTTTCGGCCAGTGCGCTGAAATCGCCGATCTCGCCCTTTCCACCGCAGGAACTTGATGAGGCGGGGATCGAAAAGCAGATTGCCGATATGGTCACAGCCGCTGCCCGCGCGCAGGAGGCGGGCTATGACGGGGTCGAGGTGATGGGGTCGGAGGGGTATTTTCTGAACCAGTTCCTTGTCCCCCATACCAACCGCCGGACGGACCGGTGGGGCGGGGCTTACGAAAACCGGATGCGTCTGCCGGTGGAGGTGGTGCGGCGGGTGCGGCAGGCAGTGGGGCCGCAGTTCATCCTGATCTACCGGATCAGCCTGATCGATCTGGTGCCGGACGGGTCCACCTGGGATGAGGTGGTGTTGCTGGCGCAGGCGGTAGAGGCAGCGGGGGCGACGCTGCTGAACACTGGCATCGGCTGGCACGAGGCGCGGGTGCCCACCATTGCCACATCGGTGCCCCGCGCTGCCTTTGCCTGGCTGACCGGGCGGCTGCGGCCAGAGGTTGGGATACCGGTTATCACCTCGAACCGGATCAACGCGCCAGCCGTGGCGGAAGACCTGCTGGCAAACGGCCAGGCCGATATGGTGTCGATGGCGCGTCCGTTTCTGGCCGATGCGGATTTCGTCGCCAAGGCGGCCTCGGGGCGGGCGGCGGAAATCGCGCCCTGCATTGCCTGCAATCAAGCCTGTCTGGACCATACCTTCAGCGGGCGGCTGACATCCTGCCTTGTCAATCCGCGCGCCTGCCATGAGACAGACCTTGTCTATGCGCCTGCGATCACGGCCAGGACGGTTGCCGTCGTGGGTGCGGGTCCGGCAGGGCTCATGTGTGCGCTGGTCGCGGCAGAGCGCGGGCACCGCGTGACCCTGTTCGAGGCGGCATCAGACCTGGGCGGGCAGCTGAACCTGGCAAAGCAGGTGCCCGGCAAAGAGGAATTCCACGGCTTGGTGGACTGGTTCACGACGATGGTCGGCAAGGCCGGGATCGACCTGCGGCTTGGGTGCGAGGCAACCGTGGATGACCTTCGCGGTTTTGAAGAGGTGGTCATCGCAACCGGAGTCCTTCCGCGCGATCCGGGCATTCCGGGTCAGGACGGGCCAAATGTGCTGGGCTATATCGACGTGCTGCGCGGTGCGCCGGTGGGGCGGCGGGTGGCCGTGGTCGGGGCCGGGGGAATCGGCTTTGATGTGGCAGAGGTCCTGGTGCATCAGGGCGAAAGCCCCACGCTGAACCCGGCGCTTTGGCGTCGGGAATGGGGCGTGGGTGATCCGGCCACAAGTCCGGGCGGCCTTGCCGCCGGAGGGCCGCAGCCCGGTCCGCCTGCGCGCGAGGTCGTGCTTTTGCAACGCAAGGCAGAAAAGCCGGGGCGGCGGCTGGGCAAGACGACGGGGTGGATTCACCGCGCCAGCCTGCAGGCAAAGGGCGTGCAGATGCAGGGCGGAGTGTCCTACCGGCGGATCGTTCCCGAGGGGCTGGAGGTGACTGCGGATGAGGAAGAGCGGCTGATTCCGGCTGATACCGTGGTGCTTTGCGCAGGGCAGGTGCCCAGACGGGCCCTTGCCGACGCGCTTGACGCGGCGGGAATTGCCCATCACGTCATTGGGGGTGCCGATGTGGCGGCAGAGCTTGATGCCAAGCGCGCCATCGATCAGGGTGCCCGGCTTGCCGCACAACTTTGATGCGAAACTTGCTGCCCCGCCATTAACGATCCCTCACAATACCCCGGACTTGACCGTTCAGTAGTGCAGTTTTGCCCGAATTCGTCACCAATATGGTCTTTGCAACCCGCACAGTTTGCATCGGGACAACAATGGACCGATTGACGGAAATGGAAGCCTTTGCCACGGGTGTTGACCAGGGCGGCTTCACGGATGCGGTCAGGAAGATACCGCTATGTGGAACAGATCTCTGAAGGTTTCGACATGGCGATTCGCGTGGGAGAGCTGGAAGACAGCAGTCTGCGCGCCCGCAAGCTGACCGAGACGACGAAGCGCATGATCGGGTCGCCCAATTCCTTCCAGAAGTTCGGCTGATCGCAGAAGATCGACGATCTGAACGATCACAAGCTGCTGCAGTATTCCAATCAGGCCAAGGGCAATGCCTGGAAGGTCATCGCGCTCTCGGGCAAGAAGGGTCAGGCGCGCACCGCGGGCTGGCTGACGGTGAATGATGGCCAGTCGCTATTGAATGCGGCGGTCTCCGGACTGGGCATTGCCTGTCTGCCCAGTGTCCGTTTTGCAGAAGCAAAGCGTCAGGGCCTGGTGGAAGAGGCGATCCCCGGCTTGCCGGTCGGGATTCTGGGTATCTGTGCGGTCTGTCCGCCGGGTCGCTTCACGCAGCCGAAGGTCCGCGCCTTCATCGATTTTCCCGCAAGCCGGTATATGGACAAGGGTCCTGACATCTGGTGCGCGCAACGGAACGACCGGACGCTTTTCATTCCCCCAGGAAGCGTCCTTACCGGGTCGAGGTCAAAATGGCCTCAACCCGCCTGTTTCTGGCGCGCCCGTCTTCGGTCTTGTTGGTGGCCCGAGGGGCAAGATAACCCACCCCGTCTGCCGTGATCTGCGCGGCAGGCACCGCATATTCGGCCATCAGCCGGTCGCGCACGGATGCCGCGCGCGCCCGCGACAGCGCGGTGTTTCCCGCCAGTCCGCCCGATGCATCGGTATGACCCACCAGCGCCACCCTGCGTGCCGGGTCGTCCTTCAGGAAACCGGCCAAAGCGACGAGCGTTTCGTACGGGCCCGGCCCAAGCTCTGCCGAGCCTGACCTGAAAACCAGGTCCTCCAGCACGACCGAGCCATTGCCTTGCAGGATTGCGGCAAGGTCGGAGGGCGGCAGAACCGCGCCGGCTTTTTCGGGTGGGCCGGCAGGTGTCGCCTGCTCTGCCGGGGTCAGCGGCCCCGTGACTTCCACCGCTGCGCCGACCGAGACGATCTGGACAAAGCCGGTTTCGACAGACCGGCTGACCAGCAGACTGACAGCCTCTGGCCCGGCGGCACCGATACGGTCCGCCGAAAGAAAGCGGAAGTCCCCCAGATCGACATGCATGTCAGGCTCTGGCATCACGTCGATCGAATAGCGAAAGTCGAAGCCGCCGCAGGCATCCGTCTCGCATTCCCACAGGATACGGAACCCGGCCCGGGCAAGCTGGTCGCGCAGCGGGGCCAGGATCTGCAGGGTGGTCATGCCCGGGGCCGCGATCCGCCAGGCCGTCTGTTCCAGCGGGCCCTCAAGGATGCGGCTTGATACCTGACCGTCCTGCCAGGGACCGATCGGCAAGGCATAGCTTGCCAGCGGTTCGCGGCGTGTGGCCGTTGTGCTGGCCGGGGCGGGCAAGTCCAGTGCAATGGCCACCGCCATCGAAGGCAGAAGGCACGCGGCCCCAAGCAGAACCCCGGTGCGCAGGCTGGGTCGGTGATAAATCGGCACAGCTCTTTGGCCTCTTCGGGCTCACTTCCCACGATAGTGGTACTGTCCCACAGCTTTCATGCCGAGGGAAGCATAGAGCGCACGGGCCGGCGCATTGGCCTTGGTCACGGCCAGTCCAAGGGCGTTTGCCCCGTTTTCCTCTGCCCAAACGGCGGCGCGGCGCAGAAGGTTTCCGCCAATCCCGGCGCGGCGCATCGGTTCGGGCACGGCCAGCGCGTGCAGAATTGCTGTGCCGTCATGCACGGCGACAAAGGCAACCCCTGCGGGCCGGTCGCCGCTGCGCCCCAACAGGGCGGCGCGCGGCGCAGGCGCGCGGTGCATGACCGCAAGGCGGGCCGGGCCAATCCCGGCTTCGGACCAAAGCGTTCGGGCTATGGCCAGCGGCGGCCAGTGGGGAAAGGCCGTCATCGGATCAGGCGCGGGCGCAAACGCCGTGATCGGGGCCGCATAGATCACGGTGGGATCGACAACGCTGTAACCGCGCTGTGCCAGAGCTGCATCGAGCTTCTCGTCCCCCGGCCGGATCATGAATTGCAGCGGCTGCCCCAGGCCGGTCATCGCGGCTTCCGCCTGATCAAGCTGATCTTCTGTCCAGTCACCGTCACAGGTCGCGGATGACACACGTTTGCCACCACCACCGCCTTCGCGAACGGCAAAGCCGCTGACCGGGAAACGGCGCACGGGCGGCCAGGTCGCCTCGTTTGCTGCAAACAGGGCAGGTAGCAGGCTCATGCCAGGCTTTCGGGGAACAGGGCCGCAAGCCGCGTCATCGCAAGGGCCAGCTTGCTGTTGTCTGTGCCCCGGATGACAAGATTGGTGCCAAGCACCCCGTTCTGCACAAAGGGATAGCTTCCCATGCTCAGGTCCGGAAATTCTGCCGCCAGATCGCCGAACGGCCCGGCGATTTCGCCCTCGCCCCGGTTCACCCGCAGGCTTTGGCTCAGCAGCGGCTCGCCCCCGGTCAGGGTAGGCAGGACCGAGGCCACCATGGCCTGAAAGATCTTCGGCACACCGGCCATCACATGGACATTGCCAAGTGTGAAGCCGGGGGCAGTGGACACGGGGTTGTCGATCAGGTGCGCGCCATCAGGAATGCGGGCCATGCGCTGGCGTGCGGCGTTGAACTCCAGCCCGCCGCGGCGGTAATGCGCCTCAAGCAGGGCACGGGCATCGGCGCGGATGTCGATGGCCACGCCAAAGGCTGCTGCGATGGCGTCGGCGGTGATGTCATCATGGGTGGGGCCGATCCCGCCCGAGGTGAAGACATGGTCATGTGTGGCGCGCAGGGCGGTGACGGCGGCCACAATCGCCGCATGCTCATCCGCCACGACGCGGACTTCACGCAGCGCAATGCCATGCCGTGTCAGTTCGCCCGCGAGGTAAAAGGTATTGCCGTCGCGGGTGCGCCCCGACAGGATTTCGTCGCCGATCACCAGCATGGCTGCGGTTGGATTGGACATCGGATGCTCCTGTTCCCGTGACGGGTCCGGTATAGGCGGATGTGCCCCGGGTTTCAAACCCTTGCTGGCGATCCCCGGCCTCTGGCCAAGGCCGGCCGAATTCACTATCTAAGGGCGGAAAAAAGGGACCGATGGTTTTGGACGAGACTCGCGGACGCATTACACGGGACGGAATCCGCATCTACGAAGATGCGGATTTTGCCGGCATGGCGGCGGCGGGCCGGGTGGCGGCGGAAATCCTGGATCTGATCGGACCGCTTGTCGCACCCGGCGTAACCACCGAGGCGCTGGACGATTTCATCACCGAAGAGGTGGCGCGGCGCGACGTGATTTCTGCCACTATCGGGTACAAGGGCTATAAGCACGCCTCGTGCATTTCGGTGAACCACGTCGTCTGCCACGGGATACCGGGACCGAAGATGCTGAAGGATGGCGATATCCTGAATATCGACGTCACCGTGATCGTCGATGGCTGGTTCGGCGACACCAGCCGGATGTATGTGGCCGGCGATCTGCCCCGCAAATCCGAGCGTCTGATCCAGGTGACCCATGACGCACTGATGAAGGGGATCGAGGCGGTGCGCCCCGGCAATACCTTTGGCGACATCGGCCATGCCATTCAGACCTATGTCGAGGCGCAGCGGATGAGCGTTGTGCGCGACTTTTGCGGGCACGGGCTGGGCCAGGTGTTTCACGCCCCGCCGAACGTGCTGCACTATGGCCGGCCCGGCACGGCGGCGGTGCTCGAAGAAGGCATGTTCTTTACCATCGAGCCGATGGTCAACCTTGGCCGTCCGGAAACCAAGGTGCTGGCCGATGACTGGACTGCGGTCACCCGCGACAAGTCGCTGTCGGCACAGTTCGAACATTCGGTGGGCGTCACCGCGACGGGATGCGAGATCTTCACCCTGTCACCCGCCGGGCTGTTCCACCCCACCTGGGGCCGGGCGGCGTGAGCCGCGCCCGCTGGGCGGTCCTGATCGTTGCGCTGGCCGCAGCGGCGCTGTCTGTCTGGCAGCTGGAGCGCGTCCGCGCGGGCATTGTGATCACCGCGCTTCAGGTCGGCAGCACCCCTGCGACGGTCTATCGCCTGCCCGCCACCGGCCCCGCGCCCGTTGCGATCATCGCCCATGGCTTCGCCGGGTCGCGTCAGCTGATGGAAGGCTTTGCGCTGGTGCTGGCGCGGGCAGGATACATTGCCGTCAGCTATGATCTGGAAGGACACGGGCGCAACCCGGTGCCGATGTCGGGCGATGTGACGCAGGTGGATGGCACGACCCGGTTGTTGATGGATGAACTTGGCCGGGTCAGCGATGCCGCCCTTGCCCTGACCGGGGCGGACGGGCGGCTGGCGCTGCTGGGTCATTCGATGGCCTCTGACATTGTCGTGCGACAGGCGGTCCGTGATCCCCGCGTCGGCGCGGTGGTGGCAGTATCGATGTTCTCCAACGCAGTGACGGCGACCGCCCCGCGCGATCTACTGATTATCGCCGGGGCCTGGGAAACCATGCTGGCCGCCGAGGCGGAACGGGCGCTGCGGTTGGCCGACCCGGATGCGCAGCTGGGCCAGACGGCAGGCGATCCGGCTGCCGGCACCGGGCGCCGGGCGGTGCTGGCACCAATGGTCGAACATGTGGGCGTGCTGTATTCGACAACGGCGCTGAGTGAGTCGCGCGACTGGCTGAACGCCGCCTTCGGGCAGACAGGCGCAGGCGCTGTGCCCGCACGGGGCGGGTGGATCGTGCTGTTGCTGGTGTCGGTGGTGGCGCTGGGCTGGCCCCTGGCCGGGCTGTTACAGCGGTTCCGCGCGCCGGTCCCGCCGCCCCGTCTGACGCGCGGGCGCTTTCTGCTGGCGCTGATGCTGCCAGCGGTGGCGACACCCCTGCTGCTGGCCCCGTTTGACCTGCGCTTTCTGCCGGTGCTGGTGGCCGATTATCTGGCGGTGCATCTGGGGGTCTGCGGGCTGTTCATTCTGGCGCTTGTCTGGGCGCTGGGTGGGCTGCGCCTGTCCGGGGCGGGGATGGCGCTGCTGCTGGCCGTGCCAGTGGCGATCTTTGGCATTCTGGGCTTCGGTGGCGCGCTGGACCGTTACGTCGCCTCGTTCCTGCCGGTGGCGGGTCGCGTGCCGGTGATGCTGGCGATGGTCGCAGGCGCGGTTCCGTTCCTGCTGGTCGACGCCGTGCTGACCGAGGGCGGGCGCGCGCCGCTGTGGCGGGTGCTGGCGGTCCGCAGCCTGGCCCTTGCCTCGCTTGGGCTGGCGGTGGCGCTGAACTTTGAGCGGCTGTTCTTCCTGCTGATCATCCTGCCGGTGATTCTGGTGTTCTTTCTGCTGTTTGGCACGGTCGGCGGCTGGGTGGGCCGCGCCACCTGGCGGCCAGCGGCCGCAGGGGTGGGACTTGGCCTTTTCCTGGGCTGGGCGCTGGCGGTGACCTTTCCGATGTTCGCGGCCTGAGAGCAGGGGCGGGCGGCGCTACAGCCCCAGCAGTCGCGGTACCTCTGCCATGGCGTGAAACACCATCGCCCCTTCGGCTGCCAATGCGGCCCCGTCATCATGCGGCGCATATCCAAAGCAGGGAATGCCTGCCGCCGCTGCGGCCCGTGCGCCCGTGGGACTGTCTTCGATGACGGCGCAGTCCGACGGGTGCTGGCCCAGCGCCCGGGCGGCGAGCAGGTACAGGTCGGGTGCGGGCTTTGGCGCGCCAAGGGTCTGGCCGGAAAACAACCGGTCCTGAAAGCGGTCCAAAAGGCCGGGATGCTGGCCAAGGGTCACCTGCATCTTGCGGTCCGACCCGTTGGAGCCGACCGCATAGGGAATGCCGGCTGCATCCAGCGCATCCAGCAGGTCCAGCACACCCGGCACCAGCGGCGTGCCTTCGGCGAGCCGCGCATAAAGCCGCTCGTAGAACTTTGATACCCAGCCGCTCGGCAGTGCGGCACCCAGCGTTCGGGCCTTGACATGGACCCCGGCAATGGTGCCGCCGATGAAGATGCGTTCCATCTCGGCGCGCGGCAGCGGCAGGCCATGCGCGGCAAGGTCTTCTGCCAGAAGATCGAAGGCGGCAGGCTCGCTGTCCACCAGAACGCCATCGCAATCGAAGATCACGGCGCGGGGCGTCATTCCGGTGCCCGGAGCAAGGTGACCAGCGTGTCGCCATAGGTCCTTTGGTCAAGCTGCGTGACGGCGGCCGGCGGCCGGGGCGCTGTGCTTTCTTCCCAGACAATCATCGCGCCGGGGCCAAGCCAGCCGCCCGCTATGGCCGAGGCCAGGGCAAGTTCGCCCAGTGATTTGCCGTAGGGCGGATCCAGGAAAACCAGCGTGAAGGGCGCATGCGCGTTCGGCCCCAGCGCGCTGGCATCCCGGCGCAGGCATTCGGTGGCGTCCTCGACCCGCATCTTGGCAATGTTTGTCCGCAGCAGGGACAACGCCTTTGCGCCGTCATCGACGAAGGTCGCCCGCCCGGCCCCGCGCGACAGCGCCTCCAGCCCCATCGCGCCGGTGCCTGCGAAGAGGTCAAGCACCTGCGCGCCCTGGACCGGGTTGCCGTAGCCGCCATTGATCAACAGGTTGAAGATCGCCTCGCGCACCCGGTCTGACGTGGGGCGCAGATGGGCCGCCGTGTCACCCTCGCCGACATCGGCAAGTTTCAGGCCCCGCCGTGCGCCGCCGATGATGCGCATCAGCTGAGCAGCGACTTGAGATTCGTTGCCGGGTTGCTGATGGCACCCGCATCCACGCCGCGGCCCATTTCCAACAGGCGTTTGCCGACCATATAGGCGCGGCTGTCATTCATGGCATCGACCGCCAGCAACCGGTCGCCCTTGAAATACCAGAACGACACTGCAGCGCCGTCCGGCCCGCGCGTGACGATGCGGTCATAGCCGGTGTTCAGCCCGGCAATCTGCAGCTTGCAGTCATATTGATCCGACCAGAACCATGGCATCGGGACATAGTCTTTGTCCGCGCCCAGGATATTGTCTGCCACCAGATCTGCCTGATCGATGGCGTTCTGCACGGATTCCAGCCGCAAGCGCCCGCCCCGCCAGGGAAAACTGGCGCAATCCCCTGCCGCCCAGATATGCGGGTCCGAGGTGCGGCCATGAGAATCGGTGCGGATGCCATTTTCGATCACCAGACCCGCCGCTTCGGCCAGCTGCGTGGCGGGCAGGATGCCGATACCGGCGATCACGAAATCGGCCGGAATCTCGCGCCCGTCTGTCAGGCGCGCGGCGGTGACATGGCCCGCCTCGCCCAGCAGGCGCTCCAGTCCGGTGCTTTCCAGGATTTTCACGCCATGCGCCGTATGGAGCGCGCGGAAATAGTCCGATGTTTCGGGGGCTGCCACGCGCTGCAGGATGCGCGGGGCCATTTCCAGAACGGTCACGTCCAGCCCGAGCTTGGCCGCCACTGCCGCCGCTTCCAGCCCGATATAGCCGCCGCCGACGATGACAAGGCGGCGTCCGGGACTGAACTCGGCGCGCTCTGCATCCACATCGGCAACGGTGCGCACAGTGTAGACGCCCGCCAGATCACCGCCGATGGCTGTGGGCAGACGGCGCGGGACCGAGCCGGTTGTCAGAACCAGGTCGTCATACCGGATCGTCTCGGTCCCCAGGGTCACGGTGCGGGCCTTTGGATCGATGGCTGATACGGGCGCGCCAAGCCGCAGGGCAATGTCGTGCTCGGCGTAGAAATCGGCGGACCGCAGGGTCAGCCGGTCGGCACCCATTTCGCCCAGAAGGTACCCCTTTGACAGGGGCGGGCGCTGATAGGGCAGAATTGGTTCTTCACCGATCAGAGTAATCGGCCCGGCATGGCCGCCGCTGCGCAGCCGCGCCGCCAGTGCTGCCCCCGCCTGTCCTGCTCCGATCGCAACCACATGCGACATATGCCCTGTCTCCCACTGGCCGATCATCCGCGCGAAAGCTATATCCCGGGACGATGGAAACGCAACGTGAGAGGGATGACCCGATGACTATTTCCGTAGGAGGCCGCCTGCCGGATGCCAGCCTGGTGGCGATGACCGACGAAGGACCCGCCGTGGTGGACCTGGCCGGCCGGCTGAAGGGCCGCAAGGTCGTGGTTTTTGCACTGCCAGGGGCCTTTACCGGGCCGTGTTCGACGATCCACATGCCATCCTTCGTGCGCACGGCGGATGCCTTTCGGGCGAAAGGTGTGGACGAGATCATCTGCATCGCGGTCAACGACCCGTTCACGCTGAAGGCCTGGGGCGAGGCGACGGGGGCCGCGAAAGCCGGGATCACGCTGCTGGGCGATGCCGACGGGTCGTTCACCAAGACGCTTGGGATGGACTTTACCGCGCCCCAGATCGGGCTTTACGGCCGCTCGAACCGCTATGCCCTTGTTCTGGAGGACGGGGTCGTCAAGACGGCCAACATCGACAAGCCGGGCGTCTGTGACATCTCGGTGGGCGAGGCGCTGCTGGCCGCGATCTGACGCGGCTGAGCCG
>Ga0114979_10003365_pt1 | contig 10735 bp, 9 predicted proteins | sample S_140625_EF_Meta_FD_87315 | JGI IMG/M metagenome (GOLD analysis project Ga0114979, IMG submission 87315) | Freshwater microbial communities from Lake Simoncouche, Canada to study carbon cycling - S_140625_EF_MetaG | ecosystem: Environmental > Aquatic > Freshwater > Lake | place: Lake... | reverse complement strand
TCATATCTATAGCTTGTGAAATGCCACTTTGCTATATTGATTCATCCTTACTTTTTGCAGGCAGACATCATGGACACCTTTTTTGACGATTGGCCTTTTTATAGCCAAGTTGCTCTAGTCCTCTTTTTACTGGCTCTTTCTGGCTTTTTTTCAATGGCCGAAACCAGCATGCTTTCATCTAATCGGCATCGCCTTCGCGCCATGGCTAGCAGTGGCAATAAAGGGGCCGCCTTGGCAGAGCGACTCTTAAAGCGGATTGATTCGCTTTTATCAGTTCTCTTAATTTCCAACAATCTGATTAATACTGTCCTGCCAATCCTGGTAACGGGAATTGCTCTACATATCTTTGGAGATAGTGGACTCGTACTTTCCTTGGCAACTTTAGTGGTTGCTTTGCTCATTATTATTTTCAGTGAAATTACGCCGAAGGTCATAGGAGCAGCGTTTCCAGAAAAAATTGCTTCTCGAGTCGGCTGGTTCATCTTGCCACTGACCTTTTTCTTAAAACCCTTACTATGGTTTATTAATAGCTTTGTATCAGGGCTAATGAAGGTCTCCGGCCTGCAATCTTCCTCGGATAGCAGGACCATGAGCAAAGAAGAATTACGTAGCTTGGTTCTGGAATCGAATCGCTTCGTATCAAACCATCATCGCAATATTTTGCTGAACTTGTTTAACTTAGAAAACATCACAGTGGATGACGTGATGACCCCAAGATCAAAAATTGAGCTTTTGGATCTCTCGCGACCGATTGATGAGGTAGTGCAACAATTAGAAACCTGCTATCACAATAAGCTACCAGTCTGCGATGGTGACTCTGAGCAAATTGTTGGCATCCTATCCGTTAAAAAGGCCCTGTCACTATTGGGTGATACAGACTTAAAGCATCAAGACTTTAAAGCTTTATTAAATGAGCCTTATTTCATCCCAAGCGGGACGCCAGTTTTACAACAAATGCAATTCTTTCAAGACAATCAACAGCGCTTGAGTCTGGTAGTCAATGAATATGGCGAGGTCCTGGGTTTAGTCACTTTTGAAGATATTGTGGAAGAGCTCATTGGCGAGTTCACAACCTCTTTTTCTAATCTTTCAACCGATCCCCAATGGTTAGCGAATGGTACCTATCTAGCTAGTGGCACTGCATCCCTAAGAGATCTCAATCGTTTACTCAATCTCAACCTACCCTTAGATGGTCCTCGCACCTTAAATGGCCTCATTTTAGAAAAGCTCGAGGCAATACCAGATCACGATGTCAGCTTACGAATTACAGGCATTGTCATGGAGATTGTTCAGTTTGATGAGCAAGGCGTAAAGACCGTCAAACTCTATCGACCCGCCCTTGCTCAAGAACAAGATTGAGCAACACCCAAGATGACTCACTCATTATTCGTACCTGGCATGAAATCGCAGTTAATGCGCTGCAATCTAGGGCGAGTGATATTCATATTGAAGCTGGATCACAGACTACTTTAGTCCGCATTCGGGTAGATGGCTTGCTACAAGTGCAAGCGCAATTTGAGATTGCACTTCATGAGCGATTAATCACCCGCATCAAGATATTAGCGCGACTAGATATTGCTGAAAAACGCCTCCCCCAAGATGGCCGACTGTTGATTGGGCCTTATTTTTCTAAGCCCTCTGTTGACTGCCGAGTTTCAATCATTCCCACCCTACATGGAGAAAAAGCAGTTATCCGGATTTTGCCCAATTGCATCAATGATCTTGCTATTGAACAAATTGGATTACTTCCAGAGCAGTTGGCAATATTTCGGAATGCCCTCAATCAAGCAAATGGTCTGATATTGGTGACTGGTCCTACCGGTAGCGGCAAAACCAGAACCCTCTATAGTTGTTTGCGTACACTGAATCAAAGTCATCGTAATCTTTGCTCTATAGAAGACCCCATTGAAATTCGCCTGCCTGGAGTAAATCAAGTAGCGTACCACCCTCGCTCAGGCTTAGATTTTCCGACAATCATTCGCGCCCTATTGCGGCAAGATCCAGATATCATCATGATCGGTGAAATTCGCGATAGCGCAACTGCACAGCTTGCTATACAAGCAGCGCAAACTGGCCATCTTGTCTTAAGCACGTTACATACCCGCAATGCTAGAGGTTCACTCACTAGATTAAAAAGTTTAGGCATTGACCAAGAGTCTCTCGAATCTTGCTTGCGTAGCGTCAGCTCACAACGCTTGGTCCGCAAAATATGCCCACAATGTTTGGGTCGAACTACTGAAGATGCTAGCGCATGCCCTGGCTGTAAAGGCACTGGTAGCTATGGGCGTATAGGAGTACATGAAGTATTGAGTTCAGCCCATTTGTTTGATTCATCCCTAAAGCATCCAAATATGTATGAGGCTGGACTTCATTACGTCAAGAAAGGCTTAATTCAAGAAAGTGATTTACAGACTGAGGTTGGTACATGGCACTAAGTAAATCTGATCAACTGACATTTGCACAGCAGCTCCTCTCACTGTTAACCGTTGGTCTCCCGCTTTTAAATGCCATGGAGCTCATTCTTACATCTAGTCCAAAGCAGTGGCAACGCTGTTTAAGTAATTTGTGTATGCAGTTAAGACAAGGGGAAAGCTTTTCTCAAGCCTTGCTATTGCAGAAAAACCAATTTTCAGCAGAATTTATTAATCTCATTCGGGTCAGTGAGCGCACCGGAAATATTGAACTAGCACTACAAACCATTTGCCAACAGCTTGAGGCGCAAATTGAATTACGCCGCAAAGTACAACAGGCTCTAAGTTATCCCACCATCACTCTTGCCAGCTCTTTTCTGCTAATTCTGGTCATGATGATTTGGGTTGTACCCGTATTTAAAGATGTCTTTGCCCACTTCCAGGCTGAATTACCAGCTCCCACCAAAGCACTCATTCAAATATCTACCATCATTGAATATTTTTTCTTAGAAATAAGCGCTCTTCTAATCAGTAGCATTGGATTATTTCTGATCGCTTGGCTCAAAATACCTCGCCTTCAGAAACAATGTGACCAACTGAGTTTTTGCATTCCGATGTTAGGTAAATTATTTCGTTTAGCAACGCTGACCTACTGGTGCAGAACCTTGGGACATTTATTAGAGTCAGGTTTAGCCCTTCCCGATGCGCTTCGTGTGACTGCGCAATCTTCTAACCATTGGCTTAGCCATGACTTCAGTGCTGAGATATTCAAACACCTTACTAGGGGCTGGCCACTGGGTGATGCTCTGATCCGCGCCGACCCAAAACATATTTTGTTTGACATTGAAACTTTACAATTGCTCCGTATTGCTTCGGAAAGTGGAACACTTCCCCAGATGCTAGGCAAACGAGCAAACATACTAGGCACCCAACTCAGCGATCATCTCAATACACTGAGTCAAAGCTTAGAACCCTTGCTCATTATGTTTGTTGGGATTGTTATTGGCAGTCTTGTCATAATCTTATATCTCCCAATCTTTAATCTAGGACAGATTGTGTAATGGACTCTCTAGCACTCATTGACCTTATTCGGCTTTTATTAATTTTTGTATTGGCTTATTTAGCCTACATTGATTTAAGGACTTTTAGATTGCCCGATTTCATTACTTTGCCCCTCATCTTTCTAGGACTTTGCTTTAATAGCTTCTCAAACCTACAATTTGTAGGTCCTCAAGAATCCATCCTTGGCGTTCTATTTGGCTACCTCTCCTTATGGCTATTGAATCGCATCTATCGATATATAAGACGGCAAGATGGTGTTGGCATGGGTGATGCCAAGCTCTTAGCTGGACTAGGCGCCTGGATCGGCTGGCATGCACTGCCCAGCATCCTATTCATAGCATCAGTCCTGGGAATCATTGGCGGCATACTTTGGCTTAGGCTAAATAAACAAAAGCATGGCTCACCATTTCCTTTTGGGCCATTTCTGATCTTTGCTGGCATCATTGAGTTGTTATGGCCACAGCTGCTCCAACAACTACTACTGAACATTCCGACTTAAGCCTTCTGAAGGGGCACACCCCTCTCATTGGCTTAACCGGTGGAATTGGCTCTGGCAAAACTGCCGTTAGCGACTTGCTGGCAAAGCTTGGCGCTGGCATCGTAGATACAGACCTCATTGCACACCAAATAACAGCGCCTCATGGAGCCGCAATCGCACTGATTGAAAAGCAATTTGGTCCAGACTTCATTGCAGCCGATGGAGCGCTCAATAGAGACAAGATGCGCTCCTTAGTCTTTGCCAAGCCAAAAGCCAGAAAATCCCTAGAAGCGATTACCCACCCATTGATACGCCAAGAAACTGTCAGACAAGCCTTGCGTTTAAGCAAAGAGGGTGCTCCATACCTCGTATTCGTCGTGCCCTTACTGATTGAATCTGGCTCCTGGATGGAACTCATTGATCATCTAGTGCTTGTGGACTGCCACGAAGAGACCCAAATTCAAAGAGTGATGCAGCGCAGCAATTTACCACGGGAAGAGGTTGAACAAATTCTGGCGGCTCAAGCCAGCAGAGAAGAGCGTCTCAAGTATGCCGATATTGTGATTGAAAACCAGGAAAGCCTGAAGGACTTAGAAGTAGAAGTGCGAAGCTTACACCAAAAAATCTTACAGTTTCAGAAGGATTAGCCCAGTTCGTCATAAAATATGAGCTTGTGATTGTCTACGAATACCCATTTAACGAATTAGTCCGAAGCATGCTTCGGCTGGAGTACTTGTTCGCCCGCTTCAATCACTTCCTTCGCTCAGATGATCCAGAGCTTCACCATAACGCCATCGCTATTTTGTTTGATCTTGGTGATATTGGTTCTAGGGGAGATATCAAGTCCTTATTGCTCAAAGAGTTTGAGCGCCAAAAATATACACTCAATGGCCTCAAGTCATCACAGAAAGTGGACCAAGAAACTCTATCTCAAACTCTTTCTGAACTTGATGCCGTTGCAAGTAGAGTTAACAGCTCTACCGGTAGACCTAATTCAATGATTACTGAGAGTGAATGGTTAAATGCAATTCGCACTCGACTCAATATTCCCGGCGGAACAAGTCCAATTGATTTACCTAGCTATCATGCCTGGAAAAATAGTCCTTCGACTGAGCGCCGAAAACTTTTAGAAGGTTATATCAGTTCACTTTTACCTTGGCAGGAGGCATGTCAATTATTTTTGCGCCTATTGCGTCAATCAGGAGAAGCAAAAGATGTGCTGGCTCACAATGGCTCATTTCAGCAAGCACCTTCTGGCAAGGTATATCAATTAATGCGCATTACATTGGAAGATGACGCTCTCTTTTCCGAAATCAGTGCCAATAAATATTTACTCTCTGTGCGATTCCTAAAAGCCGATCGAGATAAAAAGGCACAGCTTATTAATGCAGATGTGCCATTTAAACTGACACTCTGTCAGTTCTAAGTCAAAGACCTTCTAAGGCACTCCAGCATTGGCCAGGCGGCAGGTAGCAAGGGACCAACACTCGGGGCCTCAGCACCAATTGGCTCCCAAGATAAGGCTTGCCCTTCACGCCCTATAGGCGAACCCTTCCACTCACGGATGATGCTGACGTATAAACGAACATAAGCATGTGGATAGTCATGCTCTAAGACAGTAAGTTCTTCACTAGACTGAACATCGATCCCAAGCTCTTCTTGTAGTTCACGCTGTAAAGCCTGAAAAATAGTTTCACCTTTTTCAACTTTTCCACCTGGCACTTCCCAGTAACCAGCATATGGCTTACCTTCAGGCCTCTGACCTAAAAGGTAGCGATTTTCTGAATCGAGCAATATCCCTGCAGCAACGACAGTAACAGGACGATTCATTTCATTCATAGAAATAAATCGTCTTAAGAATGTGAGCCGGCCCAGTGCTTTGCAAATTGCCAAGCAACTCGACCAGAACGTGAACCGCGTTCTAATGCCCAAACTAAGGCCTCTGAACGTGCAGATTCAATTTGCGCGGCACTTAAACCAAAATGATTTAACCAATGCGCAACGATAGCTAAATACTCATCTTGCTTCGGAGGATAAAAAGAGAGCCATAAGCCAAAACGCTCAGATAAAGAAATTTTTTCCTCCACCACTTCGCCCGGATGAATTTCACCATCATCGCTATGAGCATAGCCTTCGTTATCTTTCATGTATTCAGGTAATAGATGGCGGCGATTTGAAGTGGCATAAATCAAAATATTATCGACTTGAGCAGAAACAGAGCCGTCTAGGGCTGATTTCATTGCCTTATATCCTGATTCACCCTCATCAAATGACAAATCATCGCAAAAAATAATAAAGCGCTCAGATCGCTCAGCCAAGATATCAGCAATGTCTGCCAAGTCTGCTAAATACTCTTTCTCAACCTCAACCAAACGCAATCCCTGACTAGCAAACTCATGCAGGCTCGCCTTAATCAAAGATGACTTACCAGTTCCCCTAGCGCCAGTAAGCAAAATGTTATTGGCTGGTTTTTTCTGAATGAAATTTTTAGTGTTGTCCCGAATGGCATCCCGCTGTCGGTCAATATTCTTTAAGTCTTCAAAAGTAATGTCTGAGACATGCTTAACAGGCTGCAAGAAACCAATGCTACCAAAAATACTATCGCGGCGACGCCACCTGAATGCAGTAGATGAATCCCACTCCTTCTCAGTTAAGGGCTTTGGCAGAAAAGTTTCTAGATGATTTAAGAGTTGCTCTAATTTTTCATTCATATTTTTCTAAACTTTTAAGAGCGGTAGTCAGCGTTAATGGAAACGTATTCATGGGACAAGTCACAAGTCCACATAGTTTGGGTGGCATTACCGCGCCCTAAATCAATCTTGACAGTAATCTCTTGAGCCTGCATCACCCTTTGGCCATCAGCCTCTTGATAGCTTGGGTTGCGACCGCCATCTTTAGCAACCCAAACATCACCTAGCCACATTTGGACACGACTAACATCTAAATCGGTAACGCCCGCATAACCAATCGCTGCCAAAATACGACCCAAATTTGGATCACTTGCAAAGAACGCCGTTTTGACTAAAGGTGAGTGAGCGACAGCCTTTGCAACTAAACGGCACTCCTCTTCAGTCTTGCCTCCAAGCACTTCAATGGTGATGAATTTCGTAGCGCCTTCGCCATCACGCACAATCATTTGTGCTAACTTTCTAGCGAGAGCAATCAAGGCATCACGTACCACCGCATAACTTGGATCTGTGACCGTTTGAATCTGGACTGCAGACTGACCGGTTGCAATAATAATGAATGAATCATTCGTTGAGGTATCGCCATCGATCGTAATAGCATTAAAAGAAAGATCGGCAATTTCACGAGTGAGATTACTCAATAAGCCTGGGGCAAAACCTACATCGCTTGCAATAAAGCCCAACATGGTTGCCATATTTGGATGAATCATCCCAGCACCTTTACAGATGCCAGTAATCACTACTGGCCCCGCTGGTGTTGATACCGTCATTGAAGTTGCTTTAGGCTGGGTATCAGTAGTCATGATCGCCTGCGCAGCATCAAGCCAGTTATCTTCACCTAGATTCGAGACTGCTTTTGGCAAAGCGCTAATAATTTTTTCAATCGGCAAAGGCTCCAGAATCACACCGGTTGAAAACGGCAGAATTTGTTCTGGATTAATCTTGAGCTCCTTGGCTAGAGCGGCACATGTTTCTAGAGCATGCTTCATGCCTGATTCGCCTGTGCCAGCATTAGCATTACCGGTATTAACCACTAAGGCACGAATATCTCCATTGCTACCTTCTTGGGCTAAATGCTCACGGCAAACCTGGACGGGAGCAGCGCAAAAGCGATTAAGAGTAAAGACGCCGGCAACCTGAGCTCCTGGAGCCAAGGTCATTACCAATAAGTCTTTGCGATTTGCCTTCTTAATTCCAGCTTCAGCGATGCCCATCTCAAAGCCCTTAACGGGCTTGAGATCAGCTTTTTGGGGGAGAGGTAGATTAACTGTCATAGTCTGACAATTGTAGATGAGGGTTTAACAGGGCGCTAACGAGCCCCGTTAAGGAGCATCTAGCTTAAGGCGCCGCAGCAATTCTTATATTTTTTACCGCTACCGCAAGTACAGGGGTCGTTACGACCAATCTTCGGTCCTGTTCGTGCAGGCGCAGGCAAAATCTCAATCGCATCACCACGATCACCAGTTGAGCCGGCCACTTCTTTATCAGGATCGGCATGCTGGTATTGGATATCGGCCAATTTAGCCAAATCATCATTCATCGATTCAGCAGCTTGATCTAATTCACTAGCACTTCTAATCTTGACAGTCATGATGCTTTTCACAACATCATTCTTGATCACGCTCAGCAATTCACCATACAACTCAAATGCTTCGCGACGGTACTCTTGTTTTGGATCTTTTTGTGCATAGCCACGCAAATGAATACCTTGACGTAAATGATCTAAGGCCGCCAAGTGCTCGCGCCAATGGGTGTCAAGACTATAGAGAAGAACAGAGCACTCAAATCCAGCAAAAGACTCTCGGCCGGACAGGTCGACCTTCTCATCATAGGTTTCTTTAGCAGCCTGTAGTACACGATCCACTATCTCTGCATCATCTACTGTCTGGGCACTATCAACCCAATTACGTAAGTCGATAGTCAAACCCCAGTCGCTTGCTAATGCATTTTCAAGTCCGGCTAAATCCCACTGCTCTTCCATAGACTCCAGCGGAACATAGAGAGAGCAAATCGAGCGTAAGACATCTTCGCGCAAATTAGCAATTAATTCACCAATATCTTTACTTTCGAGAACTTCATTTCTTAAGCGATAAGTTTCTTTGCGCTGATCATTCGCAACGTCGTCATACTCTAATAGCTGTTTACGAATATCAAAGTTACGACCTTCTACCTTACGCTGTGCAGACTCAATGGAGCGGGTCACCATGCCAGCCTCAATTGGCTCGCCATCAGGCATCTTCAGGCGCTCCATGACAGAGCGCAAACGATCCCCGGCAAAAATACGCAACAATGAATCGTCCAAAGAGAGATAGAAGCGGGATGAGCCTGGGTCGCCTTGACGACCGGAGCGACCTCTTAATTGATTATCAATACGACGGCTTTCGTGACGCTCTGTACCAATGATGTGCAAACCACCAGCAGCAAGAACATGATCATGAATTCCTTGCCACTCATCTTGCAGCGCTTTAATCTTGTTTGCTTTTTCTGCATCAGATAGTGCAGAGTCGGCCTGAATTAAGGTAGATTGCTTGCCTACATTTCCACCAAGCACGATATCCGTTCCACGGCCAGCCATATTGGTAGCAATGGTGATCATTTTTGGACGGCCGGCTTGCGCAATAATTTCTGCTTCACGTGCGTGCTGCTTAGCGTTCAAAACCTGGTGCGGTAATTTACGTTGGTCAAGTAATTTTGCAATCAACTCAGAGTTTTCAATCGAGGTAGTGCCCACCAATACTGGCTGACCGCGCTCGTAGCAATCCTCAATATCTTTAATAACAGCGTCATAACGTTCGCGAGAAGACTTAAAGATTTGGTCTTGACGATCCTTGCGCTGACTAATTCTATTGGGTGGAATGACTACTGTTTCAAGGTTGTATATCTCCTTGAACTCATATGCTTCAGTATCAGCAGTACCTGTCATACCAGACAACTTGCCATACATCCGGAAGTAATTTTGGAAAGTAATCGTGGCAAGGGTCTGATTCTCATTCTGAATCGCGACACCCTCTTTCGCCTCAACTGCTTGGTGCAGACCGTCAGACCAACGGCGACCCTGCATTAATCGACCAGTGAACTCATCAACAATAATGACTTCTTTATTTTGAACAACATAATGTTGGTCTCGGTTATACAGACAGTGCGCGCGCAATGCTGCATAAACGTGGTGCATCAAAGTAATATTTTGTGGAGCATATAAAGACGCACCATCATTTAAGGCGCCCAGCTGAACTAAGATTTCTTCAGCTTTATCGTGGCCCCGTTCGGTCAAATAGACCTGCTGCGTCTTTTCATCTACCCAATAATCGCCAGGCTTCTCAACACCAGTACCATCCGCCTTTTCTTCGCCAATTTGACGCTCTAAGTATGCAGGAAGTGCATTGATTTTGATGTACAGATCAGTATGATCTTCGGCCTGGCCAGAGATAATCAGCGGTGTACGCGCTTCATCAATCAGAATTGAGTCAACTTCATCAACGATTGCATATGCCAAACCACGTTGTACGCGCTGGTCTAAGTCCTGAACCATGTTGTCGCGCAAATAGTCAAAACCAAACTCGTTATTAGTACCGTAGGTAATGTCTGCTGCGTAGGCTTCTTGCTTGGTCTTGTGATCCATCTGAGATAGATTGACGCCGACCTTCATGCCTAGGAAGTTATACAAAGTAGACATCCATTCAGCATCACGCTGTGCCAAATAATCATTTACCGTGACAACATGTACGCCGTTACCAGTTAAGGCATTTAAATAAACCGGAAGTGTTGCCGTTAAGGTTTTTCCTTCACCGGTCCCCATCTCGGCAATCTTGCCTTGATGCAAAGCGAGGGCACCCATAATCTGCGCATCGAAATGACGCATCTTCATGACACGAACACTAGCCTCTCGAACCACCGCAAATGCTTCTGCAGAAATATCTTCTAAAGTCTCTCCGCTAGCTAGACGAGTTTTAAATTCGGCTGTTTTAGCAGCAAGAGCAGCATCATCCAAAGATTGCAGGCTTGCTTCAAAAGCAGCAACCTTGGCAACGACTTTGCGATACTGTTTTAAGAGGCGGTCGTTACGACTGCCGACCAGGGTTTTAAGAAGACCGATTACC
>Ga0114979_10003360_pt1 | contig 10745 bp, 8 predicted proteins | sample S_140625_EF_Meta_FD_87315 | JGI IMG/M metagenome (GOLD analysis project Ga0114979, IMG submission 87315) | Freshwater microbial communities from Lake Simoncouche, Canada to study carbon cycling - S_140625_EF_MetaG | ecosystem: Environmental > Aquatic > Freshwater > Lake | place: Lake... | reverse complement strand
TTAATTTTGTCGTTGAACAAACGGGCATACTTTTTATATTTCAACTTTACCCGTGGAATTAGGATGGCAACAATATCTGCCTTGATTTTTGCCAGCATTTTAGCTTCACTGTCAAAATCGTCGTGCTGAGTAGAAACTACAATGGTATCTATGCGGATGGGTTGGTTGTTATCATCGTATTCGAGGGTAACCTGACTTTTCGCATCGGGGCGCAGGTACTTAATCTGCTTATTTTCTCTGCGCAAAGCGGCTAATTCAATTAATATTTTATGAGCCAAATCCAATGCCAAAGGCATGTAATCTTCCGTTTCATTGGATGCATAGCCGAACATCATACCCTGATCGCCAGCACCTTGGTCTTCTTTTTTCTTCTTTTCTACTCCTTGGTTGATATCGGAAGACTGTTCGTGGATGGCAGAGAGAATACCGCAGCTCTTGGCTTCGAACATATATTCAGACTTGGTGTAGCCAATTTTCTCAATTACACCGCGGGCAATTTCCTGCACATCCAGGTAAGCTTTTGATTTTACTTCTCCGGCTAAAACAACTTGTCCGGTTGTAACCAAGGTTTCGCAGGCTACTTTAGATTGGGGATCAAAAGCCAGGAAATGATCGATGAGGGCATCGGAAATTTGGTCGGCCACTTTATCTGGATGACCTTCGGAAACACTTTCAGATGTAAATAAATAGGGCATATAATCAATTTTAATGGCGCAAATATATAAATAAATAGAGTGTAAGCAACATGAGTTGGTGCAATGGCCCTGAAACTGTGGATATTATCTCCACAAAACAATCATCGGGGATGTAATTATTTGCCGGCGAGGTGTTGGTAGATTTCGATGTAATCGGTTAAATCCGAATCCCATCCTTTAAAAGGCAATACCTTTTTCCCTTTTACTTTGCTGAATTCGTCTACTAAACTTTTTTCAACGTTATCGTCTCCAAAACTAATAGCATCTGCATAATGGGCTCCCCCTTTGAACATGGCAGCGTTGTTGGCATCTTTAAAAGCATCCAGGTCTTTCTCCCGAATATTGCCATTAATCAGGGATTTCTTCACTAGGTCGTCACCAAGGGAATTAGGAAAGGTATTTTGACCAATCGTGAAGAGTATTTTGCTATTAGAAAAAACGGGTTCTTTTTTATAGGCTACTTTAATGTAGGCGGGAATCAGACCGGTCATCCAGCCACTGCAATGGATTACATCCGGAGGCCATCCGAATTTCTTCACGGTTTCAAGTGCACCCTTGCAGAAGAAAATGGTACGGAGCAGATTGTCATCAAACCACTCCTCGGAATCGTTATGAAATACCTGCTTTCGTTTAAAGAAGTCTTCATTTTCTAAAAAGTAAACTTGCAGGCGGGCATTGGGCAGGGACGCCACTTTAATTTGCAGTGGATAATCATCATTATCAACCGAAACATTGATACCAGAAAGCCGAACCACTTCGTGCAAACGATGCCGGCGCTCATTAATCACTCCAAATCGCGGCATGATGCAACGAACTTCTAAACCACTCTCATTACTCTTGATTGCTAACTTGTTAATTACCTCTGCAAATTCAGTCAATTCGAGGTAAGGAGACATTTCGGTAGCAATGAATAATATTCTCTTCTTAGTAGACATGTGCACTGCCGTTTAATACCGGCTGGAATCAACCGGGGTGCAAAGGTAACAAAAATAACCCTGATTTAACAGGAAAAGGGGTTTAGAACCCCTATGAGCAAATATAACTTGCTGAAAATCATAGTTTTTTAATACAAAAAACCCTTGAGGTATCTGGGAGCGAAGATAATTTTTGAAAAAAAGCTGCTTACCTTTGCCTATCTTATGCCTCATTAGGAATCTACTTTTTCTTAATGAATGAAGTCACCAACTATGAAAAAAGCCTTTTTGGGATTACTGCAATATGGAATATTTATAGGGCTCGGGATATTTTTAGTGTGGTGGAGCCTGCATCAAATACCTGAGCAGGAGTGGGAAAAATTTGAGCAATCGCTCCGTACAGCCCGATACTGGCTGATTATTCCTGTGTTTTTGATTTTGTCGGGCAGTCATGTTATCAGAACCCTTCGCTGGAGGCTATTGATGGAACCAATGGGATATTCCCCCCGATTTTTAAATAGTTTTTTTATAGTAATGATTGGTTATCTGGCCAATTTAGCTATTCCCCGCTTGGGGGAAGTACTCAAATGCACTCTCCTATCCAAATATGAAAAAGTGCCAGTTGAAAAAGTATTGGGTACTATAGTAGCGGAAAGAGCTTTTGATGTTATTTGCTTATTGGTAATTTTTTTACTGGCATTGATTCTGCAGTTCAACGTGGTAATGGGCAGCTACCAAAACATTAAAAACATGCAATCTAGTTCAGATCATTCGGGTTCTTATTCGGGCTGGATTATGATAGGAGTGGTAATTTTAATATTGTTATTCGTAGGTTGGGTATTTTATACTGGCCGGGGAAAAGCCTTACTATCAAAAATTAAAGGGATTGCCCTGGGTATTTGGGAGGGATTGAGTACAGCCGGAAAATTGAAACACAAAAAATTATTTTTTGCTTACACGGTTGGAATATGGGCTTTGTATCTAGCAGGCACATGGCTTGGGCTGTATGCAACTGCCGGAACAGACATGCTGGGGTTTCCGGTAGCTGTAAGTGCACTGGCATTTGCCAGTATCGGCATGATTCTTACTCCCGGCGGTATTGGTGCTTATGCTTTTTTACTAGCCAAAGTATTGGAGCAAAATGGAATAGATTATACACTGGGAGTTGCCAATGGAACCTTACAATGGTTTGCCCAGGTAATAATAGTAGTAATTGTAGGAGGAATTAGCTTACTGGTTTTGCCCTTTTATAATAAAAAATCGCAACATGAAGGCCGTTGATGCTATCAAACAAAAAATCTTTACCCTCACACCCCTTTGTAATCAGGTGTATGCATGGAAAATGAAAGGGAAAACCGTAGCATTTACCAATGGTTGTTTTGATATTTTACATGAAGGGCATATTTTTTCCCTATCGCAAGCTGCCCATGCGGCTGATTATCTAATAGTTGGGCTGAATAGTGATGCAAGTACCCGGGCCCTAAAGGGACCCGAAAGACCGGTAAATCAAGAGCAGAGCCGTGCTTTGCTGCTGGCCTCATTGGCAATCGTAGATGCCGTGATTATTTTTGATCAACCCACTCCACTTGAACTAATCACTACCATCCAGCCGGATGTGCTGGTAAAGGGGGGCGACTATACCCTGGAACAAATTGTTGGGGCCAAAGAAGTAGTTGCTGCTGGCGGAAAAGTAGTAATCAATCCACTGGTAGCAGGCTTTTCAACCACTGGTTTGATTGCCCGCATCAAAGAAACCCTATCCTAATTCAGATAAACAATAAGTTAACATAGTAACGGCTTAGTCTGCCCTAATTTTAATTTACAAATTGCAGCCAATCAAATGAAAACTCAATTTATTCAAAGAGACATCAGCTGGCTTAGTTTCAATGCCAGAGTATTGCAGGAAGCGAATGACCCCACTGTACCCCTGAGTCAGCGAATTCGCTTTCTGGGTATTTTTTCAAACAACAGTGATGAATTTTTTCGGGTGCGGGTGGCTACCCTTAAACGGATGATTGAACTCCGTAACTGGCATCAGAAAATAAACATTTACATGGAGCAAGATCCCCAGCATATACTGGAGGAAATTCAAACCATTGTTTTACAGCAGCAAAACGAATTCAACCGAATCTGGGCAGGTATATTAAAGGAACTTAAAAAAGAAAAGGTTTTATTGTTAGATGAAAAACACCTCAGCCGGGAGCAAAAAGAATTTGTTACCCGATACTTTGAAGAAGAGGTTCGGGCAAATATCATCCCACTGATGATTGAAAGTTTACCGCAAATGCCATACCTACGGGATAAAAGTATTTATCTGGGGGTGGTAATGAAAAAGAAACAATCGGCCTATAAGAATAAATTCGCACTCATAGAAATCCCTACCCAAACGCTAAGCCGTTTTATTCAACTACCTACATCAAACGGGCAACAATCGATTATTTTATTGGAAGATGTAATCCGGTTTAATCTGCCCCAAATATTTTCATACTTCGGATACGAAAATTTTGAGTCGTACCTATTTAAGGTTACTAAAGATGCAGAACTGGATATCGACAATGATGTAAGTACCACTTTTGTTGAAAAAATCGAAAAGGGACTGAAAAATCGAAGAAAGGGGAAGCCAGTTCGATTTGTATATGACAAAGAAATGGATGCTGCCCTACTCGAATACCTGATTCGCAGACTCAGTTTGGGCAAGAAAAGTAATATCATTCCCGGGGGAAGAATTCATAATTTTCGACATTTTATGGACTTCCCAAATTTGTTGCAAGTAAGTGGTGTACGCAGATCGCAGGCTTTTATACATCCGGATTTGGCGAAATCGCTGCGAGTAACGGATGTAATTTTAAAAAAAGATGTATTGCTTCATTTTCCTTATCATAGTTTTAATTCGTTAATAGACTTGCTCCGCGAATCGGCTATGGATCCTGAGGTTACAAGCATAAAAATTACAGCATACCGGCTGGCTTCCCAATCTAAAGTAATCAATGCATTGGTTAACGCTGCTAGAAATGGAAAAGAAGTGGTAGTTATGCTAGAGCTGAAAGCTCGTTTTGATGAAGAGAATAACCTTGAATGGAAAAAAGTGTTGGAAGAAGAAGGGGTAAAAGTTTTACTGGGTGTTCCGAATTTGAAAATCCATGCCAAACTGGGTATTGTTAAAAAGCGATCTGGCAATAAAACCATTCAATATGGATTTGTGAGCACCGGAAACTTACACGAAAAAACAGCTCGGGTTTATGGAGACCATTGTTTACTAACTGCCAACCGAAACGTAATGGCAGATATTAACCGGATTTTCAAATACTTAGAAAACTGGCAAACCGGGATGGCAGAACTAAAAAATTGCAGAACCTTGCTGGTTTGTCCGCTAAAAATGCGGAAAGAGTTACAGATCTTAATTGGCAAAGAAATAAAAGAAGCAAAATTAGGAAAGCCGGCATCTATCATACTCAAATTAAACTCTTTAAGTGATCAGGCATTGATTTCGCGCTTACATGAGGCAGCACAAGCAGGGGTAAATGTTCAACTGATTATTCGCGGCATCTATTGCCCAATCATTCCGCCTAAAAAAGAGACAATCCCTTTGCAAGCCATCAGTATTGTAGATGAATATCTAGAACATGCCAGAGTTATGATTTTCCATAATCAAGGAGAGGAAAAAGTTTTCATCTCCAGTGCCGACTGGATGGTAAGAAACTTAGACCATCGGGTTGAAGCGGCCATTCCGATATTAGAACCCGAATTGGCAAAAGAGTTAAAAGAGATCATTCAAATTCAGTTAAAAGATAACGTAAAGGCACGCATCCTAGATCCACAATTGGCTAACGACTATGTTTCCTCTAAGGGAAAAAGACCTATCCGCTCGCAAGTAGAGATATACAAGTTCTTGACCCGGAAAATCCAACCAACCTCATGAGATTAGCCGCAATTGATATTGGAAGTAATGCTGCCCGGTTATTGATTTCTGAAGCAATTGCAGGAAAAGACGGTACAGTTCGGTATAATAAATTGAATCTGGTTCGAGTTCCGCTTCGCCTGGGATTTGATGTATTTGAAAAAGGTGAAATCTCTAAAGAAAAAAGAGGCATGATATTGCAAACGATGAAAGCGTATAGTCACCTGATTAATGCTTACGGTGTAAAACAAGTAATCGTATGTGCAACCAGTGCCATGCGAGATGCCAGCAATAGTGACGATATTATCAGAAAGGTTAAACTAGAAACCGGATTAGAAATTGAAATTATCAGTGGCGAACTGGAAGCCTCGTTGATTTACGAAAATCACATTGCCGAAAATATGGATACCGACCACAGTTACTTATATATTGATGTGGGTGGAGGTAGTACCGAATTAACTTTTTTTGCTGATGGAAAATTAATCAGTAAAGAATCTTTTAACATCGGTACCATCCGATTGCTAAAAAATATGGTTTTAGAATCACAGTGGGATACCATGAAAGAAACCATCAAACAAAAAACTAAAGGATACAAAAAAATTGTAGCCATTGGCACTGGAGGAAATATCAACAAAGTTTTTTCACTCAGCAAAAAGAAGGATGGCAGACCACTTACCCTCGATTTACTGAAAGACTATTACAAAGAGTTATCTAGCTACTCACTGGCCGACCGTATTAGACTCTATGATTTACGGGAAGACCGGGCTGATGTTATCGTTCCGGCGCTGCTGATTTATCTGAATGTTATGAGGTGGGCAGATGCGGAAGAAATCTATGTTCCGAAGATTGGTTTGGCAGATGGGCTGATACATCATCTTTACGAAGAAATTCATTCCAAAGTGCAACCTGCCGAATAATTATCCTTCAAAATCACTGCTTCACCGAGGTTAATCCCTCATTCACCCATAAATTTTTTGGTAATACAGGGTACGCAGTAGCTTTACTTGGCTCACAAGAATAACTCCCTACCCTTGAAGAATAATAGAAAAACACTCGTATTGATTGCGCATATCGCTGCTTGGGTATGTTTTTTCATGTTGCCCTATCTGGTGTTTTTTCCTCGACTGCGAGAATTTAGCATGAGCAATCATCAACTCGCATCCATTGTTTGCAATAATATATTTATTGTGGTATTCTATTACTTAAATACCCTTTGGCTGATTCCGAAATTATTGGTTAAAGAAAAATGGCTCTGGTATAGTTTATCGATTATAATTTGTTTACTCATTTTTTTAAATGTTCCGAAAGTAATTGCTGGATGGATAGCTGAGCCGGAAGTAAGTCCTATTCAAAACCGGGAATTTATTCGCAACCCCGCTTTTCAGGGAAGGCCTCGTGGATTCGGAACGGAAGGAAGGCGCCCCTATGCCAATCCGTATAATACCGTTTTGTTCTTACTTGTTTTTACAGTGGGCACCTGTATTTCTATGATTCAACGGTGGCTGCAAACGGAACAACATCGAAAAGAAGCAGAGAATGAAAAGCTGAACACAGAATTGTCGTTTTTAAAATCACAAATCAATCCACATTTCTTTTTCAACACACTTAATAATATTTATTCCCTAGCAGTTGTTAAAAGTGAAAAAACGGCTCCGGCGGTTATGAAGCTTTCTAAAATCATGCGCTATATTTTGGCAGATTCACAGCAAGATTATGTACCGCTCAGTAAAGAAGTAGAATTCATCAACAATTATATCGATTTACAACAGGTTAGGTTAACAGATAAAGTAACATTGGATTTTTCTGTAGATGGGGAAATAGAACCCTATTCCATTGCCCCCTTATTGTTTATACCCTTTATTGAGAACGCTTTTAAATATGGAGTAAGTACTAAAGAAGTTTCAAATATTTCTATTCATTTAAACACAAAACTCAACCGGGTTATTTTTGATGCCAAAAATTATATCGTACCTTCCGAAAATAATGAAATGGAAAAAACAGGTATCGGTATTAACAATGTTAAAAGAAGGCTAGAATTATTATACCCCGGAAAGCACCTATTAACCTGTGAAGCTCATCAACAAACCTATACCGTTCACCTCGAAATTAATATCGAATGATACATTGTATAGCAATAGACGATGAGCCGCTAGCGCTTCAGTTGGTAACAGAATACTGCATGAAAATATCTTTCCTGCGGTTAGAAAAAACCTTTACCAACACCGATGAAGCTAAGGCTTATCTGGCAAGCAACACCATCGACTTATTATTCTTAGACATTCAGATGCCCGATATTAATGGCATGCAGTTTTACAAGAATCTGGTTAAAAAACCTCCCGTAATTTTTACTACCGCTTACAAAGATTATGCTTTAGATGGTTTTAATGTGGATGCAGTAGATTACTTGCTAAAGCCATTTGAATACGACCGATTTTTGAAAGCTTGCTATAAGGCAAAGGAATACATCGAATTCCTGAACTCACAGGAACTACAACTCAACTCGATTTTCGTAAAAGTGAATTACGAAATCATGAAAATGAATTTGAAAGACATCGATTTAATTGAAGCACTGGACGACTATATTAAAATCTACCTCAAGCCTACGCCAGTGTTAACCCTGATGACCTTAAAAAATATTCTGGAGAAACTCCCCCCCCGCGATTTTATTCGGGTTCACCGTTCTTTTATTGTACCTGTTGCCAAAATTGAAAAATTTAGCAAAACCAAAGTATGGGTGCAGGGAAAAGAAATTCCTATAGGAAGCAGTTATGCAAAAGTGTATGACCAGCTTTGGGAGCTTTCTCAGAAATAATCTGCTATTTAGTTAATTACCGATACAGGCAAATTGGGGAATTTTGCATCCTTTTTTTTCGGAACTTTGACTCAAATTATCCGTATGGAATTTCTACATCATTTACAAATACAAGCCTCCCAATCAGGAAATGCAACCGGATCTAATTGGGTGCACAGTTCAGGGGAAAAAATAGAAAGTTTTTCGCCGGTAAACGGACAACTTATTGGAGCGGTTGCGGAAGCAGATGAGGAATCGTATGAAAAGATCATCCAACAAGCACAGGAGGCATTTTTAATTTGGAGAAACTGGCCGGCACCTAGAAGAGGGGAAATCGTTCGGCAAGTTGGAGAAGCCCTGAGAAAGGAAAAAGACGCTTTAGGCCGCCTGGTTAGTTACGAAATGGGAAAAAGCTTACAAGAAGGTTGGGGAGAAGTTCAGGAAATGATTGATATCTGCGACTTTGCAGTAGGCCTGTCGAGACAATTATATGGCCTTACCATGCAAAGTGAACGACCTGCTCATCGGATGTATGAACAATGGCATCCACTAGGAATTGTAGGTATCATTTCTGCCTTTAATTTTCCGGTGGCGGTATGGGCTTGGAATAGTGCATTGGCATGGATTTGCGGAAATGTTACTGTATGGAAACCCAGTGAAAAAACGCCCCTTTGTTCGGTAGCAGTTCAACAAATAGTTGCCCGAGTTTTTGAACAAAATCAGGTGCCCGAGGGCGTAAACTGTTTGGTTCAGGGGGGAAGAACGGTTGGAGAAAAAATTAGTCGCGACCATCGTATACCGCTGGTGTCGGCTACCGGATCTACCCGCATGGGTAAGGCATTGGCGGCAACGGTTGCTGCCCGATTAGGCAAATCAATTTTAGAATTGGGTGGCAACAACGCAGTTATTGTTTCAAAAGATGCCGATCTTTCGATGGCATTAATTGGATGCGTTTTCGGGGCAGTAGGAACTGCCGGCCAACGTTGTACCAGCACCCGACGATTAATTATTCATCAATCGGTTTATGAAAGTTTTCAACAACAATTGATTAAAGCATATCAACAATTAAAGATTGGAAATCCACTAGATGCCTCCAATCATGTGGGCCCGCTGATAGACCAGGCGGCTGTTAATCAATACCTGCAGGCCATTGAACGCTGTAAAGAAGCGGGTGGTAAAATGCTGGTGGAGGGTGGCGTATTATCCGGACCCGGATATGAAAGTGGATGTTATGTAAAACCCTGTGTGGCAGCTGTGCACCCGAACATGGAAATTGTACAACAAGAAACCTTTGCGCCTATCCTTTATATTATGCCTTATCAGGAACTGGAAGAAGCCATTTCTATACAAAACGCTGTTCCTCAGGGTCTTTCCTCCTCCATCATTACGCTCAACCTAAGAGAAGCGGAAACATTCTTAGGTGTAAATGGCAGCGATTGTGGCATTGCCAACGTGAATATTGGCACTAGTGGAGCAGAAATTGGTGGCGCTTTTGGGGGTGAAAAAGAAACTGGCGGAGGAAGAGAAAGTGGCAGTGATGCCTGGAAAGCTTATATGCGTAGGCAAACCAATACCATCAACTGGGGAAGCCAATTACCCTTAGCACAAGGAATACAGTTTACCATTACCGACTGATTCAACTGACTGGCTTACTAACGTTTTCTTAAATTACGCTAACCGGCACATGAAAGGCGGATAAATAGTGCATTTTTGTACCCTAATCCCAATTCATGCCAAATCGGTTCCTACCAACCCCCTTCCTACTGATACTTATCAGCTTGGGCGCACAAGCTCAAAATTTTGAATTGAATACCTGGTACCAGAAAGACCCGGCAACCGATTCAATTTATGGCATCTCCTTAGGCAAGGCTTACCAGTTTTTACAAGAGAAAAAAAGAAAAAGCGTTCCGGTAATAGTTGCCATCCTTGATTCAGGGGCAGACACAACGCATGAGGATTTGAAAAAAAATCTATGGCATAATCCGGGAGAAATTCCTGGCAACGGCATAGACGACGACCACAATGGTTACATTGATGATGTATATGGCTGGAATTTTTTAGGTGGTAAAGATGGAAAAAATCTTACCAAAGGATCTAGTGAAAAATCGAGAGTCTATTACCGTTATAAAAATACTTTCGACGTACCTGGACTAGACACGCAATCATTATCTGCAAAAGATAAATCTACCTATTACTGGTGGAAAAAATCTGCCGCCGAAATGAAAGGAGATCCAGACGAAGAAAGGCAAATGCGCATGCTATCAATGGCCAGCCGAACCCTGCAGAAATACGATCAAGCTATCAGGGGTGAGATGAAAAAAGATACTTTTTCGGTTGACGACCTGGAAAAATTTGTACCTACTAGCAAGGCTGGAAAAGACGCCAAATTGGGCTACCTCACTTTTCTCCGTTTATTAGAAGTGGAAGAAGATTTTACCAACCAGAAG
>Ga0114979_10003359_pt1 | contig 10745 bp, 10 predicted proteins | sample S_140625_EF_Meta_FD_87315 | JGI IMG/M metagenome (GOLD analysis project Ga0114979, IMG submission 87315) | Freshwater microbial communities from Lake Simoncouche, Canada to study carbon cycling - S_140625_EF_MetaG | ecosystem: Environmental > Aquatic > Freshwater > Lake | place: Lake... | reverse complement strand
TATTAAAAGTAGTTTTGTAAAAACTACATTACCAATAAAATACGAAAAAAGTTTAAAAGAATACCTTAAAGGAATAACACCAACAACCGTTTAAAAAATAAAAACTATTAAAAATGATTGATTACATTTTAGAAAAATTTACAAGTATTGCTTCTAAGTGCTTAGAAGAGAATGCAAAAGAGTTAAAAGTAAAGAAACAAGATTTACAACTTGTTTTTAAGTTAGATGAAGAGAATAACGATATTAAGTACGTTATTTATAACAATTGGGTTAAGCACAAGGAGATTACATTTTTGCAAGTATTAAGGGCAAGGATTGATTTTAAAGGGTATAGTTTGTTTGTGCCGAAATTTATAAAGGGGGCATTAAACAGATTTTGCGAAGAACATAAAATTGAAAAAGACGATGTAAGCGTGGTTCTTTTTTTTAATGAGCAAAACAAAATGATTATGTATTTATACAACATCATTACCCATGTAAAGCAAATTGAATTAGAAGAATTATTTGATACACAAGATATAATAACTGAATAAATTTAAAATTATGAGAGTATTTACATACACACTAACAAGTTTAACACCTGCAACTATTATAATAAATCAAAATGATGGGGTAATGTTTTTGTCAGTTCAAAGTGGTGCTTCAACGGGTAGTTGTACCGTATTGGGCAATTTACCTTTTAAGGGTTTAACTCCTGCTACTGTTAATCTAAGTGCAGGTCAAGGCATTAATTTAAGTGCATTAACTCCCGTTTCTCCATTAGACGGTATAACTATAACATGGGGTAGTGGAACAGTTGATGTATTAATAGGTTTCTAAAACTTTAAGATATGGCAGATTTTGGTGGTAGGAATACGGGTTTTTTTGGTGGTGCATCTTCGGGAGGTTGTGGTACGGGTACTGTAACCTCTGTTGCTATTTGTGGGTGTGATGGGATAACTGTATTAGGTGGTTCACCAATTAATACGGCAGGTACAATTTGTATATGTGCTACTGCGAAGCCAAGTATAATGATTTTGGGTGATGGTACTAATTCTACAATTAGATGTGGAGTAACGAATTGTGCGTTGGCAGATTGTAGTAGTGCTTTGAGTGGCTCTAATAATATTTCTTGTTGTCCTTATTCATCAATATTAAGTGGGTGTAGTAATTCAAATAAATCTTGTGTAAGTGTTATAGGTGGGGGTGATAAACATTGCATTGATAATGGAGGTTTTAGTGGTGTGTTTTCGGGAAAATGTAATTGTGTAAATGGTAGTTATTCAATTATTAATGGAGGTGTTTCTAACTTAATTTGTACTTCAACAACAAAAAGTGTTATAAATGGTGGTGATACAAATACTATTTCGGGTTCATATAGTTTTATAGGTGGTGGGCAAGATAATAAAAATTGTACCAATAGAAGTGTTATAGTAGGTGGTAACAATAATACCATTTGTCCAAATTCAGATAGGTCAATCATAGTAGGTGGGCAATTTAATACAATTTCTAATTATTATTCTACAATAATGGGAGGTTGTAATAATTGCATCATAGATTTTCGTTCAACTATAATAGGTGGAGAATGCAATTTAATTGGTTGTGGAGCAGATGCTACTTTAAATTTAATTGGTATTGGTCTTTGCAATTGTATTTTTGCCAATATTGGTTGTTCAATTATTTTAAATGGAGAATGTAATACAATATGTTCTGCAAGTGGTTATAGGTCAACTATTATAAATGGGTTTTGCAATACTATCAGTAATTATCGTTCAATAATTTTTGATGGAACTTGTAATAGCAATAGTGGTACTTATTCAATTATAGGTATTGGTATTTGCAATACGTTAAGTGGTTATCAAAGTGCTATAAATAGTGGTTTAAGAAATTGTATTTGTGAAGGTCAATTTTCAGTCATTTCAAATGGTACTTGTAACACAATAGATTCTGCAATTAATCCAAGTTCCCATAATGAGAATAGTATATTAAATGGCAGGTTTAATTGCCTTATTGGAAATAATAGAAATACTATAATAAATGGTTGCTCAAATTTTATTGATGGTGATGAAAATATCATAAATAATGGTTTTCAGAATTGTATTATTGGAATTAATACTTGTAATTCATATATTGGAAATGGTAAATCTAATTGTATAACGTGTGGATGTAATAATAACATATTAAGTGGGAATGAAAATCTTATTTGTGGTTTTTCTTCGTTTGTATGTGGTTATAATTCCATAATTAATGGCTTTCAAAGTTTTGCGTGTGGAGAATACCACACCATATTAAATGGCTATGCAAATTGTATTTGTAGTTGTAGTGGCACGATATTAAATGGAGAAAATAATTATATTAATGGAACAAGGGGGTTTATTGGTGTTGGTATTGCAAATTGTGTTTTTGGAACAACCAATACAATAATAAGTGGTTCTACTAATTGCATTGATAATGTTAGTAGTGTCAATAATTTTATAGGCAATGGTGATACTAATAAAGTTTCAAGTTTGTCTTTTGGTTCTATTTTAAATGGTTGCAAAAATTGTATAAATTCTACTACTACTCAATACAATACAATTTTAAATGGTGCTGAAAATATAGATAACGGCTCTGATTTTAATATAATGAGTGGTTGTAGCAACTTAATTCAAAATAGTACATGCAATAGTACGGTAATAGGTAATTTCAATTGCGTTTGTTGTTTAAGTTGTTTTGTTGATATTAGTGGGTGCAATAATATAGTAAATTGTTGTAGCAGTTATAACAATGTGTTTGGTAAAAGCAATATTTTACGTTATTGTACTAATGATAACTTTGTGTTTGGGCAATCAAATGAAATATATAGTGAAAAAAATCAAAACGTAGTGTTTGGTTGTAGTAATTACATAAACGGGTGCTTAAATTTTGTCTTTGGTAATAATCCAAATGGTATTAATAATGGAAACTGTAACGTATCATTTAATAAAATTGGAGGTAGTGTTTTTGATTCAAATTTAAATACTATTATAAATAGTAGTTTTACTACATTTAATAATTCTTCTTGCAATATAGATATTGCTAATTTTGATGGTTCGGGATTTTGTTTATGCAATTCAATTTATAACGTTATATTAGGTAATACTTATAATGGGGGTTGTATTTTAAATTCATGCTTAATAAATAGTATGTCTAATTCTCTTAATTGCCTTTGTGTTTATAACTCTTGTGGAATTACACTTCGGGGTAATACAAGTTCAACGAATGTATTTTGTTCTAATTTTTCTACAATAAGTAATAACTATTGTTCTTCTATTTGTTTTACTAACAATTCAGATATTTTTAATGGTTGTTATAATAATATTTTAGGTGATACCATTACTCCTGCCAAGGCGTTAAATAACACTATTTTAAATGGGCAATTTAATTCTATAAATTGTTGTAACAACAGTATTTTAAATGGTTGTTGCAATAGAATACAAAACGTAAACTATACAACTATTTCAAATGGTTATAATAATGGTATAGATTCTTCTTTTTCTTTTTTAGGAAGTGGTCAATACAATAATCTAAATACGGGTTTAAGTCATTTTATTGGAACGGGTAAGCAAAATTGCACTAAAAATTATGAATTTAATTTTATTGGGAATGGTTGTTATAATTCAGCGTGTAGTTGTGCAGGAACGGTTTTAAATGGTTATCTTAATTTAGTTGGCGATGGGGCAAGTTATTCTACAATAGCAAATGGGCAATGTAATTGTATCATTACTGCATCATCTTATTCGCTTATTGGTGGTGGGTGTGAAAATTGTATTTCTGCCGTTTATACTTCGCAATATCATAATATTGTTGGGGGTGCTTTAAATACAATTAGTGGACTTTATACTGAACATAATTTTATTGGTGGGGGTGCTTGTAATCTTGTTGCAAGTAACAATTATAGCACAATTTTAAATGGGTGTAATAATTGTGTTATAACTGAAAATTCTCAAATTTTAAATGGATTAAGTAATTATATAGACCAATTTAGTTCTCAAAGCACTATCTTAAATGGATGTTTTAATTGTATTTGTAGTAATTCCCCCGATAGTGCAATATTAAGTGGTTCGGGTAATTATGCTTCTTGTGATTATTCAGTTGTTTTAGGTGGTGATGGGAATGAGGCAACAAATTGTTATACGGCAGTTTTTGGTTTTAATTTAGTAAATAATATTGCGTGTTCTTTTAAATCGAATTTTTTAGTTGCTGATAATTTAACATCGGGTGGCGTAACTTTGTGTTCTGATACAAATGGTGTAATACAACAAGTTGTTTCAGATTCAAGATTAAAAAAAGATGTTTGCGATTTAGGATGTAGTTATGGCTTAAATGCCGTAATGAAGATGAAGCCAATTACTTACTATTGGTGCGATACACAATGTCAAGGTAGTCAAAGGAATATAGGTTTTGTGGCACAAGATATAATGAAGATTTTACCCGAAACAGTTAGAAAAACTAAAAGTGGGTTTTATAGTTTCGATAGCAACCAAGTAATACCAACTTTGGTTAAGTCAATTCAAGAGTTAAAAAGTTGCATAGATTCAATAAAAAATATTTAACAAATGGCAGATTTTGGTAGCAGAAATATAGGTTTTTTTGGGGGTAGTAGTGGTGGTTCAAGTCCAATACCCGTTCCATTACCTATATCAGATGGTGGTACGGGTTCGACCACACAAAACTTTGTAGATTTAAGTAATACACAAACCGTAGGGGGTACTAAAACATTCTCTACTGCTCCTACATTAAGTTCGCTTAGTGCAAGTCAAATAATGGCTACCAATGGTAGTAAACAAATACAAGCATTAGATACTGCTACATATCCATCATTGACCGAATTAAGTTATGTTAAAGGTGTTACAAGTGCTTTACAAACTCAAATAAATAACAAACCAAGTAATACAGAAGTTGTTTTAGGTTATCAAGGACTTGGGAGTACAATTAAGGCATCACCTATTGGATTGAATCTTTCTTTGGCTATATCAACTGCTACTGCATTATTAGATGCAAGATTAATTTTAACTCCCGTTTATTTAGCAACAACTTCAACAATTACGGGTGTAAAATGGTATCAATCTGTATTAGGTAATTATGTAGCAGATAATTATAATGGGGTTGGGTTGTATTCAGTATCGGGTGGTGTTATAACATTAATTGCAAGTTCAACCAATGACGGTAATATATGGCAAACATTTGCATCCAACACTTGGGGTAATAAGGCGTTTACTACTCCATTATCAAATCAAGTAGCAGGTACTTACTTTATTGGTGCGTTATATAATGTTTCGGGTACTGCAACAACAACTCCTTCAATTGTAACAATTGCTTCATCTTTAACTACTGTTCAACCATTTGACTTTACGGGTGGTAGATTATCGGCTTTAATAACATTACAATCAACACTACCGTCACCTTTGACATTAAGTACAACGGCTTCGGTAAACCTTACTCATTGGTTATCACTTTATTAAAATAAAAAAATGGCAAATACAAGACAAATAGAACCAATAACAATTTGGTCACCAACGGGAAACAAAGTAGCAACATACTTAGGGTTAATTAATTTTTTTGATTACCATTTTGACAATCAAGGTGGTATTGCAACATACAGTTTAATTGGTATGCAAAGCAATCCCGATGGAGTAGAAACTGCCGTAGATTTATACATTTCTAATATTCCTATTCCATCTGAAATAGTACAACAATGGAGTGAATCTGATGAAATTATATTTATTTATGTAGCAAGTGTATTAAACTTAACTTTGATAACTGACCCACAAAATACAAAAATATCATTTTGGCAAAGTATAGTACAACAAATAAGAGGTAGATTACCTTTTTTTACATCGTAGTTGAATTTTATAATTAAAAAAATGTATTAATATGGCAGATTTTGGTGGTAGAAATTCGGGTTTTTTTGGAGGTGCAACATCGGGTGGTTGTGGTACGGGTACTGTAACAATCGTTCAATTAACGGCTTGTAATGGTATGCAAGTAGATGGTTCGGGTTATACTACTTCGGGTAATGTTTGCGTCACCAATACCAAACCATACAATGGAGAAGCAGTAATTGTATTAGGTGGGGGTGCTTTATCATCAATAAGATGTGGTGCAAGTAATACTGCAAGTGCCTTGTATAGTTCTTCATTAGGTGGTTGCAATAATAGTTCTTCTGCTTGTTATAGTACAATTGTAAATGGAAACAACAATACAAGTAATTGTTGTTATAGTTTTATAGGTAATGGTTGTATAAATTCATCAAAAGGTACTTATTCATCTGTTTTAAATGGATTTTGTAATTGTAATTTATCGGGTTTTTCAACAATACTTAATGGTTGTATAAATTGCATAGATAGTGGCGTTTTATTAGCAAATATTAGTGGTGGTAGATGTAATTGCATAATGGTAGGTAATAGCACATCTATTGTTGCAGGTCAATGCAATTGTATTTTAGGAGGAAATCAAAGTGTTATAGTTGGTGGTATTATAAATACAATATGTGTTAATGGTTTAAATAGCACAATTGCAAATGGAACACAAAACAAAATTTGTTGTAGTTTTTCTTTTATAGGTAGTGGTGCGTCAAATACTGTTGTAAATACATATTCTTCTATTTTAAGTGGTCAACTTAATAATGTTTCAACTGATTATTCAAATATAATTGGGGGTGTACAAAATTCCACTTTAGGGGTTTGTTTTAATAGTATTAATAATGGTAGAAATGGTAAAACTTGTAGTTGTTATTCTTATGTTGGGAATGGTTGCAATAACTCGGCTTGTGGCTCATTTTCAAACGTATTAAATGGAAGTAACAATATTGCTCAATGTGATAATAGCAATGTGATTAATGGTTGTTGTAATACTGCAAGTTCTAATTATACATCTATTTTAAATGGGTGTATAAATAAAATATGTGTTGGCAATTGTTATTCTACAATTGTAGGTGGTAAAGGAAATACAATTAGTGGTAATTATACTTTAAATTTTATTGGAGGGGGTAGTAATAACACTATAAATTGTAATGGGGCAGATTCAGTTATTGCAGGAGGTAATATAAATTGTGTTGGAAGTAATTTTTCTTTTGTTGGTGGTGGTTCAAACAATCAAATATGTAATAATGCTTCTAATTTAAGTGCAATTGTTGGTGGGTTAGATAATAAAATTCAAGGTGCAGGTTCTTTTATTGGTGCAGGATATTGTAATTGTACTTCAAGTAATTATAGTGCTATTGTTTCGGGTAATAAAAATTGCTCAAATAATATACATTCTTTTATTGGTTCGGGTTGTTGTAACAATTCTACGGGTTGTTTTTCATCTATTATAAGTGGTTGTTTTAATTGTGCTACGGGTGGGTTTTCTTCTGTATCGGGTGGGTGCTTTAATTGTGCTACACAAGCGTTTTCATCTGTTGTAAATGGTAAATTAAATACTTCAAGTGGTTTGGCTTCATCAGTTTTAGGGGGTTGTAGTAATACTGCTTGTGCAGAATTATCATCGGTAACGGGGGGTAGTTTTGGTCAATCGTACTTATATGGTCAAATTTCTAATGCTACGGGTGGCTTTGCTACTTTAGGTAGTGGTCAAACTTCTAATTTGGTTGCGTGGCGTGAGGCATTGTTAAATGCTTCGGGTACTGCACCTATGAGTTTAGATGGTACGGGTACTACTAATCTTATAATACCATTAGGAAACAACAGAGGTTGGAATGTATTTGTAGATTGGATTATTGTTTGTACTATATTAGGTAGTGGAACAAGTGGTTCTCTTTTGGTTGGTGCAGTACATCAAACTACGGAAGCATTTTTCTTTAAAAAAGTAGGTGGTGTTGGTGATATATCACTACCAACAAGTGTTTCAAGTCATAACGATAGTGGAATGGCAAGTTCAGATATTTTATATACAGTAGGTGGTTCTAATAATTTAGCATTAACATTAAAAGCACCAACAACGGCAGGTACGGGTTCTACTTTTAGAGCAGTTGCCAATATAAGATTAGTAGAGGTTGCTTGGTAATTAAATAAACATTTTTATACTATATTTGCGAATAAATAATTATTAATAATAAATCTTTTAAAACCATGTCAAAAAACATTATTTTCTCCGTTGATGGAGGTATAGGTAAATGTATTTTATCTACTGCCGTTTGTAAAGCAATCAAAACAAAATACCCAAAAGATAACTTAATTGTTATTAGTGGTTATCCCGAAGTTTACCTTAACAATCCCTATGTAAACAAATCTTTTCAGCATGGGAATATTAGTTATTTTTATACCGATAATATTGAAAATAAGGAAGTAAAATTAATGCTACACAACCCATATCTTGAAATGGACTATGTGCAAGAGAAAAAGCATTTAATTGAAATTTGGTGCAAAATGTTCGACATTGATTACAATGGTGAAATGCCCGAATTGTTTTTAACACAAAGAGAATTAGACTTTTTTCAAAACAAATACAAATCAGATAAACCGATATTTTTAATGCAAACCAATGGAGGTGCTACACCCGAATTAAAATATGGTTTTGCTCGTGATTTACCTTCTAATGTAGTTGTAAAAGTTATTAATCATTTCCATGAGAAATATAACATCGTACACATCAGAAAGGAAGACCAAATGGGTTATGAAGGCACTACACCTATTAACGCAAATTTCAGAGAAATAGTAGCATTAACATTGCTATCAGAAAAAAGATTATTAATAGATAGTTTCTTACAACATACTTGTGCTTCATTAAATTTACCTTCAACCGTTTGTTGGATAACTAACAATCCAAAAGTATTAGGGTACGAAATGCACGATAACATTCTTGCTAATCCATTTACTAAGCAACCCGAATTAAGAAATAGTTATTTATCGAAATTTAATATCATTGGTGACCCAATTGAATTTCCTTATAATTCAGTAGAGGACATATTTAACGTAGATGATATTATTGCATCTTTAGAAAAATAATTTATTTTATAAAATAAAACGATTACAATGGTTGAAAAGATTTTCTTTCAAAGTTCGATGCCTCGTTCACTTAGCACCATGCTACAAAACATTATAGGGCAAAACCCCGATTTTTATGTTACACCTACTTCGGGTGTATTAGAATTGGTTTTTGGTGCAAGGGGTAACTTTACAAATTCTCCCGAATTTAAAGCACAAGATTCAGAGTTAATGTCAAAAGGGTTTAAAGGTTTTTGCAAAGCAGGTATTCAAGGTTATTACGATTCAATTACTGATAAGAAATACGTTATTGATAAGTCAAGAGGTTGGGGTGTTTATCGTTCTTTTTTGAATGAATTTTACCCTAACCCAAAGATTATTTGCATGGTTCGTAATCTTAAAGATGTAATTGCATCGTATGAAAAGATTTACAGAAAAAATCAATTAATTGCAGACCCAATACGCAATGATATTGAAGCAAGGGGTACTACCGTACATAAAAGAGTTGATGAATGGATGAACCCTAACAACACAATAGGTAGAGCAGTTGAAAGGATATTTGAAATGATACGTCTTGGCTACGATGATAAGATATTGTTTGTAAAAGCAGAAGACCTTTGTTTATATCCCGAAACTGAATTAAGAAGGATATACGAATACTTGGAAGTGCCACATTTTGAGCATGATTTTGACAACATACAACAGATAACTACCGAAGATGATAGCGTGTATGGTTTAACGAAGGATTTACATACCATAAGACCAAAATTAGAATTGAAACCGTCTGATGCTGATGCAGTAATGGGTGGAGATATTACTAATTGGTTATACGAAAACTACAAGTGGTATTACAACAAGTTTAATTACAGAAAATAATAATCATGATAATACTTTTGTATGGTCAACCTGCAAGTGGTAAGACAACATTAGCTGATAAACTTGTGCCATTTTTTAGTAGCAATTGCATACGAATAGATGGCGATGTTTGGCGTGATATTACTAAGAACAAAGATTATAGCAAAGAAGGTAGAATCCGTAACTTAAAAAACGCATTTGATATGGCTATTTTTTTAGAAAGTAAAGGATTTGTACCTCTGTTGAGTTTTGTAACTCCTTACGAAGAATTAAGGTCATACTTGAAAGATAACTGCAACCTAATTGAGATATACTTGCATTACGATAGTCAAGTGGATAGGGGTAGAAATAACTACTTTGCCATTGATTTTGAAGTGCCGAAGACAGACTGCTTGAAAATTGATACATCTGAAAATAGTATTGATGAATGTTTACACGAAATTAAGAAATATATAAATCAAAAAAAAGATTATGAGTTGGAGTAAAAAGATTCACGTTGAAAGTTCAATGCAAAAAAATAAAAATCAGTTTAGTTTGTTTATTGGCAGATGGCAACCATTACATTTAGCACACAAACAAATGTTCCAAAATGTTTTAGATGAAGGGGGTAATGTTTGTATAGGCATTAGAGAAGTACAACCCGATTTTAAAAACCCATTTTCTCCATTAGAGGTTATGAATAGCATAATGGATGAATATACTGAATTGATTAAAGAAAATAGGGTTAAAGTTTTTATTTGCCCCGATATATGTTCAGTTAATTTCGGCAGGGGTGTAGGGTACGATATAATTGAACACATACCTCCAACAGAAGTTGCTGAAATAAGTGCTACTAAGATTAGAGAAAAAATGAGATTAGAAAACAAAATTTAAGCGTAAATTATGGCTAAGGAATTTTATAATATTGTTGACAATACCATTGATAATTCGTTGCATAAAAAATTGAATAATTCAATTACAACATCT
>Ga0114979_10003354_pt1 | contig 10750 bp, 9 predicted proteins | sample S_140625_EF_Meta_FD_87315 | JGI IMG/M metagenome (GOLD analysis project Ga0114979, IMG submission 87315) | Freshwater microbial communities from Lake Simoncouche, Canada to study carbon cycling - S_140625_EF_MetaG | ecosystem: Environmental > Aquatic > Freshwater > Lake | place: Lake... | reverse complement strand
TGGGCAGGGCGTTCTTGCCGTCGCGCCGCAGGTCTTCGGCCGTCAGGTCTTCGGCCAGAAGCAGCTTGAGCCAGTCCAGCACCTCGCTGGTCGAGGGTTTCTTCTTCAGCCCCGGGGTTTCGCGCAACTCGTAGAACTGGGTCAGCGCCGTGGTCAGCAGCGATTCCCTGATGCCGGGAAAATGCACACCAACGATGCGGCGCATGGTTTCGGGGTCGGGAAAGCGGATGAAGTGGAAAAAGCAGCGGCGCAGGAAGGCATCGGGCAGCTCTTTTTCATTGTTCGAGGTGATGATCACCACGGGCCGGTGCCGGGCCGTCACGGTTTCGCCCGTCTCATGGACGTGGAACTCCATCCGGTCCAGTTCCTGCAGCAGGTCATTGGGAAATTCGATGTCGGCTTTGTCGATCTCGTCGATCAGCAGCACCACGCGGCCTTCGGCGGTGAAGGCCTGCCACAGCTTGCCGCGCCGGATGTAGTTGGCGACATCGTTGACGCGGGCATCGCCCAGCTGGCTGTCGCGCAGCCGGCTGACGGCATCGTATTCGTACAGCCCCTGCTGCGCCTTGGTGGTGCTTTTCACATGCCATTCAAGAAGGGGCAGCCGCAGACTCTGGGCAATCTGTCGGGCCAGTTCGGTCTTGCCCGTGCCCGGCTCTCCCTTCACCAGAAGGGGGCGTTCAAGGGTGACGGCCGCGTTGACCGCGATGGCCAGGTCGGCCGTCGCAATGTACCGGTCGGTCGAGGAAAAATGCATGATCTGCCGAAGGTTGTGCCGGAAGCGGGAGGCAGGGGCTGAAAGACGTCTTCTGAAAGCTTACCCTTCCGTCCAATTCGCCGCAAGCCGCGCCTTCGGCTAGTGACAATGCCAAAGGCTTGCGGTAAGGGAGCGCCCGAAGGGGTGCCGGATGACGATCAGCCACATTTCGGAACGCGCCGGTTTGCAGGAGAATCCATCAATGAAAGCAGAGTCCTTTCTTCCCGATGATTACCGTCCGGCGGAAGACGAGCCGTTCATGAACGAACGTCAGCTGGAGTATTTCCGGCGCAAGCTGGTGGTCTGGAAGCAGGAGTTGATGGACCAAAGCGCCGAGACCGTGGAAGCGCTGCAGGATTCCGGACGCAACGTTCCCGACATCGCCGACCGCGCCAGCGAGGAAACCGACCGCGCGCTGGAACTGCGCACGCGCGACCGCCAGCGCAAGCTGGTGTCCAAGATCGACGCGGCGCTGCGCCGGATCGAGAATGGCGAATACGGCTATTGCGAAGTGTCGGGAGAGCCGATTTCGCTGAAGCGGCTGGATGCGCGCCCCATTGCCACGATGACGCTGGAAGCGCAGGAAAAGCACGAACGCCGCGAGCGCGTTCACCGCGACGAATAGCGCCCCGCGCGCGCCCCCTTGCGGCGGGGCACAGAACGGCAGAACACTGACGCCGGGGTATGTCCCCGGCGTTTTCGTTTGCGGACCCAGCGCATGAGCCTGATCGGACAAAGCATCACCCTTCTGGGCGCGGGCATCGCGGGCCTTGCCTGCGCGCGGGCGCTGGCGCTGCGCGGGGCCGAGGTGACGGTGCTGGAACAGGCGGATGCGATCCGCGAGGTGGGGGCGGGCCTGCAGATTTCGCCCAACGGGGCGGCGGTGCTGCGCGCGCTGGGTCTGGGTGAGGCGCTGGATCGCGCCGGAACGGCGGCGACCGGCGTGCGGCTGATCGACGGGCCTTCGGCAGAGCCGGTGCTGTCGATGGACCTGCGGGGGCGGGATTTCCGCCTGATGCACCGGGCCGATCTGATTGCGCTGCTGCTGGAGGGGGCGCGCGGGGCCGGGGCAGAGCTGCGCCTTCTGCAGCGGATCGAGACGGTCGATCTGACGGGCGCGCGCCCTCGCATTGTGACCGCGCAGGGGGCCGCGCTGACGCCGGACCTGCTGATCGGGGCGGACGGGCTGCACTCGCCCACGCGCGCGGCGCTGAACGGGGCGGCGGCGGCGGTGTTCACCGGGCAGGTGGCCTGGCGCGCGGTTCTGCCCGTGGCAGAGGCGGAGGATACCGCAGCGCTGGCCGAGGTGCATATGGGGCCGGGGCGGCATCTGGTCAGCTATCCGCTGCGGGGGGGCAGGCAGCGCAACATCGTCGCGGTCGAAGAGCGCAGTCGCTGGGCCGAGGAAAGCTGGACCCTGCGCGATGATCCGATGGATCTGCGGCTGGCCTTCGAGACATTCTCGCCCCGCGTGCGCGGCTGGCTGGACCGGGTCGAGGAGGTGCATCTTTGGGGGTTGTTCCGCCATCCGGTGGCGCGGCACTGGCACGGGGGGCGGGCGGTTCTTCTGGGCGATGCTGCCCATCCGACGCTGCCCTTCCTGGCGCAGGGGGCCAATATGGCGCTGGAGGATGCCTGGGTGCTGGCCGGCTGCCTGGCCCGGCATGACACGCCAGAGGCTGCCTTTGCCGCCTATCAGCAGGCCCGCGCCGCGCGCTGCGCGCGGATCGTGGCGGCATCGACCGCCAATGCGCGGGCCTATCATCTGTCCAGCCCGCTGCGCGAGATCGCCCATCTGGGCCTGCGGATCGGCGGCCGCATCGCGCCGCAGGCGGCGCTGCGGCGGTTTGAGTGGATTTATGGTATGGACGTGACAAAGGCCTGAGACGCCGGTCAGCGCGGGCGCTTTGCCACTGCCGTTTCCTCCGGCGCCGGGTTCTGCACGATCAGGTCGTAATTCAGCAGGCTCGCCTTGCCGCGGAACACGACATAGCTCAGCGCCGTGTAGCCCAGGATCATCGGCAGCACGATCACGGTGCCGACAAGGATGATCTTCAGGCTTTCGGGTGCGCTGGCGGCCTGGTAAATCGTCAGCTCGTCAGGAACCACATAGGGGTAGAAGGAATAGGCCAGCCCCAGAAACGCCAGCACAAACAGCGCCATGGTGGCGACAAAGGGCACCCAGGACAGACGGTCACGTTCCATCGGCAGGCGGCGCAGGGTGGCCCAGAGCAGACCGATCAGCAGCGCAGACAGGATCGGCAGCGGTGCCAGCCAGGCCATGGCCGGCCATGTGAACCATTTCTCCCAGATCCGGGTGCTGACCAGGGGCGAGGCCGCAGAAATGGCCGCCAGCCCCAGCATCAGACCCCAGATGCCGCCCTTCGCCCAGTCCACCGCCTTGACCTGCAAGTCGCCATTCGCCTTCAGGATCAGCCAGGCCGCCCCGATGAAGCTGTAGCCAACCGTCAGGAACACCGCCGTCAGCACGCCAAAGCCAAGCGCCGCCCAGCTGTGGCTGAGGCCCAGCACATACAGGCCCAGCATGAATCCCTGCGCCAGCGACGCCATAAGCGAGCCGGCAAAGAAGGCCCAGTTCCAGCGCGCCTTCTGCCGGGCCGGGGCCTTGGCGCGGAATTCAAAGGCGACGCCGCGCAGGATCAGGCCCACCAGCATGATCGCAACCGGCAGATAAAGCGCGGTCAGGATCGTGCCATGGGCCACCGGAAAGGCCACCAGCAGCAGCCCGATCGCCAGCACCAGCCAGGTTTCATTGGCATCCCAGAACGGGCCGATGGACGCCACCATCAGGTCTTTCTCATCGTCATCTGCAAAGGGGAACAGCACCCCCACGCCCAGATCGAAGCCGTCAAGCACGACGTAGATGACAATGGACAGGCCCATCAGCGCGGCAAAGACGAAGGGCAGCCAGACGGCGGGATCATCGAACATGCGTCTTACTCTGCCGCCGTCAAGGCGACCTGGGCTGCCGAAGAGGTCGGCATCATGGCAACCGCTTTGCCGTCGGCCGATTTGCGGGCCAGGTGGAACAGCACCCCGACATAGGCCAGGATCAGCGCCAGATAGACCGCCATATAGGCCAGAAGTGTCCCCAGCACCATCGGCGCGGGCACATCGGCCACCGCCTGTTTCGTGGTCAGCAGCCCGGTTACCAGCCAGGGCTGGCGGCCGATTTCGGTGGTATACCAGCCTGCCAGCGCGGTGATCCAGCCGGCAAAGGTCATGGCGACAGTGACATAGAGAAAGGCCCGTGGCAGCCCGTCCACCCCCGCACGGCGGCGGCGCATCAGCACGACCCCGGTCCAGGACACCAGCACCATCAGCACAGCCATGCCGACCATGATGCGGAAGGCGAAAAAGACCGGCGCCACGGGCGGGTGCAGAATGGTGCCATCTGCAGCGACATAGTCGTTCAGACCCGGAACTTCGCCGTCCAGACTGTGGGTCAGCAGCAGCGAGGCGCCGTGGGGAATGCCGATTTCCATCAGGTTTTCCCGCTTTTCCTCATCCGGCCAGGCAAAAAGGATCAGCGGGCGCGGCCCGCCGGTTTCCCAGTTGCCTTCCATCGCCGCGATCTTCCCGGGCTGATGCTTCAGCGTGTTCAGCCCGTGCGCATCGCCCACGAACACCTGCACCGGGATCAGCACGGCGGCCAGAACCAGCCCGAAGCGCAGGGTCGCCGCCACCGAGGCAGACCGGTCGCCCCGCAGGCGGCGGAAGGCCGACAGACCCGCGATCAGGAAGGCCACGGTCAGACCGGATGCCAGCAGCATATGCGTAAGGCGGTAGGGCATCGACGGGTTGAAAACGATTTCCATCCAGTTTGCCGCATGCACCACGCCGTCGCGCAGCTCGTACCCCTGCGGCGTGTGCATCCAGCTGTTCAGCACGATGATCCAGAAGGCCGACAGCGTCGTGCCGAAGGCAACAAGAAAGGTGGCCAGCGTGTGCAGCCAGCCCGGTACGCGGGTGGCCCCGAACAGCATGATGCCCAGAAAGCCGGCCTCGAGGAAAAACGCCGTCAGCACCTCGTAGGCCAGAAGCGGCCCCGCGACATTGCCCACGGTTTCCATGAACCCCGGCCAGTTGGTGCCGAACTGAAAGCTCATGGTGATCCCGGACACGACCCCAAGCGCGAAGGACAGCGCGAAGACCTTTACCCAGAAGCCATAGGCCTCCATCCATTTGGGATCGCGGGTGGCATTGAAGCGCAGCTTGAAGAACAGCAGGACCCAGCCCAGCGCGATGGTTATGGTCGGAAACAGGATGTGGAACGAGATGTTCGCGCCGAACTGGATGCGGGACAGCAGCAGGGTATCCATGACTCACCTTTTCCTCACAGCACTGAGATAGTCCGCTGCGCCGCAAATGCAGCACGGGTGCGACCAGCCGCCACGCCCGCACCGAAGTGCCTCAGCGGCCAAGGGCTTGTCCGATTCCCTCCTGCACGTAGCCGGTCACGGAGGGGATATCGGCCCCCTGCTGGCGCAGCTGACGTCCAGCCTCGTCCAGGCGCTGCGTCAGCAGGGCGCGGCGGGAGTCCAGCGTGCGGATCGCCTCGGATGTTTCGCGGTCCAGCTGATCATAGGCGGCTTTCGCCTCGGGCGAGGGCCAACCGCCGCTGACGGCCGGGGTGCCATCGACGGACAGCGCCCAGACCTTGCCCTGGCGCACCTCGCAGACGATACCCGGCCAGCGCACCAGATCGCCCTGCAGCAGCCGCTGGCGATAGGTTGCGTCGAAGGCGTTCACGGTGCGGCCCGTGGTGCGGGCAATCTCGTCGGCGCAAAGGCGGATGGCGTCGCCGCTTGCGGCCTGACCGGCCCCCGGGGGCAGAGAAAAGGCAAGCGCCAGCAGGAGGCAAACCTTTCTTGTCATGCGGCGACCTTTCGTATGGACAGCATGTCCAGTCTGCGAAGCTGCGGCTGCTTCTGTCAAGCCAGGCCCTGCCGCCTACCCCCCGGTATGGCTCATATGCCGGGTAACCTGGCCTGCGACCTTCTGGCGGGAATAGTCGAAGTCGTGGCCCTTGGGCTTATGCAGGATGGCCTGCCGGATCGCCTGTTCCACGACGGTATTGTCTGCCGAGGCGCGCAGGGGCGCGCGCAGGTCTGCCATGTCTTCCTGGCCAAGGCACATGTAAAGCTCGCCCGTGCAGGTCAGGCGGACGCGGTTGCAGCTTTCGCAGAAGTTATGGGTCAGGGGGGTGATGAAGCCGATCTTCTGGCCGGTTTCCTCCAGCCGCACGTAACGGGCGGGGCCGCCGCTGCGCTCGGCCAGGTCGGTCAGGGTGAAGCGGGTGGCCAGACGCGCGCGCAGGTCTTTCAGCGACCAATACTGATCCAGCCGGTCCTCATTGCCCAGATCGCCCATCGGCATGACCTCGATAAAGGTCAGGTCATGGCCTTCGCGGGCGCACCAGCCGACCATGGAAAACAGCTCGTCCTCGTTCTCTCCCTTCAGCGCCACGGCGTTGATTTTCACGCGCAGCCCGGCGTCGCGGGCGGCACCGATGCCGTCCAGCACCTGGGCCAGCCGGCCCCAGCGGGTGATCCGGGCGAATTTCGCCGGGTCCAGCGTGTCCAGCGAGACGTTGATGCGTCTGACGCCGCAGTCGGCCAGGTGGGCCGCGTATTTCACCAGTTGCGAACCATTGGTGGTGACGGTCAGTTCCTGAAGCGCACCGCTGTCAAGATGCCGTGACATGCCTTCGAAGAAGGTCAGGATGCCCTTGCGCACCAGAGGCTCGCCGCCGGTGATGCGCAGCTTCTGCACGCCAAGGCCGACGAAGACGGTGCAAAGCCGGTCCAGTTCCTCAAGCGAAAGCAGGTCTGCCTTGGGCAGGAAGGTCATGTTCTCGGACATACAATAGACGCAGCGGAAATCGCAGCGGTCGGTGACCGAGACGCGCAGGTAGGTGATCGCGCGGGCGAAGGGATCGATCAAGGGGGCGTTCATGGGGGAAAGGTAGGGATTGCGCAGGGGCGGGGCAAGCGGTTGTTTGTGGCTGCGCCTATGCCGACCCCCGGGGCGGGGGCTGTCTGCCCCCGCCCCGGACCCCACCCCCGAGGATATTTCTGAACAGAAAATGAATCAGGCAGCAGATTGGGTCATGGCGTGGCGATCAGATGCCGGGCCGCTTCCTTTCGGGCGAAGCTTTTCAGGCCCGCGCCGTGGCTGTCCAGAAAGGCGCGGCTGCGGTCTGGATCGTGTTTCGACAGATCGCGCAGCCACCAGGCGATGGCCTTCTGGATGAACCAGTCGCGGTCGGTGATATAGGCTTCGGCCCAGCCGAGGGCGGTTTCGCGGATGGCGATGTCGGCGGGTTTGGGGTTGCTCATCTTGGCGTAAGGCAGGGTGATGACCAGTGCCGCGCGGCGGGTCCACATGTTGGGATGGGTTGTCCAGGTTTCGACGGTGGTCAGGCGCGACGGGTCGGCGACCAGGCGTTTCTGTGCGGCGATGGTGGCATGGTCGGCCAGGGCCCAGCCATCGAACCCGGCGGTCCAGGCGCAGAGCAGGTCCCAGACGGCTGCGTCCGGGCGGATGCGGGCCTGCGTCAGCAGCTTTGCGGCGGCGACGCGCGCCTCGTGGATGTCGCTGTCCCACAGGGCGGCGGCCAGGGCCACACGTTCGTCCAGCGTGCTGTCCGCGCGCCAGCCTGTGACCAGCGCTTCGATCTGCGGGACGGGCACGCCCAGATAGCGGCGCTTCACCTTGTGATAGGCCAGCATCTCTGCGGCTTTCGCGGGGTCGGCAAGTGCCTTCAGCGTGGCAAGGGCTGTGGCGCTTTGGCTGTCCGTGCCGGCCATCAGGTTTTGCCTTTCCCGGCCTTGATCGCGCGGAGGCGGTCCATCAGTTTTGCGGCAAGCCCCGGCTTGTTGACCTGCCGCGCCCGGCCCAGCGCCAGCGCCTCGGCCGGGACATCGGTGGTGATGACAGAGCCGGAGGCGGTCATGGCGCCTGCGCCGATGGTCACCGGGGCAACCAGCATGGTGTCGGAGCCGATGAAGGCGCGCGCCCCGATTTCGGTGCGGTGCTTCATCACCCCGTCATAGTTGCAGGTGACCGTTCCCGCCCCGATATTGGTGTGCTCGCCGACATGGGCATCGCCCAGATAGGTCAGGTGGCCGACCTTCACGCCTTCGTCCAGCACCGCGTTCTTGATCTCGACAAAGTTGCCGACATGCACATCTTCGGCCAGTTCCGCGCCGGGGCGCAGGCGGGCGAAGGGGCCAACGCTGGCCCCGCGCGACACATGGCAGCCTTCCAGATGGCAGAAGGCATGGATCACCGCGCCCGATTCCACGGTGACACCGGGACCGAAGACCACATTCGGCGCGATGATCGCATCGCGGCCGATATGGGTGTCCAGCGCGAAGAAGACGGTGTCAGGGGCGGTCAGGGTCACGCCATTCTCCAGCGCCTCTGTCCGCATGGTGGTCTGGAACAGCGTTTCCGCCCGTGCCAGTTGCGCGCGGGTATCGATGCCAAGGGTTTCGGCCTCGTCCCCGATCACCACACCCGCCGAGAGGCCGCGCGCGCGCGCCAGGGCGACGATATCGGTCAGGTAGAGTTCGCCCGCCGCGTTGGTACTGTCCAATTGCGCGACCAGATCGAGCAGAAGCGCTGTGTCGGCGCAGACGACGCCAGAGTTGCACAGCGTCAGGCTGCGTTCCTCAGGCGTGGCATCCTTGAACTCGACGATACGCAGCAATTCCTCGCCGTCGGTCACCATACGGCCGTAGCGGGCGGGGTCTTGCGCGGGAAAGCCCAGGAACACCACCGAATGGCGGGCACGGGCCTGCATCATGCGGTCCAGTGTTTCGGTGCGCAGGAAAGGCGTGTCACCGTAAAGCACGATGGCGTCCCCGGTCTCGCCGGTCAGAAGCGGCGCGGCCTGCTGCACGGCATGCCCGGTGCCGCGCTGTTCTGCCTGCAAGACGATTTGCACGTCAGGATCAAACGCTTTCGCGGCTTTGCTCACCGCCTCTGCCCCGTGACCTGCGACAACGATGGTGCGGTCGGGGTCAAGCGACTGTGCCGCCCGCATCGCATGATGCAGCAGCGGGGCGGCCCCCAGGGCATGCAGGACTTTTGGCAGGCCGGAATTCATGCGCGTGCCCTGTCCGGCCGCAAGGATGATGACTGAGACGGGCATGGAACCTCTTTCCTTCTGTCGGTGCCCGTTTTAACCGGGGCGGGCCGGGCCGCAAGGGCCTGGCACCCGGAAGAGCTTACGCTGATATTCAGGAAAACCCCATGCGCACTGTAGTCTTCGACCTTGACGGCACGCTGGCCGATACCAGCGCGGACCTGATCGCGGCTGCCAATGCCTGTTTCCGGGGGCTGGGGCATGGTGATCTGCTGGACCAGACCGATGCGCTGACCGCCTTTCACGGGGGGCGCGCGATGCTGCGGCTGGGGTTCGGGCGGCTTGGGACAGTGTCCGAGACGCTGGTGGACGCCCAGTACCCGGTGCTGCTGAAGGCCTATGCCGGGGCCATCGACCGGCACACGCAGATGTATCCCGGCGCGGTCGAGGCGGTGCAGGCGCTGCGCGGGGCGGGCTATGCCACGGCGGTCTGCACCAACAAGCCGGAAGGGCTGGCCGAAACGCTGCTGCAGCGGCTTGGGGTGCGCGATCTGTTCGCGGCCCTGGTGGGGGCCGATACGCTGCCGGTGCGCAAGCCCGATCCCGCCCCCCTGGTCGAGGCGATCCGGCGCGCGGGCGGCGATGCGCGCCGCGCCCTTCTGGTCGGCGACACGGCCACAGACCGGGATACGGGACGCGCCGCCGGGGTGCCGGTGGCGCTGGTCACCTTCGGCCCGGAAGGCGCTGGCGTGGCCCGGCTGAACCCCGAAGCGTTGCTGGAGCGGTTCGAGGATCTTGCGGCGGTCGCGGCGCGTCTGATCCGCTGACGGCGGTTTGACTTACCTCAGGCCGCGCCCTAGACCATGGCAGGCAGCGCAACCCCGGATATGTCCATGCAGGCCCCGGCCCCGTCCCGCCATGCGGTGACTTTCGTTCTGATCACGGTGCTGCTGGACATGGTGGGCTTCGGCCTGATCATGCCGGTGCTGCCGGGGCTGATCGAAGAGGTGCAGGGCGTGGGCCTGGCCGACGCCGCCTTTATCGGCGGCTGGATGTTCTTTGCCTTTTCCATCGCGCAATTCGCCTTCAGCCCGCTGATGGGCAACCTGAGTGACCGGTTCGGGCGCAGGCCGCTGCTGTTGCTGGCGATTTTCGGGCTGTTTGTCGACTATCTGTTTTCCGCCTTTGCCCCGTCGGTCTTCTGGCTGTTCGTCGGGCGGGTCGTGGCGGGGCTGTGCGGGTCGTCCTATGTCATCGCCAATGCCTATATCGCCGATGTGACGCCGCCCGAGGGGCGGGCAAAGGCCTATGGGTTGATGGGCGCGGCTTTTGGGGTGGGATTCGTCCTTGGTCCGGCAATCGGCGGGCTTCTGGGCGAATTCGGAACACGGGTGCCGTTCTTCGTGGCCGCCGGAATCGCTGCCTGCAACTTTGTCTACGGCTGGTTCGTTCTGCCCGAAACGCTTGCGCCCGAAAAGCGCCGCGCCTTCGAATGGAGGCGGGCCAACCCCTTTGGCACGCTGGCCGTGTTCCGCCGCTACACCGGTGTGCTGCCGCTGTGCGGGGTTCTTTTTGTCTATTTCTTCGCAAGTTCGGTCTATCCGGCGATCTGGCCGTTCTGGGGCATGGCGAAATTCGATTGGAGCGTGGCGATGGTCGGACTGTCGCTGGCGGCCTTTGGCCTGATTGCGGCCTTCTTCCAGGGCGTGCTGACCGGCCCGCTGGTGGCGCGGTTCGGCGAGCATCGCGTGGCGCTGTTCGGACTGATCATCGCGGTCATCTCGGCAGTGGGCTATGGACTGGTGGGGACACTGGCCGGGGTGCTGATCCTGCTGGTGATCCACGGGCCGGAAGGTTTTGTGCATCCGATGCTGACC
>Ga0114979_10003351_pt1 | contig 10752 bp, 8 predicted proteins | sample S_140625_EF_Meta_FD_87315 | JGI IMG/M metagenome (GOLD analysis project Ga0114979, IMG submission 87315) | Freshwater microbial communities from Lake Simoncouche, Canada to study carbon cycling - S_140625_EF_MetaG | ecosystem: Environmental > Aquatic > Freshwater > Lake | place: Lake... | reverse complement strand
GGTCCGACGCCCGGGCCACCGCCACCGTGGGGAATGCAGAAGGTCTTGTGCAGGTTGAGGTGCGACACATCGCCACCGAGGTCGCCGTATCGAGCGAACCCCGTCATGGCGTTCATGTTGGCGCCGTCGACGTAGACCTGCCCGCCGGCGTCGTGCACGGCGCGCGTGACCTTGAGGATCTCGTGCTCGTAAACGCCGTGTGTCGACGGATACGTAATCATGAGAGCGGCGAGTTCGTCGGCCGCCTCGGCAATTTTCTGATTGAGGTCGGCGAGGTCGATGTTGCCGAGTTCGTCACATCCCACCACCACAACGCGCATACCCGCGAGGATGGCGCTGGCGGCATTGGTGCCGTGTGCGCTCGAGGGAACAACACACACCGTGCGCTGGGAGTCCCCGTTGGCTACGTGATACGCGCGAATGGCCAGCAGGCCGGCGAGTTCACCCTGACTGCCCGCGTTGGGCTGCAGTGAGACGGAATCGTATCCCGTGACCTCAATGAGCCACGCCTCGAGATCGCGCACGAGTCGGTCGTAGCCGAGTGCATCGGCTGCCGGCGCGAACGGGTGAATGCCGGAGAACTCGGGCCAGCTCATTGCGGCCATTTCGGTGGCGGAGTTGAGCTTCATGGTGCACGAGCCGAGGGGAATCATGCCACGGTCGAGCGCGTAGTCGAAGTCCGCGAGGCGCTTGAGGTAGCGCATCATGCTGGTTTCCGACCTGTGTGAGTTGAACACCTCGTGCTTAAGAAAGGCGCTCGTGCGCTCAAGGTCCGCCGGCAGAGCGGATTCAGAAGACGGGGCGGGCTTACCGCCAAGAATCTGAATCAACTCGTCAATCTCGACATCGGTGGTTGTTTCGTCAATCGACAGGGAAATCCGGTCGTCCGTGCGGCGCAGCAGGAAGCCGGCCTCAGCTGCGCGAGTCTCCAGTGCAGCCGCGTCGGCTGACGCGAACGTCACCGTGTCAAAGAAAGTAGCGTGTGTCAACGTGTGACCCCCGGCAACAAGACCGACAGCCAACCGAGTGGCTCTGTCATGCACATTACGGGCAATGTCACGAAGTCCGTCGGGGCCGTGATACACCGCGTACATTCCGGCCATCACCGCCAGCAGCACCTGAGCGGTGCAAATGTTTGATGTGGCCTTCTCGCGACGAATGTGCTGTTCGCGAGCCTGCAGGGTGAGTCGATAGGCCGGCTCACCGTTCGCATCACGCGACACTCCCACGAGGCGACCGGGCATGGTGCGCTCCAGGCCGGCGCGCACGGCCAAGAAGCCGGCGTGCGGGCCCCCGAAGCCCAGCGGAATACCAAAGCGCTGACTCGTTCCCACGGCCACATCTGCACCCAGCTCGCCGGGCGAGGTCACTAGCGTCAACGCCAGAAGGTCGGCGGCAACCACAACGGTCATGTCGGCGGACTTTGCGGCGGCAATCACTGCGGCGGGATTCCAGACGTGTCCCGATGAACCCGGGTACTGAACGAGCAGCCCGAAACCCTCGGGAAGCGCCTCCCCGGAGGCAAGATCCACCACGGCAATCTCAATATCGAGGGGTTCGGCCCGACCGATCACGAGTGACAGTGTCTGGGGATGCACGTCGGCATCGACGACGAAGCGGTTCGATGTCGACGAGGATGCGCGGCGGGCCAAGAGCATGGCCTCCACCGCTGCGGTCGACTCGTCGAGCATGGAGGCGTTGGCAATGTCGAGGCCCGTGAGGTCGGTGACCATGGTCTGAAAGTTGATGAGCGCTTCGAGTCGCCCCTGAGAGATCTCGGGCTGATCGGGCGTGTACGCGGTGTACCAACTGGGATTCTCGAGCACGTTGCGCGCAATCACCGTGGGCGTGAACGTGCCGTAATACCCCTGCCCAATGAACGAACGCCGTACCCGGTTAGCCGACGCTAGTTCGCGCAACTGTGCCAGTGCTTCGGCTTCGGTGACGGGCTCGGGCAACAGGGTGTCGGCAGCCGCGCGGAATCCCTCAACGGCAATGCTGCGGGGAACCGCCGCCTGCATGAGGTCGTCGCGGCTGGCATAACCGACCGCATCCAACATGACCCGTTCGGCATCGTCGTTGATGCCGATGTGACGTTCGACGAACGGGCGCGCCACTTTTCTACTCTCCCGTCAGGGCTGCGTACTCGTCAGCCGTGAGAAGTGTAGGAGCTTCGTCGATGGTCATCTTGATGAGCCATCCCTGGCCAAAAGCATCGTGGTTGACGAGTTCGGGAGACGCCACAACGGAATCGTTGGTGGCGGTGACCGTGCCCGAAGCTGGCGCGAACAATTCGCCCACCGACTTCGTCGACTCGATTTCGCCAACCACACTGCCGGCGGTCACCTTCTGACCCACCTTGGGGAGGTCGACATAGACCACGTCGCCCAGCTTTTCGGCCGCGTAGGCGGTGATACCCACGGTGGCCTCATCGCCATCCATGCGCAGCCACTCGTGTTCGGCCGTGTAACCCAGATCGTTTGGTAGTGACATGTTTAGTTCTTCTTTCGCTGGTAGAAGGGTAGATCGGCAACAACAACGGGAAGACGCGTGCCGCGCACGTCGACCTCAAGACCGGAGCCGGATTCGGCGTAGTCGGGGTCAACGAACGCCATGGCGATGGGATACCCCAGGGAGGGCGATAGCGCGCCCGAGGTGACGACACCCACGGGAACATCGCCGGAGAAGATGCGATAGTCGGCGCGGGGTGCACGTCGACCGTCACCAATGAGACCCACCAAGACGGGAGCGCCAAAACCGGGGCCCTCAACTACGGCATCGCGCCCCACGAAGTTTCCTTTGACGAGAGACACGGCGCGCCCCAGTCCCGCCTGCACCGGAAGCGTGGTGGCGTTGAGTTCGTGACCGTAGAGAGGCATGCCAGCCTCCAGTCGCAAGGTGTCGCGGCAGGCAAGACCCGCGGGCACGAGACCTATGGGGCCGCCCGCATTCATCAGGGCTTGCCAGAGCGGCACCGCGTGACTCACATCGATGAACAACTCAAAGCCGTCTTCACCGGTGTATCCCGTGCGACCAATCAGAACCGGCTCGCCCTCGAATCGCGCGGGAATCGCTCGGTAGTACGTGAGGTCGGCCAGGGGCGTCGTGCCCACCTCGAGACCGAACATACGCATCAGCGTCTCGTAGGCCTTGGGGCCCTGCAGAGCCAGCAGCGCGGTCTGATCACTGACGTCTGTGAGTTCGACGTCGAAGTCGTGCGACCGCTCTTTGAGGGCGGTCCACGCAGGTTCGCGATTTCCCGCGTTGGCCACCACGAAGTACTGGAACGGGCCAGTGCGATAGACAATCAGGTCATCGATCACACCGCCGCTGTCGTTGAGGAGAAGCGCGTACTTGGCCTGCCCCAGTTCGATCGGAGACAGCCAGGAAGACACGGCGTAGTCGAGGAAGGCCCCCACCTGTGGACCGGAGACCTCAAACTCGGCCATGTGCGAGACGTCAAACAGACCCGCGGTGGCACGCACGGCAGCGTGCTCGGCGAGGTCGCTCGTGTAGCGCACCGGCATCTGCCATCCGGCAAAGTCGGTGAACGATGCACCGAGTGCCTCGTGCAGGCTGTGAAGCGGCGTCTGCCGCGAAGTAATACCCAAGGAATCCACCATTAGTTAGACGTAACGTGAACTCCCCCTCTGTCTGCGCTACCTGAGAGATTCACCGCGGAGGCCCGAGTCAAAAGACCGGAGAGACCGCCGCGGTTTACACCGTGGGTGAGGCACTGCGTGCGTGCCTTCTTTTCAGAGTGACCAGTTCGACGCGGTTTATTGCACCTGAGAGATTGTCGGGGAGGATTGCTCCTTCGGTGTCTGCTCTGATTGGCCGGGGCCTACCAAGCGGACTCTCCCGCACCGAACTATCGGTCTTATTTACTTGTGAACCTGAGTCTAACTCATGCGCTGCGCTTGAGCGCCTTGGCGCGCGCGCGGGAAACGAGTTGCGACGTGACGACCACGGCCAACGTGAGAATGAACACCGCCGATGCGATGACATTGGCCTCGGCCGGAACACCTCGACTCGCAGAGATATAAATGAACGTCGGGAACGTCTGCACGCTGCCCGAGTTGAAATACGTGATGATGAAGTCGTCAAAACTCAGCGCGAAAGACAACAGGGCCGCGGAGAGAATTCCGGGAATGAGCAGCGGGAACGTGATTCGCCAGAACACCTGAGACGGCGGCGCGTACAGATCACGCCCGGCCTCCTCGAGCGCGGGGTCGAGACTGGCAACCCGAGCCTTGACCGTGACAACAACGAAGCTCAGACAGAAGAGCGTGTGAGCGAGGATGACGGTGACCAATCCCTTTTCCACGTTGAGCGTAAAAAACTGAGCCGCCAGCCCGGCGCCCAGAACGACTTCGGGCGTCGCCATGGGAATAAAGATGAGCAGGCTGATGATGCTGCGGCCGCGGAACTTGTACCGGGCAAGAGCCAGAGCGAGTGCCGTACCCATGGCCGTGGCGAAAACGGTGGACACAACGCCAATCATCAGGCTGTTACCAAAAGCGGAACAGAGTCCCTGAGCGTCGCACGCGTTGGTCCAGTTGCGGAACGTGAAGCCCTGCCAGCCAATGTTCGTCTTGAAGTAGTCATTGAACGAAAAAATGAAGGTATAGCCGATAGGGATGAGAAGCAGGATGAGCGCCAGCATCGTATAGAGCGGCAAAAGCCACTTGCCAAGAGAGAATCGCACTAGACCAGATCCTCCGTTCCGCTGCGCCGAACGTAGAAGGTCACAATGGCCATGATGATGCCCATGAGAACCACCGACAACACCGCGGCCATGGGGTAGTCGAGAAGCTTCAAGAAGTTCGACTGAATCTGGTTACCCACCATCTGCGTACTCGGTCCACCGAGAAAGTCATCCGACGCATTAATGTAATCGCCCGATGCGGGAATGAACGTGAGCAACGTTCCGGACACGACACCGGGGAGGGAGAGCGGCAAGGTCACTCTGAAGAATGTCGTCGACGGTCGCGAGTAGAGGTCGCTACTCGCCTCGAGGTAGCGCAGGTCGAGACGTTCCAAACTCGCGTAGATGGGCAGCACCATGAAGGGAATGAAGTTGTAGGTCAAGCCGAAGATCACCGAAAAGGCGGTGCCGGTGATGTGCCCGTCGGCGGGCATAATCGATAGGGATTTGAGCGTCGTCACCAGCCAGCTGTCATCGCCAAGGATTTGCTTCCACGCGAGGGTGCGCAGCAAAAAGCTGATGAAGAAGGGGGCGACGACCAAGATCAGCGTGAACGCCTGAAGAGACGCTCTGCCACGCAGGTACACGCCAATGAAGTAGGCGATGGGATAGCCGATGAGGAGAGCTGCCAGGGTGGCGACGATGGCGAAGAAAAAAGACCTGAGGAAAATGGGCCAATACTCAGCCACCCCGGCTACATAGTTTTGCCACTGGAAAGCGTAAACGTATGCCCCGAAGTCGAACGAATTGGGATCTGGCGCCTCAAAAGAAGTGATGAGCAGGGCCACCAGAGGGGCGAGGAAGAAAAGACCCAAGTATGCGATACCCGGAAGCAGGAGCAGGATGACGACCCGACTCTTTCGCATCGGTGCTGACGTCTTGCGCGACGACGTATCGGCGAAGCCCGCGAGTGCCACGGCTAAGCCTCCTGAGCGTCGTCTGCTGCGGCTACATCAATCGTCCGATGATCGAGCAAACCAAACGTCGACGCGATCGGCCAGCTCACGCTCACCGGCGTGCCCGCAGCAACCGGGCCGCCCGAGTCTGCGTTCTGCTGGAAGACCAAAACGGTGCCCACCGACGGGAAGTTCACCGTGTACTGAGAGCTCACACCGGCGTACGAGACCTCGGTCACCCGACCGCCCGTGAGGACGTTGTGGTCGGCGGGCGACTTTTCTGTGCCGAGTCTCATCTGCCCTTTTTCCGGCCGCATTCCCACGGTGACACTGCCACTGTCTCTCGCGCTTCGATGGGTCGGCACGGTCAACTTTTCCCCCGCGACATCGACAACAATCGACTGTGACGACGCTGAGACCACGTTTCCGCGAAACAGATTTGATTGGCCCAGAAAGTCGGCCACGAATGCTGTTTTGGGCAGTTCATAGAGTTCGGTCGGTACGCCCATCTGCTCGATGCGGCCGTGATTCATCACCGCGACCGTGTCGGCCATTGTCATGGCCTCTTCTTGATCGTGCGTGACGTGAACAAAGGTGAGGCCCATCTGCGACTGAATCCTTTTGAGCTCAATCTGCATCTGGCGACGAAGCTTGAGGTCAAGGGCGCCCAGGGGTTCATCGAGAAGAAGGAGCGCGGGGTGATTGACGATTGCTCGAGCCAATGCGACACGTTGTTGCTGGCCGCCCGACAGTTGCTGAGGTTTGCGGTCGGCAACATGGTCGAGTTCGACGAGTCGCAACGCTTCGTGAGCTTCAGCCTCGGCGCCCGAGACGTGGCGCCGTTTCAGGCCAAAGGCCACATTCTGCAGCACCGACAGGTGCGGGAAAAGAGCGTAGCTCTGAAAAACGGTGTTGACGGGGCGACGGTAGGCCTTGAGGTGCGTGACGTCGATGCCACCAATCAACACACGCCCGCGGGTGGGCGGCTCGAGACCCGCGACAATGCGCAGTGTCGTCGTCTTGCCGCACCCACTCGGGCCGAGCAGAGCAAAGAATGAACCGGCGGGTATACGAAGGTCAAGGTCGTCAATCGCCAAAAATCCGGGGAATTCCTTGCGAATTCCAGAAAGTTCGAGGTCTGCTCCCTGATCGGCGAAAGAGGCCTGCGCCACTAGCCGACCTTGGCTTTTTCGAACTGCGCGGAGAAGCTCTTGTCTTCCTCCAACGAGATTTGGCGGAACGCCTTGGCGCGCTCCAGGGTGTCAGCGTTGGGGAAAATCAGAGGGTTTTCGGCCAGTGCGGGATCAATCGCTTGCATGGCCTCCTGGGCGCCCGCCACCGGAGTGATGTAGTTGACGTACGCCGCAACCTCGGCAGCGACCTCGGGCTCGTAGTAAAAGTCCATCAGTTCCTGCGCGTTCGCCTTGTGGCGAGCACCCATGGGAATCATGAAGTTATCGCTCCACAGGTAGCCGCCCTGATCCGGGATGGCGAACCCGTAGTCGTCTGCCCCGGCCTCGGTGTTCATAATGAAAATGTCTCCCGACCACGCAACGGCCGCAACGATATCTCCGCTCTTGAAGAGTTCGGTGTAATCGTTGCCGGTGAATGCGCGAATCTGGCCATCCTGCACCTGCTTCTTCAAAACGTCGATGCTGGCTCCGTACTCTGACTCACCCCACGAGCCATCGATGTTCACGCCCTGGCTCTGCAGAATCAAGGCCATGGTGTCGGTCCACTGATCCAGCACAGCAATTTTTCCCTTGAGAGCCGGGTCCCACAGCTCGTCGAGCGAGGAGAGTCCGTTGGGGAATGCCTTCGTGCTCCAGCCGAGTCCGGTCATGCCCGACTGCCACGGCAGCGAGAACTGGCGGCCCGGGTCGTAGGTCATGTCGAGCAGACCCGGGTTGAGGTTGGCCTGTGCGTTGGGCATGTCTGCCAAACCAATGGGCTGCATCAGTCCTTGTGCCACCATTCGGGCAGCAAAGTAGTCGGTGAGCGTGACGAGGTCGTAGCCAATGTCTTGCCCGAGAAGAAGACCGTCTTTGACCTTCGCGTAGAACTCTTCGTTGGTGGGGATGGCCTCTTCATAGGTCACCGCAATTCCGGTCATCTCTTCAAAGGCATCAATGGTGGGATACGCGCCCGATTCGTCCTGGTCGATGTAGTAAGGCCAGTTTGCCCACGACAGGGTCTTCTCCGAGGCGGAGACATCGGTTGCGGCCGAGAGCGTCTTGCCGCCACCTCCGGGTGTGCACGCCGCCAACACAGCTAGCAGGGAAGCGCTCCCCGCACCAGCCACAAAGGTGCGTCGCGTCAGTTGGCTCGCTCGGGCCTTGGCAACGAGACTCGCGATTTTCGGATCCTGTGGCTCGGGCTTGTGCGACATGACGGTCTCCTTGCAGAAAATTTCGACGATGAACCTACCCCCCAGAATCTACACAATAACGAGTGCTTCTGTTTGCAAAAATTTGCGGGCGCCGTCACGCCGCGTGGCAGTTCCAACGACAATCGCCTTAGAGTCATATATACTCTAAGTCGAGAGAAAGCGTGATGCGAAGCATCATCGAAACACCGTCGCAGCAACCATTCGCCCCACGGCCCACCGAAGGAGGGACACGATGACCACTCAGTTTGCCCGGCCCCTGTCGCTGGCGGTATCGACGGTGATTTTTTCTCTGCGGCGTGGAGTAGAAGACAGCATGGTCTTGTCGCTGCCTCTCGTGCGACGCATTCGGGCTCCCCACGAAGGCGCGTGGGCACTTCCCGGCGGGCCGCTCGGGCCCGACGAAGACCTCGCCCAGGCGGCGGGACGAAATCTGCGCGACACCACCGGCCTTGAGCCGCGCTACCTCGAACAGCTCTACGCGTTTGGCCAACCCGACCGCTCCCCCGATAACCGCGTGGTGTCCATTGTGTATTGGGCGTTGGTCGGCGGCGACGAATCGGCGACCAACTTCGACGATGAGAACGTGCAGTGGTTTGATGCCGACGATCTGCCGCCGCTGGCGTTCGACCACGGGCTCATCGTGGAATACTCCCTATGGCGCCTGCGCAACAAGTTGGAATACAGCCGCCTGGCCCACGGGTTCCTTGAGCCGACATTCACCCTGGCCCAGCTGCGTAAGGTATACGAAGCTGTCTTGCAGCGCCGACTCGATCCCGGCAACTTCCGCCGCATGGTTGAGACCAGTGGCGAGGTCGTGCCGACGGGCGAACACGTGGCGGGAACGAAACACCGACCACCGCAGCTCTACCGCTTCAATGCAGCGCAGGGATTGATTGACCCCGACCCCCTCACCATCCGCTCTGCCCTCACTCACCCCGGAGTTGCCTCATGAACAAAGCATCCGTGTCAGAACGCATTGCGCTTATCGCGCGTGACAGTGCCGAGGGGGCGGCGTGTGCACCCGAGTTGAACGCTGGTCCGTGGGAGTTTGATGCGCAACCGCCGGCCTACGGTCCCGGGGCATCGATGGGCGACGTGATTCCCGTGGGCACACCCCGACAGGGCGCGCTTCCCAACGAATACAAGACCGCCGGCAACGACGAGCTTCACGAGCGCATTCGTGCCGCCAAGGCGACCCTCGGCGAGCGCGTGGTGATTCTCGGTCACTTTTATCAGCGGGACGAGGTCGTGCAGCATGCCGACTACCTCGGTGACTCCTTCCAACTGGCCAATGCGGCAAAAAAGCATGCGGAAGCCGAAGCCATTGTGTTCTGTGGCGTGCACTTCATGGCGGAGACAGCCGACATTCTTTCCGCACCCGAGCAAGCGGTCATCTTGCCCAACCTCGCTGCCGGATGCTCGATGGCCGACATGGCCGATTCCGATTCGGTCGAGGCCTGCTGGGAACAACTCACGGCCATCTTCGGCACCGAACCGGATGCCGAGGGTCGCGCACCCGTGATCCCCGTGACGTACATGAACTCATCCGCGGCTCTCAAAGCCTTTTGTGGGCGCAACGGCGGAATCGTGTGCACCTCGTCGAACGCGGCCGTGGTCTTGGAGTGGGCTTTCGAGCGCGGACAGCGCGTGCTGTTCTTTCCCGATCAGCACCTGGGACGCAACACCGCGAAGGCCATGGGGGTGCCGGTCGAGAATATGCCGCTGTGGATGGGACGCAAGCCTCTCGGCGGCAACACCGAAGCAGCGTTGCGCGATGCCCGAGTGATTCTCTGGAACGGTTTCTGTTCGGTGCACAAGCGGTTTACGGTCGATCAGATTGACAAGGCTCGCGTCGATCACCCCGGCGTGCGCGTGATCGTGCACCCCGAGTGCCCCATGCCCGTGGTCGATGCCGCCGACGAGAGCGGATCAACCGACTACATTCGGCGCGCCGTGGAAGGGGCCGCGACCCCCACAACCTTCGCCATCGGTACCGAGATCAACATGGTGCAGCGGCTCGCGGCGGACCACCCGGAACACACCATTTTCTGCCTCGACCCCGTCGTCTGCCCCTGCTCAACGATGTACCGCATCCACCCCGGCTATCTTGCGTGGGTGCTCGAGCGGCTCGTGGCCGGAGAGGTTGTCAACCGCATCACGGTGGACGACGACACGGCTCAGTTTGCGCGGGTCGCGCTAGAGCGCATGCTCGCCGCGAAGCCGGCCTAGGCCCGCCTGATGGGTTCTGCGGGGAAGAAGCGCGTTGCTGTTGTCGGCTCCGGAATTGCGGGGCTGGTGGCGGCCCTTGAAGCCGCGAAGAAGCACGAGGTCGTTCTCATCTCCAAGGCCGACCTGGGCGAGAGCAACACGCACTACGCGCAGGGTGGGATTGCGGCTGTGACCTCAGACGACGACTCGGTGGCCTCGCACATCAGCGACACCGTGGCCGCCGGCGCGGGGCTGTGCTGGTCTGACGCGGTCGACGCTCTGTGTTCTGAGGGTCCAACGCGCATCAACGAACTCATCGCGCTCGGTGTTCACTTTGACGAAAAAAACGGTGAGTTGGCCCGCGGGCTGGAGGCGGCTCACTCACACGCACGGGTTTTGCACGCCGGCGGCGGTGGGGGGCCGGTAGGGCGGACCCGCTCCGCCGCTGGCCAGAGTCGCCACGTCCACCTCGGCGGGCTGTTGCCCCGACGCGTCGAGAGACCTGATGCCGGTGACCCGCCCCTCGTCGGTGGTCATCTTGAGCAGGAAGG
>Ga0114979_10003350_pt1 | contig 10753 bp, 7 predicted proteins | sample S_140625_EF_Meta_FD_87315 | JGI IMG/M metagenome (GOLD analysis project Ga0114979, IMG submission 87315) | Freshwater microbial communities from Lake Simoncouche, Canada to study carbon cycling - S_140625_EF_MetaG | ecosystem: Environmental > Aquatic > Freshwater > Lake | place: Lake... | reverse complement strand
CCCTCGCCTTCGGGCACACCACTGACGTACCAACCGTCGTCGTTGGGCAGGCTCCGCTCGATCCCCTCGGCGGTGGCCGGCAGCTGGCCTGCGTCGTAGGCCACCGGGGTCGGCAGCCGCACCACAAAGGGCTCGCCATCGAACCGGCGCCGCTCCCTTGAGAACGGCCGCACTTGCCAGCGGTCCTGGCCCAGGGGGGTGATGAAGCGCACCAGCGCCAGCGCCAGGCCCGTGGTCTGGAGTGGTTCGGCCTGCACATGCAGACCCACGCCCAGGGGATCCTGGTGCACGTCCACCGGCCCCCGCAGCCGCACCAACTGGTCGTCCTGGGGGCGGGAGCCGGCCAGGGATTCCAGGGGAGTGACCTGGCGCCAGCCGTCCAATCGCAGCGGGTGAATCCCACCGCGCTCCCAGCTGGCCCAGGCCCCATCGCTGAGGTGCACGTCCATCGCCAGCGAGTGCAGGGGCCTGACCGTCCAGTCGAGCCGCACCCGGCGGCCCACCAAAGAGCTCCAAGGGTCGGGGGCATGCAGCACTTCGAAGCCCACCCCTGCGTCGCGATGCTGCGGTTCGGGAAGCACCAGCCGGCCGATCCAGTCGTCCAGGGGCCGCAGCGCCGCCGAGGGCAAGGGCAGGGTGTCCCGCCCGGGGAGGATCTGGTGCCAGGGATTGGTGCGAAAGCGCTCGTAGTTGCTTTCTCTGGGTACGGGCGGTGGGGAGCCGCCCAGGCGGCCGGTGAGGATGGCGCTGACCAGATCCACCGTCTGCTGCATCGGCGTGCGGCCGTCGTTCAAGGTGGCGTGGGACTCGAAGACCCCTCCGGGCAGCTCATGGCCCACCGCCCCCAACGAGATCAGGCTGACCTTGCCGCGGCGCCGGGCCCGGTTCCAGTACGACAACGCCATCCAGCGCCAGCGGCCTGGAAACACCACAGGTCCGATGCGCTCGATCGGATCCAGGTCGCCTACCAGGTGGAAGAGGTGGTCGGCCTCCAGAAAGGCATTGCCCCCCGAAAACACCCCCGCCAGGGAAATCACCTCCACCGGCGCCTGCAGCAGGCGACGCAGGTGGGGTAGGGCGCCGAGGGAAATCTGGCCACCGCCGCTGAAGCCCATCAGGGTCACCGGCGTGCGGCTGGCCAGGGGATAGCCGTTGGCCACCAGGCTGTCGGCGATCACCTTGGCGGTGCCGCGGTTGTAGATCGTCCCGTAGCGCGGGTCGACGGATACCGCCACTACCGCCAGGTTGCGCAGGTTGATGATGGCCCCTAACAGGGTGCGGGGATGGCGGAGGCGCAGCCGATCCACCCAGCGCCAGAACGTCGCCACCCAGCCGCCTTCGGTCATCGGTTGATTGACCACCGAATAGGGCATGATCCCCCGGATGATGGCAATGTCGTCCGGGAGGATTGCGGCCAGTCGGCGCAGGAAATCCTCCCCTTCGGGCTGGGCCTCGAGGGAGGACTGGCCGATGCCGTCGAGGTACACCACCCAGCGGCGAATCCGGTCCGTGCTGGCTGTTGTGGCGAGTTGGCCGATGTTGTCGGCTGGTCCCATCTCTTCGCCGAACCAGCCGGCCCACCAGCCCATGGCTTCGAGGGGGGCGAAGAAGCCGACGACCAACACCAAAACCAGGCCGATGCTGGCCAGGTCAAGGGCCATCCCGAAGGTGCGGTGCAGGGCCCCATAGGCCAGATGCAGGATCAGGCCGGTGCCCGGCAGGAGCACCAGCCCTGCCAACACCAGCAGCCATCCCCAGCGCCAGGCCCGTGATCGGGCCATCTCAGCGACGGCCCGGCTGGGCCGGTGGCGACGAGGACCCATCTTCGACAAGCTGGCGCAGCCGTCGTTTTTCCCGCACTATCGGCGTGCCGGCGGCGCGATCGAGAAGCCAGTTGCCAAGACGCATCACCGGCAGACCGGCACTGCGTTGCAGGGCATGCATCACCAACCAGCCGGCCACCAGGGCCGTGAAGACGTTCCACGGGGCCAGCCCGGTGGCGTCCACCAGGCCCACCACAAAGGCGATGGCGGTCCAGAACGAAAGCAGGTTCAGCCAGGGGATTCCGAGGTAGGGCAGGGCCCCCAGAAAGGCCAACAGCCTGGGGGCATGGGCCACCCCGAGGGCCCGGATCACCGGCAGCGGTGCGATGGGGTAAGCGAAGAGCAAACGGATCACCATCCAGGTGCTCAGGGCCCAGGCCAGAAACCCCAGCAAAAACAGCAGGGCCTCCACCAGCAGGCAGAGGGCAAACCGCAGGGGGCGCACCCGGTTGACAAACAGGATGAAGGCCTGGCCAATGGCCTGGGAGAGTCCTGCCAGCAGGGCAATCCAGAGGCCCACGGCCCCGGCCGGGCCGGAAAATTGCACATCGCGGAAGGCCTCGGCCTGCAGCCGCAGCGCACCCCCGATCACGGTGGTGAAAGGAGCCAGCCAGCCGCTCAACTCCATAGTTGGGATCGGGCCCATGCCGGAGAAGAGGGCAAAGATCCGGCGGCGAAGGTTGTCATCATGCACGGAATCGGCCTTCAGGCAGGCTGGTCGGGGTTGGGCTCCACGGCAGTCAGGGGTAGGGCCGCCATGATCATGGCGGCTGTCACAGGGATTGTCTCCAGTTCGTCGGCGTTATCCAGGTACGCCTCAAAGGAGCGATAGCGCAAAATGCAGGGGTTGGCTGCCCCGCTGGCGCAGGCGGCGTTCCAGTCTCCATCCTCGGGTTGCACGGCGCCGTAAGCCAGCAGGGCTTCCTGCAGATCGCCACCGTCGCCGATGCCCTCGCCGCGCCAGAGGGCTTCGAAAAAGGCCATGGTGGAAATCGGGTGGTAGACCCCAACTAGCCTAAGGGGTTGCGGCATGCTGGAAATCCCACCGCTGCGATTCCGATGAGCCTCGATCAAGCCAGGGCCTTTCTGGCGCGGATGCAGAACGAACCGTCCCTCAAGGAGCAGACCCTGGCCGCCGCCACCGCCGATGATGTGGCCCAGCTGGCCGGCAAGCTGGGCTATGAATTCTCAGGCGACGAACTGCTGCGACTCTCGGGCCAGCGGGTCGGTCGGGTCACCGTTAGCAAGCAGGATATTCCCGGCGAGTACAACTGACTGAGCGATTCAACCTGAGTGATTCAACCCCATGAAGATGCCTTTTGGACGGTATTGCCGACATCTTCGGCTTCCAGTCGGGCAGCCAGCTCCACATCGGCCCGGCTGAGCCCCACAAGCACTTTGGTCTGAACGGTGGCACTGGCCCGGCCCCGGCCCAGGGTGAAATCTGCCTCCTGGCCGAGCATTTCGCAGATCAACCCGGCCCGATTCACCCAGGCCAAAGCGGTCTGGAAATCACCAAACTGCCAGACACGCTGCAAACAACCTTCATTTGTGTATTGCCAATTCCCCAGATGCGCCAGCAGTTCGGCGATCTCGTTCAAGGTTAGGGCGCGATTTCCTTTGCTTTCAGATTTCTGGGATTGGGCGTTACAATTTTCGCGCGGTCTTCCACTGTAAGCGGTCAATTCGGTTTCATTGTGCACGGCTCAACCAACTCAGATTCAAAAAGTCTGGGCAGCCCCAGGGAGATTTTGGGATTTCCGCCGAACAAAGGACCTTGGAATTGCGCCCTGCTTGCACTCCTGCAGCCACTTCATGTTCCAATTCTTCGCGACCGCCTGAGCGAGGTCCTGCCTTTGGCCAAGGTCAGCCATTGCTGCTCGGACGACCTGTTGCAGCCAAGGGTTTGGCCTGGCCCTTTAAGCTGTCTTCAGCCTTGAACTGCGGATGATCACCTCCCCCTTGGAGCATGCAAACATGCCTATCCAGAGCGATCTTTCCTTCGATGATGAAGAGGAGTTGCAGCTGCTGGATGCCTGGTGGCGTGCCGCCAATTACCTGGCGGTAGGCATGATTTATCTCCAGGATAATCCCCTATTGCGTGAACCACTCAGGCCTGAACATATCAAGAACCGCCTGTTGGGCCATTGGGGATCAAGCCCTGGTCAGTCGTTTCTGTGGGCCCATGCCAATCGGGTGATTCGTCACCACAACTTGGACATGATCTATCTCTCTGGGCCGGGCCATGGCGCCCCCGGAGTCCTGGCCCCCACCTATCTCGATGGCTCCTACAGTGAGATCTATCCTGATAAAAGTGAGGATGACGAAGGGCTGAGGCGCTTCTGCAAGCAATTCTCCTTCCCGGGCCATATCGGCTCCCATTGCACCCCGGAAACCCCTGGCTCCATCCACGAGGGAGGGGAACTGGGTTATGTGCTGTCCCATGCCTGTGGCGCCGTCTTTGATAACCCCGATCTGATTGCCCTGGCCTGTGTTGGCGATGGGGAGGCGGAGACCGGTCCCTTGGCGACCTCCTGGCACATCAACAAATTTCTCAATCCCATCGTCGATGGTGCCGTCCTGCCGGTTCTGCACCTCAACGGGTACAAGATTGCCAATCCCACCCTGTTGGCCCGGATCCCCAAGGCCGAACTAGAAGCGCTAATGCGGGGATACGGCTGGGAGCCCCTCTTTGTCGAAGGCCACGATCCGCTGCCGATGCACCGGGCCATGGCCGCCGCCATGGATGGGGCGGTGGCCCGGATCCTGGCGATTCGCGCCGAAGCCCGGCGCAGCGGTGGGGTCGAACGGCCCCTATGGCCGATGATCGTGCTGCGTTCCCCCAAGGGCTGGACCGGCCCGGCCCGGGTGCATGACAGGAAGGTCGAGGGCTTCTGGCGGGCCCACCAGGTCCCCCTGGCCAACCCCCGCCAGGATCCCGAGGAATTGCGCCTCTTGGAGGAGTGGTTGAGGAGCTATCGCCCCGGAGAGTTGTTCGACGGCCAAGGCCGGCTGGTGCCGCAACTCAAGGCCCTCTCGCCCCTGGGTCCGCGCCGCATGGGTTCGAACCCCCACGCCAATGGCGGTGTGTTGCGCCGCAAGCTACGACTGCCGCCGATGGAGGCCTATGCGGTAGCGGTGTCTGTGCCTGGGCAACTGGAAGCGGAGAACACCTATCCCCTGGGGGAGGCCCTGCGCGACACGATCGCGGCCAATCCCCATTCCATGCGCGTCTTTGGGCCGGATGAAACCGCTTCCAACCGCCTGCAGGCCATCTATGCGGTGAGCAAGAAGGTGTGGATGGAGGAGATCCTGCCGGAGGATGCGGGTGGTAGTGAACTGGCCCGGGATGGTCGGGTGGTTGAAATGCTTTCGGAGCACACCTTGGTGGGGATGATGGAGGGATACCTACTGACGGGTCGCTATGGCTTCTTCAACACCTACGAGGCCTTCGCCCACATTATTGCTTCGATGTTCAATCAGCACGCCAAATGGCTTGAATCCTGTTTGAACCATGCCCCCTGGCGTTCGCCCATCGGCCCCTGGAACTGTCTGATTTCGTCCACGGTCTGGCGCCAGGACCACAATGGTTTCACCCATCAGGATCCCGGATTCATTGATCTGGCGGGCAATAAAAGTGGCGAGGTGGTGCGCGTCTATCTGCCCGCCGATGCCAACAGCCTGTTGGCGGTGGCGGAAACGGCCCTGCGGGAGCTGAATGTCTGCAACATCATCGTTTCGGACAAGCAGAAACATCTGCAATACCTCACCCTGGACCAGGCCCGTCAGCATGTGGCCAAGGGCATCGGCCTCTGGAGCTGGGCCAGCAACGACGATAACGGCTCCGCCTTTGACGACCCGGATGTGGTGATGGCCTGCGCCGGCGACATCCCCACCAAGGAAACCCTGGCGGCGGTGGAGATCCTGCGGCGCGAGATCCCAAGCCTGCGCATCCGGGTGCTCAATGTGGTCAAACTTTTTGCCCTGACCCAGCCCACCGAGCACCCCCACGGCATCAGCGACCGGGATTTCGACACGCTGTTCACTGTGGATCGGCCGGTAATCTTTAACTTTCATGGCTACCCCTGGCTGATCCATCGCCTCACCTATAAGCGGCGCAACCACGGTAATTTCCATGTGCGCGGCTACAAGGAAAAGGGCAATATCAATACACCGCTTGAACTGGCGATGAACAACCAGATTGACCGTTTCAACCTTGTCATTGATGTCATCGATCGGGTGGGCTGCCTCGGCGCCCGCGCCGCCCATGTCAAAGAGCGCATGAAGGAGGCGATTCTCAGCCATCGCGCCCATGCCCATGACCATGGCATCGATGCCGAGGAAATTCGCCACTGGCGCTGGTCCCTGGCGACGGAACCGAGCTGATGGCGACGACCGCTGATCCGGCCCTGGTGCTGAATGCGGGCAGTTCCAGCCTCAAGGCCCGCCTGGTGGCGGCGGATGGGCAGGTGCTCTGGCAGGGCCGTCGCGATGGGGCGATCGACGTTGACGCCAAGGATCTCTGGCGGGAGTGGCTGGAGCCGGCCCTGGGACCCGCCATCGAGTCCCTAGCCCTGGTGGGCCACCGTGTTGTCCATGGCGGCGATCGCTTCGTTGCACCCACCCGATTGACGCCGGAGGTGCTGGCGGAACTGACGGACCTGGTGCCCTTGGCTCCGCTCCACAATGGCCCATCGCTGCGGCTGATGGCCGCCCTGGCGGCCTGGCGACCGCAATTGCCCCAGTGGGCCTGCTTCGATACGGCCTTTCACCGCACCCTGCCGGAGGAGGCCCGCACCTATGCCCTGCCGGCGGCCTGGCGCCAGCAGGGATTGCGCCGTTTCGGCTTCCATGGCCTCAACCACCAACACATCAGCGAGGTGATGGCCCGCCATTGGGCCGCCCAGGGTCGCTGCGGGCCCCTGCGGCTGATCAGCTGCCACCTGGGGGCGGGTTGTTCGCTGTGTGCGATCGCGGAGGGGCGCAGTGTGGCGACCACCATGGGCTTCACGCCGCTGGATGGCTTGGTGATGGCGACCCGTTGTGGAGCCATTGATCCTGGCCTGGTTCTGCATCAATTGCGAACCGGGGTCGACGTCGCTGATCTCGAGAACCAACTCAATACCCAGAGCGGTCTGCTGGGCCTTTCCGGCTGGAGCGCCGACATGGCGGAATTGCGCAAGATCGTTGTTGCTGGCGAGACCGCTACGGACGGGGGGCGCTGGGCCGGGGCTAGGCGGGCGATCGCGGTGTTCCGCCATTCCCTGTTGCAGGGGATCGGCGCCATGGCCGCCAGCCTGGGGGGGGTGGATGGGATCGCCTTCAGTGGCGGCATCGGCGAACACGACGGGGCCCTGCGCCAGGAAGTGGTCGAGCGTCTGGCCTGGTTGCAGCCCCTGGAGGTGCTGGTGGTGCCGGCGGATGAGGAGGGCCTGATCGCGCGGCTCTGTCGCCAGGCCGCCGCCCTCGGGCCCACCGCCCCCGCCCCCGTCGCCCCCTTCGATGCCCCTGCCGATGCCCCTCGGTAGGGTCGCCCGGGAGCCATCGCTAGGGCCTTGACCATGGCATTGCGATTCGTTTGGCCCCTGCGGCGCCGCCCCAAGGCAGCCCCTGCAGCCCCTGCAGCCGCGCCACCCGACGCCAACCTGTTGCGGGCGGCCCGGGAGGACCCCCAGCAGCTGCTGGCCCGGCTCAATACCAGTGCCGATGGCCTCAGCGGCCTGCAGGCCCAGTTGCGGTTAGCCCGGCTGGGGCCCAACCAGATCGCCCAGGAGCGGCCGGTCTCCTGGTTCCGGCAACTGGTGGCCACGTTCCGCAATCCGCTGGTGGCCCTGTTGGCGGCCATGGCGGCCCTCTCCCTGGGGACCGGGGACCGCAAGGCTGCGCTGATCATCGGCACGATGATTCTGTTCAGCGTCAGCCTGCGCTTTTCCCAGGAATACCGTTCCCTGCGCGCCGCTGAGGGGTTGCGCCGCTTGGTGCACACCACCGCCACGGTGCAGCGCCATGATCCCCATCAGGACATCACGGCGGGCCTGGCCGCCGACCTCGGCCTGCAGCTGGAGGGCCAACCCGCCGGCCCCCAGGAAATCCCGATCGAGCAGCTGGTGCCGGGGGATGTGGTGCGGTTGGCCGCCGGAGACATGATTCCCGCCGATGTGCGGCTGCTGCAAGCCAAGGACCTGTTTGTCAGCCAGGCCGCCCTCAGTGGCGAATCCCTGCCGGTGCAGAAACAGGCGCAGCTGCCCCAGGCCCAGACGACCCTGACCAACCCCCTGGAGCTGGAAACGCTCTGTTTTCTGGGCACCAATGTGGTGAGTGGTTCGGCCACGGCGGTGGTGGTCGAAACCGGAGCCCGCACCTGCCTGGGATCCCTGGCCCAGAGCGTGACGGGCCAGCGCAGCCGCACCAGTTTTGATCGGGGCATCAGTGAGGTGAGCCTGTTGCTGGTGCGCTTCATGCTGGTGATGGCCCCGGCGGTGTTTGTGATTAACGGCGTCAGTAAGGGCAATTGGGGCGAGGCCTTTTTCTTTGCCCTCTCGGTGGCGGTGGGGCTGACGCCGGAGATGCTGCCGATGATTGTGACCGCCAACCTTTCCCGCGGTGCCATTGCCATGGCCCACCAGAAGGTGATCGTCAAAAACATCGATGCCATCCAGAATCTGGGCGCCATGGATATTCTTTGCACCGATAAGACTGGCACCCTCACCCAGGACCGCATCGTTCTGAAACTGCACCTGGATGCGGCCGGTCAAGATTGTGCCGAAGTGCTGGAGTTGGCCTATCTGAACAGCTACCACCAAACGGGGCTTAAGAGCCTGCTCGATGTGGCGGTGCTGGCCCATGGTGATTTGCAGGACAGCCTCAAGGTGGATCGCACCTTCACCAAGATCGATGAAATTCCCTTTGATTTTTTGCGGCGCCGGCTTTCGGTGGTGGTGGAGGAGGCCAATCACCACCACGAGCTGATCTGCAAGGGCGCCGTCGAAGAGGTCTTGGCGGTCTGCCAGCACTTGCGGCTGGGCGACCAGACCCTGGAGCTGGGTCCTGGCCAACGCCAGCAGGTGCTGGAGCTCAACGAGCGTCTTAATGGCGATGGCCTGCGGGTGATTGCCGTGGCCTACAAGGAGGTGCCGCTGCGCCAGGCCCCCTATGGCGTGGCCGATGAGTCCGAGCTCACCTTGGTGGGGCTGATTGCCTTTTTGGATCCGCCCAAGGATTCGGCCGCCGCCGCCCTGCGTCAATTGGCCCAGCAGCGGGTGGAGGTCAAGGTGTTGACCGGCGATAACGCCGTGATCGCCCGCAAGACCTGCCTTGATGTAGAGCTGGAGGTGCGGGGCGTGCTGTTGGGTGCCGAAATTGAGGCGGCCGATGAAAGCACCCTGCTGCAGCAGGTGGAGACAACGACGATTTTTGCCAAGCTGGCGCCCCTGCAGAAGGCCCGCATCATTGGTCTGTTGCGCCAGCGGGGCCATGTGGTGGGGTTTATGGGCGATGGCATCAATGACGCCCCCGCCCTGCGCGAAGCGGATCTGGGGCTGTCGGTGGACACGGCGGTGGACATCGCCAAAGAATCCGCCGATATTGTGTTGCTCGAAAAGGATCTTCAGGTGTTGAGTGCTGGGGTCCTGGAGGGACGGCGCACGTTTGGCAATATCACTAAATACATCAAGATGGGCACCAGTTCGGCCTTTGGAAATATGTTTAGTATGTTGGGGGCCAGTATTTTTCTGCCGTTCTTGCCCATGTTGCCGGTGCAGATTTTGCTCAATAATCTGCTCTATGACTTCTCCCAGACCGGCATTCCCTTCGACCAGGTCGACCCGGATTATCTGGAGGTTCCGCGCCAGTGGAAGTTGGGGGAGATTCGCCGTTTCATGATTACGATTGGCCCCATCAGCTCGTTATTTGACTACGCCACATTTGCCCTGATGTGGTTTGTGTTTTCGGCCCAAACCGTCGAGCGCCAGAGCCTGTTCCAGACGGGTTGGTTTGTTGAAAGTTTGCTGACCCAAACCTTGATTGTCTATATCATCCGCACGGCCCGCCTGCCCTTTATCCAAAGCAATCCCGCCCCGATCATGGCGGCGATCAGTGCGGCGGTGATGGCCATTGGCATCTCCCTGCCCTTCAGTCCCCTGGCGCCAGCCCTGGGGTTTGTGCCCCTGCCCGGCGCCTATTTTGGTTGGCTGGTGGCGATTTTATTTTGTTATGCTTGCCTCACCCAATTTGTCAAGACTTGGTTTGTTCGGCGCTATGGATATAACTGATCTGCGTTCGCTTCAAACCACCAACACCGCTGCTGCGATCTTGGCCTCCTGTTCTTGGCGCTCCACGGCGCTCAGACCATCGGCATCGGGAAGGTGGGACGCCATGGTGGTCAGCCATTCGCCCAGCTGCTCCAGTTGCTGGGGCGGGGCCAGCACCCCCAACCCCCGGGCCAGGACCTTGGCGGTGGAGCCGGCGCCGGCCTGATAGACGAACCGTCCATGCAGGTGTTGGGGCAGCCCCTGGCGCAGGCGCCGGAAGGCGGGTTCTTCCATGGGGGTTTCGAGCACCAGATTCGGTTTTTCCGGCTTGATGCGGGAGAAGCCGCAACGCTTGGCCAGTAGTTTGAGCTGCAGCAGTTGCAGCAGGCTGCCTACCGGCGACGGAATCGGGCCGTAGCGGTCGGTCCAGGCGGCCGCCAGCTCCACCAGGGCCTCCTTGCTGTTGCAGGTGGCGGCGGCGCGATAGGCGGCCATTTTTTCGTCATTTTCGCTGATCCAATCGGCCGGGATGAAGGCCGTCACCTGCAGATCGATCTGGGTGTCATCCACCGCCGGGATGTCTTGACCCTGCAATTCGGCCAGGCATTCCTGCAGCATCTCCATGTAGAGATCAAAGCCAATCGCCTCCATCTGGCCGCTCTGCTCCACCCCCAGCAGGTT
>Ga0114979_10003348_pt1 | contig 10756 bp, 25 predicted proteins | sample S_140625_EF_Meta_FD_87315 | JGI IMG/M metagenome (GOLD analysis project Ga0114979, IMG submission 87315) | Freshwater microbial communities from Lake Simoncouche, Canada to study carbon cycling - S_140625_EF_MetaG | ecosystem: Environmental > Aquatic > Freshwater > Lake | place: Lake... | reverse complement strand
TCTCGGCTTACAACAGGTATAACTAACAATACAGATATATCAACTTCATGCTCATAGCCTACAAGTGTGCCGTGAGCTAGTACTTGCATGGGTTACCGTTTGGCAAATAAAGCATATGCAATTCGTGTTGATAGTCTAGATATGTTTCGTCATAGCCATGGTCTTTAATCCAGTTCCTAAAATCGCCTGAGTATTCGCCGAATTGATGGAACATAAATTCAGGGTGTATCGACGCCCATATTTTTGGTTTGTATTTTTTTAGAGTTTCTTGCGCGCCTTTCATAACTTCCCAGTCGCTACCCTCACAGTCAAAAGTAATAACTGTAGGTGGTTTTAAGCCTTCCTCAACTAGGTTGTCTATTCGGTATTGTGGTAGTCCATCAGCTTCCTGAAACAGCTCGCTAAAGCCATGCTCTTCGACAATATCGCCGTAAGCATATTCACACCAGCCAGCCTCGTCATTCTTATAGCCTATGCCCCTGTATAAGCTGCCATCAGCCTTTGGTGGTATAGGTTGATGTACATTACTAGCAAAGCCAGCAAAAGCTCCAAGTGGGCGCTCTAGGTTGTTAGCTTCCCAAGTTTGTTTAATGCTAGGCCAAGAAGAAAAGTTTGGCTCGAACAAAACTACTTCTGCTCCCCACATCTGACAAAGTGCTGCCATCTCACCAAGCTCTGCGCCAACATAATAAACCACATCTCCTTTGCCAATCATGCTGTGCATTGACTCTAGCCTAGCTTTTTCCCAGCCTTTGTCGTTATGCCACTCGGCTCGGTCGGCTCTATGCTCTGGCAAGTACATTTCGTATTTACCATTTAGTTTTGATTTAACCATTTTCATTTTGTGTTCTCCAATATTTTAATTATGTCTGCCCAGCGCTTAGTATAAGTATGGTCTTTTTTAGTACGCTCAAAACCAGCCAGTCTAATAGCTTCTCGCTCTTCGTCGTGTTCTAGGTAATAATTTATCTTTTCTTTAAGCTCGTCAAAATTGCCAAATTGGTAAGTAACTATTTCTTTATCTATAACAAAGCTATCTTCTATGCCTTTAATGTATGGAAATATTGTAAAGCCTGCGCGGCCTGTTGACTCAAACAGCCTGTCGCTAAAGTAATATGGGTAGTCGTAATTTATGCAAAGCGTGTCGCCAATAGCTATTTTACTATTAGCATATACTTTATTAAGCTCGTCACCTCTTATAGTGCCAGTGTCGCCATCGCCACCAACATGGGTAAAGCGGTCTTGATAATTATTTCTAAGCCAATCTATAAGTTCTGGTCTGTAATTCCACTCTGGGTGGTATCTTTTAGAGCCTACGAAAATAACATCATTGCTCAATTCTGTCGGCTGATTAGATATATACACTTCATCTTCAAAAACTCCTGCAGGTAGGTAGTGGCCTTTAACTTCTGTATTCTTATTAAACCAATCGGCCATTAGCTTATCAGTAGCAAAGAAATGTCCTATGTCTGCATAAAATGGGTCGCTTTGTAAATCTTTCTCGCGCTCCAGCCCAAGCCATAAGTCTAAATGATAAGTCATAGTCTGTACCTTGCAGCGCTTAAGAGTATTCAAAATGTCTTTCATTGTAATAGAACCTGTAGTCTGCCAGCCGTGAGTATGCACCCATATAAATAAATCGCAATCTATTGTATTTAATAGTACTTGCTCGGTCGTAACTTGGCCTTCTTGCAAAGCAACAACTTCATGCCCAAGTTTTTCTAAAGATTTTTTGTGGTGGTTTTCGCTGCTGTAATCAACTTCAAAATTGCCTAAAAATGTAATCTTCATCTGTGCCACCATTTTTTCTGCCGTTTAATTATAATGTCGTCATCTATTGTAACATCAACATCTGGCAATGTAACGCCGTCTACTAGGTCGTTATGTATCTCAGTGTCAGGATTAAATGGGCTAAGCTCAAATCTGCTTCTGTTTTTTCTAGCGTAATACAGCCGCTTATAGTGTTTAATTTTTACCTTAAACTTACTCATAGTATTCAATATGCCACATACTTCTTAATAAGTCTATTGGTAGTAGCATTCCTTTAACGCCTTTGCCATCGCCGCCAGCTACAGGCTCAACTCCGTCCTGGTGTAACTGTCGTAGATAGTCTCTAAGCTTCTTAAAGTTAAAGACATATACTTTGTCGTCTATCTCGTAATATAACTCTTTGGCCTCAGACTTTTTTAGCAGGCCATCTATTTCAAAAAAGAAGTTGCCTGTGCGGCCTGCAATTAAATCTGTTTTACATTCTATTGTGTTATAGGTCTTGTCGCATATCAAATCAAAAGCCGTAAAATAGCCCTCAATTTTGAGATAGTTGTGGCTATCGTCATTTAGATGAGCCACAGTTCTATCTTCAAAATCTTCACCTACTACTAAATCATTCTCAAAAGCATTCACATTACTCTCCTTAATTATCTAGTTTCGTATTGACATCTCTCTATTGACATATTTGCTCTTGAGCATAAGTCATCTATTGACCAGTTGATTACCATTGTTGCTAGGCCGATTATCAGTATTGCCATTATTGCAAAAACTAATCCGATTATTATTTTGTAAAACATTTCACCCTCCTGTTTTTTTTATTTATTTATGCTTATTTGTCTTTTAGTATTATTCTTGTAGCTGTTGCCCATTACGCTTCCGCCTTTAGCTCCTGCTATTCTTGCTCTCTCGTAACCTGTTAGACCATCTTGACCTACTATTTCGCTAGCAAAACCGCCACCTTTAGATTTACTACCACCTATTGAACCTATTTTCCTATAAAAGTCTTCACCGTATTTTTTTTTATTTGTTGCTGCTGCTTTTACTCCACCTTTTTCATTGCCGCTCATTGTTTTTTTTCTCCATTATTATTATCTGTTTCTAATATACTTACTTGCTTAATGTCTGCTACTTCTGTAATTATTTTTAGCGCTACATCTATCTGTTTAATAAGTGTAGCTATGTCGCCTGCGGCCAAAGATACTTTAAGCTCATAGTTTTTGTCTACTAGCTTTAAGCTTTTGCCGTCATAAGTCATTGTCACATTCATAGCTCACCTACTGTATTAGGTGCTTGCTCGCCTAAGTCAATACTGCCAATTTTATACCAGTATGGCAACACAGTGGCTACTAAGTTAACCGCGCTCTGTCGTGTGTATAGCTTGCCTTCTGCTGCACTAATATAAACTGCTAGCTGTGCTAGGTTGCCTATATTGCCACAGATATAGTTTCGTATAGCTAACTGTGTATCGGCCGTCATCTGTATCGGTACTACTCCTTTATTTATCATTTTGTTCTCCTTTAGTTAATTCTAATATCTGACTCTTGTAAACATCATATTCGTATCTAGCGTTTTTGTATAAGTCGTAAAGCGTATTATGACTAAGCCGAGCGCGGTTGCATTTAACTAACAACTCGGCTAGCTCTTTACTGACTTTTGGTTTCTGCTTCACTTGGTAATGCCCATTCAGGTAGCTTTGGTAAATCCCAGTAGCCTGTAATAGTTTCGCCTGTGTATTTGTCGTCTACTTTAATTCTATTCTTGCCAGTAGTTTGCACTTGCACAAAAGTAGCGTCTAGCTTGTATAGGTATCTACCAATGCCCCACTGCACTGCCGCTCGCTTCATAGCGTTGCTTAATCCGCCCTTGACAGCTTCTACCTGCGTATTTTCAGCGCCATCGTACTTGGTAACCCACTCGCCAGCAAACAGTGCGCTTATGCCGCATAAAATGCCGCCATCTGGTGCAACGCTATATTCATTTTTCCAGCCGTCTATTCCAAACACATCGTCTAGTCTGTCCATAATAGCTCTATTATTTACATAGGCTAGAACCATTGCCCAGCCTTTGCCTTTAGCTATTCCGCTTCTTTGCACACGCCATTCTATCTCACTAGCTTCAAATGGCTGTTGTAGTTTCTCTTGTTGGTTCATTTTATTTACTCTCTAGATTGTTAAATTTATTTTCAATGTCTGAATATTGTTCTGATAGCCATAGCTCTACATCTTTTTCTTGCACAAGACATAACTCTAGTTCTTTAAGTGTACTTTTTCTTATTAGTAATTCTAATTCTTCCATATTATTTCTCCGTTTAATATTATTTAGTAAGGTTCTGGGTCGGCGTCTTGGCCGTTTATTTCTTCTTGCGCCCACTCCCAGTCTGCGCCATCTAGTTTGCGTGATTGCTCAAGCACACCATCTAGGTCATAGGCAGTGACTTTCTTAACTACTTCGCCTTCTGCCATGAAGCATAATACAAACTGCGCGTCAGCGTCTTCTAACTTATTTACTATTCTTTCGTCCATTGCTTCGGTCTCCTTATCTGTACCACTTAATTGTTCTAAATATCTTTCGTGTGCGTCCATTACTTGTCCTTGCCAAATAGCTCTATAAGCGCATAGCCAATCCACATAAATGAAGCTAGTAAGCCTACAAAGCCTAGTCCGTTCATTCCTTCTAATATCATTTTTTGTCCTCCGTTATTTGTTATTACTTTTTAATTATAACGCACATTATAAATAAAAACAAGTGTTTTTTTTAAGATAATTAAAGATTATTTGTTACACTAGGGGCGCCCTCATCTGTTTATCTCCGTTTACAGGTGCAGGGCTTTTTGTTATCTGTTTAGTTCTTCTACTAACGCAATGGCTTCTTTGGCCCCAAAACATATTTTTGAGTACACGCCAGCTTTATTTAAGCGCTCTATCCATACCTTTTGTTCTGGGCTGGTTACAGACCCTTTAAGCCGTTTCATTTCAATAGCTACTAAGTTATCTTTAATAATTATAAAAATGTCTGGTACACCCCTGGACACGCCTAATAGCTTGTTATTCATCTTTTGTTTCCAGCTGGTCGTATAAGTTTCGTTAGGCACTCTAAAATGTTTGATATTGTTTAGCACTAGATAATGTACGAATATCTTCTGCTCTTCGGCTTCAGTTGGCACTTTGCTTGTCATGGCATTATTGTAGCACAGGCATAGCTTCCCCTTTTCACCCTATGTAAGGTTCTTGCTTAATATGTTCTTCTTAGCCTTAATTCTCTATATCACCACCCACCAAGTACATTTGGTAATAGCTAGGCAGTAAGACCTGCTATGTTTTATGATTAGATTGTTAAGTTTGCTACTCAGCAGCATAGGGACTAGGTTGCAGGGAATGCAGAGCCTAGATTGATTGTTACCGCTTTGTAGTTGTACTATTTTGGTATTTACCAGATTAGCAGAACTGGTAGCTAAGCTTGCTTGATAATAAAAAACTACCTATTGAGTTCGGTAGTTACTTGTGCTATAATTAGCTACAAAGCAACCGACCTGTTCTCGGTTGTTTTTTATTAAGAATAATTATACCTCAATATTTGATAAATGTAAAATAGAGAAATCGCCACCTTAGATGACGATTTTATATATGAAAATACTAATCGAGTTCTGCTATGTTTGTAGTGATTTAAGTGCAAGTCTAAGGCTCATAGTTATAATACCATAAAAAAAGCAGACAGTTTTAAGTGATGTCCAGCACTCCTGGGGGGGGCTATTTAGGCTCAATGCCGTCGTCGCTTTCGTTCCACAATCGCATTTGCCAATACCTAGCAGCTTCTTCAGCCTGAGCTTTTTCTCTGACTTGTTTCTCATACCTTGCGAGCCTGCGCTCTAGTCGGTCAATGATGTCTTCAGTAATGCCCATCACTTCTCCTTTGGTTCAATGTCTTGCTTACCCACTGCTATTTTGCAATGAGACTTTGTACAACCTCTGGTAAAACAGTCACTAATTTGCTGTGACATAAAGTCGTGGTTTGGCTTGCCACCAGGTGTCTCACGATTTTGTGCATGTATTTCACTATGCTCTTCGTGAGTTATTAGCTCAATGTTACATGGCAAATTGCGAAACACTCTAGATATCTTACCATTAATATAATTTTTCTTTGGCCAATATTTATGGTGGCGTTCAAAGCGTATCATTTTGAGCCACCTTCATGTCGGCAATCTGACTATCAACATCTGCAAGTTGGTCCTTAAAATGTTGCTCCTGCTTTTCAAGTTCCTTGCGGGACTCTCTGATATCTGCCAGCCTACAAATTACAAACGTACGCCAGGCGTCGAGTTGAATTTTGGTAGTCATATTCCCTCCAAGTTTTCAATCATTATACGAATACTTTTGCGCAATCGCTCAAGATTGTGAATGTCTAGTGTGAGCTTCTGTATCTCACGAAAAGCGTGTTCAACATCTATGTCTAGGGCTTTAAGCTCTATTTGAAGTATTTCCATCTGCTCTTCAGGGTCGAACAGCATAATTCCTCCTTATGGTAGGTGCTAGGCTCATTAGGAACCTAAAAAGGGGGGGTACAGATTGTACTACCCCCTATAGATTTCTATTGACAGGCCTCACATTCAGCAAGTTCTGCTGGGTCGATAGGGCAAGTCATTGGCTTGTTCCAATTGTCGTCTAATACGGCTTTGGCTTCGGTTTCGGCTTGGGTTTTGGCTTTTTCATTTGGCATATCATACCTTATTTATTCCAGCTCTTAAAGTACCAAGGCCTAGTGCGCTCAATACTATGTTTACATATTGTGTATAACTTGGGTCAATCACGCCATATTGTACTAGCGTATTAAAGACGATAGCCACAATAACAATGATATATGTTTTCTTACCTTGTAAGAAATTTGTAATTTTCTTCATTTGAACACTCCTTTAATTTTATCTATAATCCAATTTAATAGGTCAATTATCTTTTTAAGTAGGCCGTTATTCTCGATGTCTATATCGCTAGGCAATGGCTTGCCTGCTGGGTTGGTGGTGTCAGCTGGGTCTTCGGTAGGTGGTTTAACTGGGTCTGGCGGAGCTGGGGCAACATACTTGGCAGTTAATACTGAAGTTACATCTACACCATCAGCAGTGATAACTTGTCCAGCTTCGGCAATGTATTTGTTCCAGGCGTTAGCTTCTTCTGTGTAAGCACCAATCTGCTTGCCGTCTTTGTATACTTTATACTTTGGTGCAATAGATGGCGGTGTTGGTGTGTCAGCAGGTTTAGGTGCTGGAGTGGCTGGTTGCATTGAAGGCCAGTCAAAAGCTACATTAGGAATTGTAGGGTTGCCGTTAGAGTTGCGATAATCTACAACAAATGGGAATAGTGTATTGCCACAGCAGGCAGTCGGTGTAATCTCTCTATGAGCAAAGACATCGTTCTGGTCAGCTGGAAACTGTGGGTTCTTAGTGCATAGCCAGTCTAGAAGTTGCTTGAGAGCTTCATACTGCTCTCTTGTGGCCACTTGATTTGGTTCTGGGTGGAAATACCCATCTAGGCATATTGCAACGCTTGTGCGGTTCACATTGTAATCGCCTGAATGATATAGTGCCTGTTTGTCTGGGCGTATTCTAAATATCTGGCCTACATTATCAATTTTCCATGTGTATTGTAAGCCTGGTCCTAGTCTCTGATAGTGAGCAGCAGCTTCACTTCTGTATCTTGCTACACTATCATAATCGTGAGGTCTAACTGAAGCGTCGTGATGTACGATAATTTTAGTGATACTACTTATTGCTCTTTCTTCTTGTGGCCAAGCAGGTGATAGATAGCTATCTCCTGATAAGTCAATTACTTGTCCTATGTAGTCTTTCATATTTTTACCTTTCGTGTTATCATTATAGTATGGATAAACATATTGTTATTAAAAAAATACCTGGCAAACAGAGAGGATTTAATTATATCGTTGAATGCCCTGTATGCTCTGTTAACTTTGCTATCAAGGGTTGCCATTTTAACAATAATCAAAGAATATATTGTTCTAAATCTTGTCGTGCTAAGGCTCTTCAGTCTGCTAATTTTACTAGATACAAAACTGGTAAAAGCAAAAAGAATGGGTATATTTATCTTAATCTTTTGAATATTTATGAACATCGACATATTATGGAAGAACATATTGGCAGAAAACTTAAGTCCGAAGAATGTATTAATCATATTGACCACAATAGAAGTAATAATAAAATAACAAATCTTGAGATTGTTACTCGTTCTGAGAATAGCAGAGAGAGCATTACTTATCATGGTGTTTGCAAAAAAGATGCTATCACTGGTAGATTTATTTAAGCTATTCATTTTTTGCCTTTCATATCATTTAATTTAGTTTCAATATCATCTAAAAATCGTTTGGGTACTAAGGCAAGATTATCGTACACTTTAATCTCGGCTTTAAGATTGGCTACTGTTTTGTTTGTTTTGTCGTGCTGCTCTAGGCAGGTTTTGACTTCTTCTTCTACAATTGCCAAGCGTTCTTCTAGAGCGGCGTTGTTGTCCTTGTAAGCTGCAATAGTTTTGCGGTCAAGTATAGCGTTGGCTTCGTCTTTCTTGCGGTTTTTGATGTAGTAAAATGCTGCAACAATGCCAGCCAAGATTATAAATAAAGTCACAAACTCCAAAACATTGTCTAGCTTGTTAAGTTGTATTGTAATGTAATCTATATTCATTATAGTTCTTATATTATCATATTTGGTGTAAATATAATCATTACTGATATGCCTTAAATCTTATATTGTCTAAACAAACCCAAGCAGGCTCAGTTGTAGCAGCATTTGGTACCACAGTCCCATCTGTAGGTATGTCTAAACGGCCATAATGGTCGTTAGAGCTAATTTGAATGAGCATTCTTTTCTCTGGTCTGTAACCAACTGGCAAAGTAAAAATGCTTGCTCCATCACTTCCATTTTTCACTAACCCTCTGAGATTTACCCAGCCAAAAGAGTCCTTGTAGTAACCACACTGATTATAGGTAGTGTCATAATTCACCCAGCTGTTAGTAAATGTCGGTGCAATCCAAGCACTGTCAGGGGCGCTAAGGTAATCTGTCTTAGTTTTTAGCTCGCTAAAATTGCTGTTAACATCGGTACTCCTTATAACTGTATTTGGTGTAAATATAATCATGCTGTCCTCTGCCACATATAGACGACTATGTAAGGTTGTAAGTTATTGTGAGCGCTACCAGAGCCTGCATTGCCAGAGCTAAAGCCCCATAAAGCTGCTGGGCTATTTGCGTCAGCTCTACCAAGCGCAGGGTTAAATCCACCAGCGCCGTAACCAATACCAGAATTTATTCCGTGAGCGTGAGTTGGCATTTCAGCGGCTGACAAAGTGTGAGTTTTTGCGCCGCCAGTTTCTGCAATAGTATCAAATTCTGATTGACTAGCGTCTATTCCAACAGGTACACGGCCTGCGCCAAAAGCTACCCAAGTGCCAAAGCCTAGCAAGGTTCCGGGGTTAGTACTTACAGAAGCATTTATATATACAGAGCCGACTGGGTAAATGTCTTTTTTAACCTGCGCAAAATTATCATTTACTTCTGCAGATTTCAATAGTGTATTTGGTGTAAATATAATCATTATGCTGCCTCGTAAAGCCCTGTGGCTGACCAAAAATCGCCAGTAGCCCAAGTAAAAGGAAAGGTTTGCGCCCATTGACCAACATTGCCTGTTTGCGGTGCATATATATTTACACTAAATTCAGTTAAGCTAACAGTCCTAGCACCATGAACATTATATGCAACCGACGCTAAATCTTCACTATAACCTTGCAAACACCAACCACCAGACGAAGTATTGTATGTAGATATTGGTGTCACTGGGTAGGTTAATTTATAAGTACCTGTTCCAAAAGTAGTTGTAGTGCCAGCAACAAATTTTATGCTAACAAATACTATTTTACCAAGCTGTCGGTATTTTGCAGTTAAAGTGCCATTACCTAAAGCTGGCTGTGTACCACTACTAGACCAGGTTGGCGTCCATGTACTCCAGCTTTTATCTATGCTGGCAGTAACTTCACTAAAGTTAAGATTTACATCGGCGCTTTTGATTACAGTGTTTGGCGTAAAGATTATCATTCAAGCACACCCTGTTCAGTAGCTTCGGTTTGCGCACGGCTACCAGTGTCAATAATTTCTGTGATAGTTTCTATTGTGTGCGAGTTATGGAATTCTTTGCGTTGTTCTTTTTCCTCTTGCTCCATATTTTTATTAGCGTCAATTTCAAAAATCCAATAATCTTTTATGCCTTCTAAAACTGCATTGCAAGTATCTAGCGACACGCCTTTTAGTACACACTCACTACAAATGCCGATGTCCATTTCATTATTGTCTACTGTAGTACATCTTATCTGTGCGTGATTAGGCAAAGGCTGACCGACTATATTCATAAATCTTTTTTCGCAAAGAGGGCAATGCAATGGTTTGTGTTCAATTTTTGTTGTAATAATATCTGCCATAATACTCCTAACTTGGCGCTGTTGGGTTATTTACTGTTTGTAATGCTTGCAAGCTTCTGTTTACTTGGTCAATACGCTTATTTATATCTATTGGTATTGTAGAAGCGTAAACAATTGCTCTGTCTGCTTTGTATTCTATCTTTTGTATTTGCATTCGTAAACTACTTAAATTGTAAATATTGAAATCCCAGTAAGCGTCGTCCCATTTGCCTATATCCCAGCTACTCAAACCAACCTGTTGAGTAATATTTCTAACTGCAATTACATCGCCAACTTGTAATGACTCTATATCATAGCCAACTCCCTGATTGTTGTTGCTATCTAAAATGTCTAGCGCAACCCTGAGCTCTGGTTGGCTTTTTGTAGCTATAATATTATTTCCAATCAAATCAGCTGTTGCGTCGGTAGTAACATTACTATCGGAATATTTGATTGACTTAACGCCATATAAAGAAATGCTATTAGCGTCTATGTATTTTTTGTAATAATTGACTCCAGGGCTAACAGCTCCACCTGTA
>Ga0114979_10003346_pt1 | contig 10759 bp, 4 predicted proteins | sample S_140625_EF_Meta_FD_87315 | JGI IMG/M metagenome (GOLD analysis project Ga0114979, IMG submission 87315) | Freshwater microbial communities from Lake Simoncouche, Canada to study carbon cycling - S_140625_EF_MetaG | ecosystem: Environmental > Aquatic > Freshwater > Lake | place: Lake... | reverse complement strand
ATTAATGGATGTTGTACAGATATTGAAGCTGATTTTACAATGCTTGTTGGAGAAAACACAGGTAAATTTGCTCCTACAACTAGTACTACTAGTACCAGTTCAACTACAACTACCTCTACTACTATAGTAGTTGTAGATTGTACATTAGAAGGAACAGTAGTATTAACAGATTGTATATTAGAAGGAGAAGGTATGATTACAGTTCCCCCAGTTCCAACTACTACTATATGTAGTAGAGGAATATTAAATTTATTTATAGTGTTCTATTCAGAATATCAAATAGATTCAGATCCTATTGTAAACTTTACTGGCAGTAAAGAAGAAGTTTGTAATGCTTTATTGTTGACTAATTTCCATAGTCCTTCAATTACAATGACTGCATTCTCAGCTTCAGCTAATTCACTAGAACTTAATTCAGTTATTTTTTATGATGCAAATTCATTAGATTGTACATTAGTTCCTGATGGTTGGTATTTTGCACAACAAAGTTGGAGTGATAATCTAGTATATCATATTGAAGGTGGTATTGTTGTAGAAATAGATAGTTGTTCTTGTACTGTAGATACAACAACTACAATAGTTCCAAATGTATCTGAATGTTGTGGTTTATTATTTAATGGGCCAAATGATAATATTTCATATGTTAATTATAATGATACTTCTTTAATGTATACATTGAACATTCCAGGATATGTAGAATCAACTGCAATAGCTTTGACATCAACTAAGTTCTGGTCTATTGATACAGATATTAAAGAATGGAACATAGTATTAAATCCATTCAGTGCTGTATTTAATAGAACAATAACATTACCTGTTGGGTTCACAACATCTACTGGAATAGTTGCTAAAGATAATACAACATTAATAGCAGTTGATGATTCTGTTTCTCCACAAAATATAGTTGAAATAGATGTTACAACATTAACTTCAACTAGTACTGTAATATTTAATTTACCTGCTAATAGAATAGTCTGGTCTAATCTTTTATATACTGTTACAGGAGAACTACTTATAGTTACACAAGATAGTATAACATATGATTATTATCTATCTCAATATAATTATATCACTGGAGTTCTTGAATTAGAAATAGATATTACAACTACTGTAGTAGACAAACCAGTTTATTTATTTGAATGTGATTGTAGTATACTTATAGCAAATGATATGGGAAATACCTACATCTTAGATAGAACATCACCATACCAATTAATTTTTGTAGATTCATTAAATATTGATATTACTACAGGAACTCAAATTAGTTCTTGCGTTACATCTACAATATATAATCCTACAACAACAACAACTACTAGCAGTAGTATTACAACTACAACAACAACAACTGTTTAATATTATGGGAAGTACAAAACTTGTAACATTGAAATTAACAAAATCTGGTTCTAAGGCTGGTCCTTTTGATATCACTACTGAATTTGGTGATGTCTTAGCTACGGATGTACCTAAGAAAGTATTAATTCGTGGAGTTAGTTATGTTGTAAATTCAGATGTTACAACAATAACTGTAACTTCTATAGGTAAATGCAAGTTATCAAAAACCTTTTCATTGAAGACATTTAATCAAACAGACTTTACACAATCAACATATACAGAATCTGTAACTGCTTGTATATGGAGACATTTAACTAATATAAGTTTGTATAATTCTTTCTATGGAGAAATAAAACCATATGTTATTGAATACCCAGTTGCTTATCAATATCAAGATGAAATTCTTCAGAATGTAAAAGATTACACTAAAGCATATGAATACTTTCCTATATTCAATGGAGTGTTTGATGATAATACAAGAATAGAAACAAATGATAAATGGTTCAACAAAGCTATTCTATATAATGGACAACAGAGTTCTGGTGTGCTAGAACTTGTGGCTAAACCTTTACACAATTTAAAAGCTTACATGCAATATCCTATTCTTAATGCTGAAAGTAAAACTATCACCTACACTAAGAGTGATAACTTTTATCAGTACAATACATTCTGGGCTGCAGAGATAAGTTCTCAGATTCCATTATTTATTACAACATGTGAAAGTCTTTCTATTGATAAAGTGGTGAATCAAAAGAATATGGATTATGGTCCTAAGAGTTTTAAGAAAGCAACAATAAGAGCAAAAGAATTAAAGGTGAGACATATATTAGATAACAGTTCAACAACTCATCTAGTAAGCCAATTTATATTAACACCTGCACAAATATCTTACAAGTAATGAGTAGTGGTAAAGTAACATGTCAAAATTGTGGATGGAGCTGGAACAAATCTGATTCTAGTAAGAAAGATATGTATGTATGTCATGAGTGTGGAAAAGATAATTCTAACAACATGAAGAATGGTGGTTGGCTAGATACCTATGCTAATGGTGGAACAATGCAAGAATACCAAGAAAACTATAATGATTCTTCTGTATCATTACCAGAAGGATTTGTTGGTATGGGTAATGACACCAAAGGTAGAAACTATTCTCCTGCATGGGGAGGTTCATTTCAAGAAGGAGGAGAAATACCTATAGCTCAAAATGGTAAAATAAAAAAACCAAATGCTTTGACTTCTAAAGATAGTGTTGCACACCAAGCTGATAAAATATTAAAGTATGAGCAACTAAGAGGTGGTCCTGGTGGTGCACCATTACCATATTATAGTGATCCTCAATACATGGACATGTTAATGGGCAATGTATATCCAGAAGTACAAAAAATAATGCCTAATGCAAGTGCAATGGAAGTAGGTGAGGCAATGGATTTTGTTTTTAATGCTGGTTGGGATAAAGACAATAATAAAATAACTAAAGATCCTAGAGCATTTGCATTGCAAGAATACTATAGACAAAATGATCCATCTAAATTAGATAAAGATGGTAAATGGTCTGGTAGAAAAAATGCACCATATTCATTTGATCAAGAGTATGCTAACACAATAGGAAAACTTCCAGAAAATCAGAGAAGACTATTAATGAACAAAGGAAGAGATTGGTACTATAAAAATATAAACAATCCATCTCCTGGAGTTCCTAGTAGCAATTATAATGATACTTGGTATGGTCGTATTTGGAATACTAATGATTTCTTACCATTTGATCCAAACAATCCAAAGTTTACTCCTAAAAAACAAATGGGTGGTTCTGTATATCCAGTTAACTATGTTCCTCAAGCACAGATGGGTGCTTCTATTCCAGGAGCTGTAGGTTTTTCATATGCAAGAGTAGGAGCACCAAGTAAAGGACCACGTAGAAACCAAACTGATGTAACAGATGCTTCTGCACAGAATGGTGAAGAGATGAGATACTATCAAGAGGGATTAGATTGGAAACCTAAGAGTATTAGTAAGAATGGTGGATGGTTAGATAGCTATGAAGATGGAGGAGTTATTAAAGATGATATGGGATATTGGAATCCTGATAACTGGGGAAGTCCTGTTGAAATAGGATCTACTGATATAACAATGGAAGGAGTGTATGAACCACTATTAGGTATATCTGATACTGGTGATACTAAGGTGATGAAACCAGGTAAGAACTATAAGTTCAAAGGAAAGAAGGTTACAGAATATCCTATGGCACAGAATGGATTAAGACAAGAACAAAAAGGTTTGGTTAACTTAGACCAATTAACTAACTTTACAAACTATAACAAACCACAACCAGGTGGATGGTTGAACAAATATAATTAATATGAAGGCACAAATTTTAAAAATTGCAGGAGTTAAATCTGAGAAGGAGTTCTATAAGAAATTTCCATCTGAAGCAGCATTCATGAAGAAGCATGGTAAAGAGTTTAAGAAAGCTCAAATGGGAACTAATATAGGTTCTTATACAGGAGGAACTATAACTCCTATACAAAATATTGATCTTTCTAAAATACAAGATGATACCATATTAGCTATTACAGGTAAGACAAGAAAGATGCTTGATCAAGAAGCTAAAGATGCTTCTGCACAAAATAGTGCTTCACAAAATTCTGGTGGAGGATTTGGTGATATTATGGGAATGCTTGGTGGTGGAGATGGAATGGGATCTATCATGGGAATGTTTGGAGCTGCTAAACAAGGTGCTGATATTCCTAGAGCACAATTTGGAAATAATGCTTGGGCAAATAGTGGTAATCAATATTACAATTCAAACCTTGCTGGTATGTCAGGACAACCTCCAATTGGATCATTAACTGCTGGCACAATGATGAGTAATCAGCAAACAGCTAATCAACCTATTGCTTCAGGAGGAAGTGTTAACACAGGAGCAAAACAAAAAGGTGGGTTTGATGGTATGAAATCTATACCTATTTTAGGAGGTATCTTAGGAGCTATAGGAGGATTTGCAGAACAAACAGCAGCCAAACAGGCTGCTGAACAAGCTAGTTTAGTTGCAGGTTTATCAGAAAAAGCATCTGCAACATTAGAAGAAGAAACAAAAAGAAGATATAATACTCCTTGGGATAATGTTCAAACAGGTGAAGCACTTTCTCCTGTATTAGGTGGTGGAACAAATCCACTTACTAAAAATGGTGGAAAAATTAAAAGTGCAAAGAATGGTAAATTAGTTGGAGGTAATCCTACAGAAATACAAAACACTTATAGTGATGGATATGATATCTATACAGATGGTGGTTATGAACCATATAAAGCTGCAGGTGGTGGAACATTTAATGGAAGTCAATGGGGAGTATTAAGTAAAGGTGGTGCAGGGTTTGGTGAAAATCCTTATGGAGGAATGGTATCAGGAATGTTTGGTGATGATGCTGGTGGACAACTTGGTGGTTCTATTGGTAGTATTTTTGGTCCTGTTGGAGGAATAATAGGTCAAGGTATTGGAAGTATATTAGATACTGATGCAGAAGAAACAAATAAATTCAATAAACAAACACAGAGATCAATGGACACTGTATTTGCTAACAAGTTTGCAAAGGTAAGTAGAGCTGGACATGCTGGATATAGAAAAAATGGTGGATACGTAAATCCTGAATACAATCCACAAGTGATTACAATGTTTGGTGATCACACTTCAGAAGACTTTGCTGACTATGCTAATAAAGATCAATATAGAGCTGGCGGACATTTACAATCATATACACCTCCAAGTGAAAGAGCTATGCAAACATATGCTATGGGTGGTGATATTAATTCAGATCAAGTTGGTGATGTTACTATAGAGTCAGGAGGATATCTTGAACCTATCTCTTGGAATCCTCATACAGGTGGTACAGGATTTACTAGTAAGTTTCATGGACAATCACATGTTCAAAAATCTCCTGGTCTAGATCATACAGGAATTATTATGAGATATGGTGGAAATACAGGTGAACAAGATGGTGATTATCAAATGGCTGAAGGTGGAGATACAGGAGGTAATGTAATAGAAGCTGAAAGAGGTGAATACATAAGAGAAGTTAAAGATGGTGGAGAAGTAGAAGAGTCTGCACAAATATCAGGTAATAGAAGATATAATTCTAAGTTATATGATTTAGGTCCAGCATTCAATAAAGAATTTGAAGGTAAGAAAATAAAAGCTATTCAAGGAATAGTTGCTGCTGCTGATGCTAAATTAAATAAGTTTGATGATAGAAATACTGATGAGTTATTAGCATTTGAACCTATTACTCAAATTGATAAATTAAAACAAAATGCTTTAATTGCAAATCAAAAAGGAATTGATATGCAATATGGTATCAATGCAGCTAAAGTAGATAATGCATTAGCATGGCAAAATTCTGCTAATGAAGTAATAGATGAAGCAAGTTCTTATCATGGAAAAGAAATTAATGGTGATGACTTTGTTAATTCAGCAGGTAAGAAAATAAACTTTACAAAAGAACCTTTAGATTCAAGTAAATCTAAAAATGGAAGTGTGATAGAAAAAGCACAGTATGGTAAAAAGATTACTAAGAAAGAAAGAGATGCTTATATAGCACAAGGATATAAACCAGATCCAAAAAATCCTAATCGTTTAATTCTTAAAACAGATGCTGTAACAACTACCACTCCTGAAACAACAAAAATTATTCCTGGAGTTAAAGGCTCAGGTGCTTCTGCTTCTACTAAAGATGCACGTCCTGGTGGAAAAGCTGCAGAACCATGGAAAAGAAAAATGATTGCAGAATTAAATAGAGGTGTGACTTATGAAGAGTTAGCTAAAAAAGGGCATGGTACTCTTGCTGGATTAAAGAAAATGTTTCCTAATGAATATCGTCCTTTAACTGGAAGTGTTGATGTACCAGAACGTATAGAAAAAATACCTGGAACAACTGTTACAACACCTGGAAAAACAGAAGAGGTAACTGTTAAAAATGATTCTACACCTGTAGAAGGAAAATCTAGATTCCCTTGGGAAGTACCTGTTAATGCACTTATAGATTATTTCAGACCTTCAGATGCTGAAGCTTTTGATTATTCACAACTATATCCTGAAATGTATGCTATGGCTGATAATCAACTTGAACCAGTTCCAGCACAAGGATACCAACCTGATCTTGATACACCATATGATATATCTTTACAAGATCAATTAAATGCTAATCAAGCTGACTTTAATGCTTTACAAAGAAACGTTGGATATAATCCTGCTGCTCAATCAGCATTAGCTGCACAGAAGTATGCTGCTAATTCAAAGATACTAGGAGAACAATTTAGATTGAACCAAGCTCAGAAAGCTGGAGTGTATGGATCGAATAGAGATAAACTAAATCAAGCTAAACTTACAAACCTTGGTATATATGATAAGCAATATGAAAGACAAGCAGAAGCTAAATCTAATACTAAAGCAACTGCATTAGCAGCATTAAATTCTATGACTGATAAACTTGCTAAGCATAAACTTGAAAACAAAACTCTTGCTGTATATGAAAACATGTACAACTATAGATTTGGTAAGAGTGGTAAAGCTAAGAACTGGAATGGTTTACAATTCTTTGATACAACAGTTTCAGGAGCTAAAGGTAAAAGTGGAATTCCTGAAGGATATAAAGCTAAGAACTATGATGCAAATGGGAATCCAACAACACTAGAATTAATTACACCTGAAGAGAAAGCTCAAGCAATGAAAGATGCAGGTGGAATTTCAATGCTTAGTAAGAATGGTGCAGCTGTTAAAAAGAATTATAAAAACAGTTCTGTTGTAAGAGCATTCAAAAATTTATAACTATTTTAATTATAAAGAATTACCAGAATTGATTATTAATTTTGGTAGTTCTAATAATTCATATTACATTTGTTAATCCTATGTACGCAGTACATAAATAAAAATAAAGACTATGGCCTCATGGACAGATAAAATTCCTACTTTCAACCCTTATGTAGCACAACAGCCTGTGGATGCAATGCTAAAGGTTGGTATGTATAAACAACAGAAGTACGAAGAGGGTGTACAAAAAATACAAAGTGCAATAGATAATGTTGCAGGTCTTGACATATATAAAGATGTAGATAAAAACTATTTACAATCTAAATTGAATGCTCTTGGTAATAATTTAAACTTTGTTGCTGCTGGTGATTTCTCTAATTTCCAATTAGTTAATTCTGTTAATGGAATGACTAAAGATATTGTTAAAGATGATAATATAATAAATGCTGTAGGTTCTACAGCAGTTCATAGAAGAGAAAGTAAAATAATGGAAGATGAAAGAGCAAAAGGTGCACTAACTCCTGAAAATGAACAAGATTATTTAAAACAATTTAGTAGATATGCAAACTCAGATAAAGTAGGTGAAAAGTTTAATGGTAGATATACTAAATATATTGATGTAAATAAAAAGTTATATGAGATAGGTAAGCAAGTTGGTATTGATGAAACTACAGTGCAACAGCTATATCAAACTGATGGACAAGGAAACATACTAACAGATAAAAGAACTGGACAACCTATATGGAATCCAGTGATGGCTGAGAAACATTTGAAAGGAAAAGATGCAGCTAAGATTTTATCTGCTTTTCAAAATGCATTAACACCTGCAGATTATAATCAATTAGGTATTACAGGAAGATATATTAATGGGAGTAAATCACCTGAAGAATTAACTGAAGCTGTTAAAAGTAACTATTCAAATAACATTACAATTTCTTCTGGAAAAATACAAGCTATATCTCTTGAATTAGAAAAAGAAAATGCTAAGAATAATAAAAATCCAGAGCTAATAGATTCTCTTACTAAACAAAAAGAATTTTTTGAATCTCAAAAAACTAAATTAGAATCTGCACAAGCTAGAGATTTAGAATCAGTAGAAAGTAATCCTGATGGAGTAAGAGGAAACTTATATACAAATAATTATTTAAGTGGAATGGCTCAGAGTTTATCTGAGGTGGTACAAGATACTAAATACTCTGTGAGTCCATTGTTTACAATTACAATGGAACAAAATAGATTTAATAGAGATATACAAAGAGATAAGATAGCAGATCAACATTGGTCAGTAGAACAAAGAAGAGCTGATAGAAAAGAATTATATGATTCTCAAAAAGATCAATTAGAATTGTTTTTAAAATATGGAATAGGTACTCCTCCTCCAGGATATAAAGGAGCATCTAAAGGATGGGATGAAGCAATTAATGTTCCAGAACATAAATTTGCAATTATAAATTCAGTACAAGATGATTTTTCTGCTGGAGTAAAAGAGCTTAATGATATAAACTATAATATCACTCTTGATTTCTTTAAGAAGGTGAATACTAGAACTCCAGGTGAAACAGATGCTAACTATGAAAAAAGATTAAAGAAAGCAATATTTGATTATGCTAAAGCAAATAAAGAATCTGTTGATCCAAACTCAGGAGGAATAAATACATTCACTGCTAGATTTGCTGGTAAACAATTAGCTGATTGGTCTAAGAATCCAAAAGATATACCATTTGAATTTAGAGGATTAATAGCTAAACAAGATGACTTATCAAAAGATCTTTCTATTCAACAGAAAAAAATGGTTCTTATAAAGAAACAAGCTGCAGAAGAAGCAAAAAGTCAAGGAGTTGATGCAAAGAGTATTACAGAAATAGATAAATATGTAAAACCTACAAGCATACAATTAAAAGATGGTTCAACTTATAATCTAACTAAAGCTGATGTTATGGATTTTGCACAGTTACATCCAGATGTATTTAATACATTTGGTGGTTTTACAGTTGATGACCAACAAGAAGTTGCAAAAGCACAATCTGAAAAAAGATTAAAATTAAAATTTGGAAATAAATTTCAAGCTCTTGATAGTACATTATTTGGTATTGTAGAAGTACCTTCAGATAGTCCTTTTGGTGGAACAAGAAGAGTTAATACTAAAACACATCCAAACATAGAAGCTGCAGGATATTTTTTACATGATTCTAGCTATGGGAAAATTGCACAAATTGAAGCACAGTTATATCTAGACAATGGTTTTTTAAAACAACCTAAGTCTTACCCTGTACAAAGAGGAAAAGAAAACAAAGATGATGTCAATGCTAGAATGGTTGGTATTGTAAGTAAGTATACAGGAAACTTAAATGCAGCTGAAGGTTTTAATACAGAACAAATGATAGCAGAAATTTTATCAGATAAACCAGGAGCTGTAAAACTAACTGTTACTCCAGGAATATCTAGTAGAACTCCTGTAGAATATTCTATGACTGTATTTAATTCAGCAGGTAAACAACAAAGTGTAAAAATATCTCAGGATGATTATACATATTTATCAAAGAATCCTGCAATGATAAGTGCACCAACACCTAGAGTTATTGAACAAATCAATCTGTATGGTACAAGTGGTAGAGATGGAACAGAGAATCCAGATTCTGCTTGGTACACTGCTAATAAATTTAAAAATTTATCAGATGTGAATTATACAGTGACTGGTAACTTGGTTCCAGATAAAAATAATCCAAATAATCTTTGGTTTAAAATGTATATACATAGTCCAGGTCAACCTGTAATTCCTATTACTTATGATCAACCAATTCCAAAGTTCAATGCAGATGGAAGTTTTAACCAAGATTTAGATAGACTTCCTGAAGGAGTTAATTCAACAATTATACAACAATTATTAAAATCTAGAAAATAATGCCAGATCCAATAAAACCAGTTAACCTACCCTTTTCTCCTCCTGATTTAGTAGGACAGTATAGAACTGCTTATAGTCCAGATGGAAATAGTCTTACTCCAAACTTAGACTATCATAGTATTTTTGATAATTTATTATCAGTAAATAGTAAAAATAATGGTACGGATTTCTCAACAGTATCAGCTAAGGATATACCTATGACAGGAAGATACCCTAAGTTTTTTCCTGGAATGGATAATGAAGAAATGTATGCACAAGCACAAACAGGACTTGATAAAGCTTATAATGGTGTAGTTAAAATGGCTGGTACAGCAACTGCTACTTTTTTAGATGGTACTGCAGGACTTGTTTATGGTATTGGTAAATCTATAGCAGATCAAAAGTTTTCTTCTTTCTACGATAATGAATTGACTAATTCATTAAATGATTGGACTCATACATTAGAAGATTCTTATGCACATTATAAAACTGAAAGAGAAAGAAATGGTAGTTGGTGGGAACCTTCTAATTTATTTACAGGTAACTTCTTATGGGATGGTATTGTTAAAAATTTAGGATTTTCATTAGGTGCTGCAGGAGCAGGTTTTGCTTGGGGTGGTGCATTAAGTGCTGTTGGACTTACAGGAAAAATAATGAGCACAGGTACATCAATGGCTGCTAGAGCTGATGCAATTATTAGTGAAGCTGCACAGTTATCTGAAGTAGAAAGACTTTCATCAATTAATTCT